>JAALOO010000868.1_pt2 | contig 18707 bp, 18 predicted proteins | sample 7257641 | NCBI WGS metagenome assembly JAALOO01 (sample SAMN14085613, study PRJNA598686) | mite metagenome | biome: ENVO:01001000; feature: ENVO:01001002; material: ENVO:01001226; isolation source: single female mite from University of Michigan culture on fish food culture... ...
GTTCTTTTTTGTGCAAAAAGAGGGCAAAAGTGTTTAGCAAGCAATTAATTTTTTTGTTTAACTGACAAATCAGTGATTGGTGACAAAAAGGTGGTGGTAAAGGAGAGAAAACACTTTCTTGACTCTTCACACTTTTTTGCAAACCTTTCCACTTTCTCATTCGATAGCCATCCACTGGACAGCTGATGGCAAATTAAAAGTGCGGCAATCACCGTCACCACAGTGCATTGTGACGATGGCGCGCACAGTTAGACGCCTTTTAGTGTGTCGCCTAATCAATTGGCTCCCCATATACTTTGTGTACTCACTGGCTCGTTCATCAAGAGGACGAAAACTTTCTCACCGCAGCAGCAGCAGCAGCAGCAGCAGTATTTGCATATTTGCTAATGTGTGGAGGGAAAACAGTGTTGGTGTGAAAGTGTTTGCCTGGTAGTGGACGCAATAGAGGCTATCCACGGCAGGAATCGCTAGCTCTTCAGTTGTCCCTTCAAGCAGAAGACAGGTAAGGTGACAGTGTTTCGGTGTGTCGTACTTTGTGTTCACCTTTCTGTCTGGCATACACACACTACTCAATAATTGGCCAAATAATGGCAAAAAGGCTGAAACTAAGCAGCTGCCAAAAAAGGTAATGTCAATCAGAGGAGAAACGGTCACCTGGCTCGGTGACCATCAACTGCAGCGGCCCATGATGAGGGATCGTGTGACGACAACGACAACGACAACGACTTTTTAAAGTAAAGTGCTTCTTTGCATGCTCACCACTGCATTCTCTCAACCTTTGGTACTTTGCACAACGAGACTGCGTTGAGTAAAACAAGGTGCCCTTTCATCAGCCATTTTTCTAGAACAGAGGAGTGCTCCTGAGTGCATCTTTCAGGAAAACGTAATATGCTACACAAACACCGGATACAACGTGAAGTGGTGGCTAGAGATGAAATGAAATGAAAACAATTAAACCAAGAGACAGTTGATTGAGCAAATAAATAAATGTCAATATTGCCGCTGTTTTGGCTACTGTGCCTGAGATTTGATGAATTGGGCTACTGTGTTTGCACTCACTCTCCCTCTTTCCTCAACTGCACACAAGTGGCCACACACTACTTAGAAAAAGGTTTGATTGTCAGCAGATGTGCTGTCGTCCGTCTTTGTTTTAGCTACTCTTTGTGTGCCAATTTGACTCTTTTTGTTATCCCGCCACGATGAAGATGAAGACGACCAACACCGCCACCAGCAGCTATTTACAGTGGCTACCGACTGGCCTCCGATGAATCACAACGACAGGGCAATTGTGTGCCACCAGAGCTGAAGACAACAACAACAACGGCAACAGCAGCAGAAAAAACCAAAAACGAAAAGGGCTCAAGACAACTGCCACACATCAATTGGTCAACATCAGAGATGGTGGACGACAACAACAACAACAGCAAAAAGCAGTACAACACAGCGCCGAGGAAAACGATGACCACTGATGTCCATTTTCGGACATCGGAGACGCAAACGACGGACGGACATTCACGGTCGATTGGTGAGGCAATTGGACAGTGCTCTCTGTTTGTAGGAGTGTGAGTGTCTTCTGCTAATTAGCCGCCAAGAATGGTGCGATGCGGCGGCGGCAGTGCCATCACAACAGCACTGAATTGGCCACTTTTCTCCAATCTAGGAGATCGTAGTCAGTTAGATGACCATGATGATGATATCAATTAGAAGAAGAGAGAAAGAGTGAGAGAGTGAGAGGATGATGCTGATACAGATGATGATTCTCAGGCAGACAGTCAGCCAGTTTGCAGACACTCACAGTCAGGCACTCGTTTCACTCTTTTTGTCTTCAAGACTCACTAGTGGCGGCCACGAAGGCGAACCAGTCTGTCTGTCCATTGTGAAAATGAGGGGAGAAAGAGGAGGAGGACAACGGCGAAGACGACGGCGGCGGCGAACACGTTCAAAAGTGTGGACTCTCGAACTTGGACGAGTGTCTGCACACGAGGAGGCAGCAGCCGTCGCCGTCTTCTTCTTCTTCTTCGCCATCATCTCCAGTCGACTCTCACTGCTCAGTCTGTGCGGATGTGTGTGTGCTAGTGCCTGTGCGCGCAGTTTTCGTTCATTCCGTCAACGCTTTGCTCACCTGTAGCACAGGTCTGGTGCAGCATTGCACCGCAAGTGACCGTTACTGTTCATTATTACGACTGTCCCTACCACTGATTTCTTCTTCTTTTCTTTTTCTTCAACTCTACAAATGCAGGTTTTCCCACCGCTGAGAGAAATGGAGAGATGAGTGTCTTTATCCTCTCAAAGTGTCGTCTCTTTTGCTTCGGTGACCACATTATCATAATGCTCCTCGACCGGTAGTCTACTTCTTCGCTGTCAACTACCTACTTTTCTTTTCTCATCATCGTCATTATCAGCAGCAGCAGTAATTCATCCGTGTTCTTTTTTTTATTCTCCACTTGTCACCAAGTGTTAGTTTGTGTATGTGTGTGTTCATCAAGCGTCCCTGTTCTTATCAAGTGTTGATCAGGCAGTGATCAGCCCGACGATAACATGTTCACCACCTTGACACCGCCGTCATCATCAACATCAACTTCACGATACGATGCTCTCCACCTCAATACTGTACTGCAACAAACTGGACGACCGGCAGCTGCAGCAGCTGGAGACGATAGTCGTCGAAGGTGGTGGCGGCAGTGCTGAAGCTGCTGCTGGTGGTGGTCGCAGCAGCAGTAACAACAGTGCACTCGGCCACCCCAACCACGTACAACAACGACCACCACACTCGACCAGCAACCCAACCAGCCCCAAAGTGATTGCTCACCACCAGCATCATCATCAGCAGCAGCTTCGCCGACGTAATTTAGCCCCTTCCACCGCCAGCACAAACCCTCCCAGTGATGTCTTCAGTGATGTGGCCAGTGCCAGTGCCAGTGCCATCATCACCAGCCCCACCTCTCCCACTCCCACCTCCTCTGCCACTTCTTCAGCGGTCAACAAGAATCGCTTTCGAGTGCGCTACCTCGGCTGCAACAGTTGTGATCCTCGGCGACACCGCCTCGACGGCGGCATTGCCTCCTACCAGAAGCCGCTGCTCGACCTGTACGCCACCGTTCTCCGGCGGTCAGTGGTTCTCCGGTCTCTGTACGCCTATTCCATTGCCGCCGTCAATCAGGTGGCTGACATCTCCGCACATGGCATTGTCGTCGCTGAGCGAGATCGATTCGCAACCGCCTCATCCACCTCACCTTCAGTCAGGCCTTGTTCGGAGACGAATGGTATTATTGCCAATCGCAACCATCACCATCGTCACCTCCAGCCCCAGCCCCAGCCGAGGCGTCCAAACTCCTCCGTCAGCGAGACGGTGCCTCACTCTACCTCTCAGGATGTCAGCTTTACGGCGCATTCATCTGCGGCGACGGTGGAAACGGTGGTCACCAAGGTGATCACCCCACTGAGCAACATTCTCCTTTTTGCGGCAGTTCGTTTTCAGCACCGCTCTCGAAGTTCGGCCAAAAAATCTGCCGGTAATCGTCGTGGAGGTCGTCGTCAAGTGGTGGGCGTCGCTTTTGTGCCATTGTCCTGCTCAGAGGCAGTACTCGACAAGAATGCCTTTGTCAGTTTGCCTGCCAAACAACGATTTTTGCTCGGTAAACTTGCTAATCTTAAACTTTCTTTTCATTTTAGTAGCAGTAGCAAACTTAGTAATCAGAAAAAAGATTTTTTCAAGTTAAAAAAACTAAAAACTGCTTAGTTGTGTTTTATTCACATGCTTTTTGCTTTTGCTTCAGCAATGTTTTGTAGAGAAAAAACTAAACGTAAAAGCAAAAAAACGGAATGAAAGTGTGCAGTGTCATGCAAAGCTTCCAATCACTCAACTCGAACATTTTTGCTTAATCTTGAGCTCTCAGAAAGTGCGAGAAGATGACAGGCAAATATGCCACTACCACAGATTGAGCAATAAAGAATTCACAAATGGCATCCTTCACTGTTTTAGGGATGAACTGAAAGCTTCTTTTTTCCCTCCCATTTTTCTGCCATCCATCACGCGATACAGTTGTTGATAGACATCACATAAAGGCAATCTTGCATTACTTTTTCTCCTGCGATACAATCGATGAATGCAAATTTTGTTCCAGTAAGGATACTAATTAAGATGTAAGACTTTAGCGTTTGACAAGAATAAAGTGCTGTGCTGGTCGCTCAAAAGAACCGTTTACCAGAGAATGCAGGAAAATGCGGGCGTCGTCTACGGCCCAATTCTCGAGCAGCAGCCGCTCACCCGTTTCAATAGTGTACTGCTGTTTTCCCGTCTGGTCTGTTAGTTTGTCAGCTTGCGCTCTGCAATTAAACAAGTGCCGCTTAATTGAGATTCATTAAGAGAAACAACAAAACGTGTGCTCTTGTGCCGACGACGACGAACTGTCAGCAGACGGCATTCGCAGCAGTGTATAATGGTAATTGAGCTTGAACTTTTGGAACGGCCTGGCCGCTCCAGGCTGCTCATGCTTCAGATTGCCAATCTCGCTCATTCTTTTGTTTATTGTGCGCTGGTGGTGCGCTGGTAGTTGCGGTGATTGGTGGCGCTAATTAAGCTATGAGACGACCAAAAGGCTTTCTTTTCAATTGACATCGTTTTAGTGGCTGATTGACCGGCTAGATAGGCAGAAAAAGCAGAAAACGTTAAACTTAAGTTAAACTGTGTTTCTTTCTTTCTCTAGCAGGAAACTCCCAGATCGACGACCACCTGTTGATCTATCTAAATCGTACAAATACAAAAAAGTTCCCTTGTGATATTTATAAGCATGTCACAAAAAAGAGGTGCTTCTTTCAGAGTACAGAGTTTGAGGAAAAAAGTAGGGTGACAGTTTTTCTCGCTGTTCTGGTCAGTGCAGTCAGCTCAGTGAGCTGTTTAGTTTTCACATGCCTTAATAGTTTTCACGCCACGGTGAATAAAACAGTAAAGAAGAAAAGAAGTGGACGATGAGCGGTAGAAAAAGGGGCAATTTATAGCAACAACAGAAATGCACACACTCACACACCTCCACTACTGCCGACACAGTGCATGCCATTGTCTACTTGGACACTTGGTCAGCTGAGCTGTCTTTCTTTCTCCCTTGTCAGGTCAGCTGCCACCGAACAGAACAGAACAAAACAGCTGCTGATTTTGTTTCTGTTGCTGTTGTTGTCCACCAGCACCCGAATGGCTAAGTGGCTGTTTTGTTTATTTTATCGCCGTTGTCGTCTCCTCGTCTAATATAATTTCTAATTATTCATTCGAGCGAGACTGCACACTGGGCAGCCTGTGTGTCCACTGTGAGCCACTGTCCTCCACCTGAGAACACTGGTGCTTCTTCTTCTGTTTCTCTCTTTCCGAGTGACTTGTGTCACCAAAGTGCGGCGATTAGCGTCTTTCTCTGTCTCTCTTCTAATTGGCACTCCATTTTTGAATTGAGCCATTTTTGTCACACAGTCTCTCGGTCTCTCACTTTGCACATGCTGACTGTTTGTAGTGCAAACACACACACAGCACCGTAGTGTGCCAAGAACAGCAAAGTAGTCGTAGCTCTGCTGTACTTCACTGACCACCATTCATCAGCTGACGTTCATCAGCTGAGGCAAGCTGTCTGCCTGACATTGAGCCAACAGCCAAACTGACTAACTAACTGTCTTCTTTGTCTTCTTTATCATCGCTTTTTATTATTAAATTACTGTTAAATTTACTAAACTTCACTGCATTTTATCTTCCCTTTTGCACAAGGATTGCCACATCCGCCGCTCTTTGCCTGTGTCCTGCAGAAGGTGAACGCCGTCCACCGGCTGGAGTGTCACCTTTTTGTCTGCCCCTCCGCCGATGACGCCATTCGAATGTGCGCCAGCGTTGCCGAGCACCGACGCCGAGGCGGCGCCATTGGCCGCCTCCAACTGCCTCTGCCTGGCACTATGGGCACATACTCATACGCCCCCTCACTCTCCACAGCAGGCAGCAGCAGACTGGGACTGGCCACAGCCACTCCCACGGTGCACTCCAGCAGCGGCGCCGCCTCAGTGGTCTCCAATCGGTCCAGCAAACAGTCCGTCGGAGGGTACTCCATCTCTGAGCTGTCCTCCTCGGCAGCTACCTTCATACGGAATTCATCTTCACACGCCTTCAGTGACATTGAGGAGGAAGAGGACCAAGATGATGGTGGTGCATCAGGTCTCCGGAGAAGACTGCAGTCTGCTAATAACCTCAACAACAATGGACACCAATTTCGACCACCGTTTAGTAGCACTGACCCACAACACTCTACCTCTGCGCTTAGAATGGCTGCACTGTTTCAGGGAAGGGCAGTCAGCAACGGCAACAGCAACAACTTTCCTCATCCTCCTCCTTCGTCAGAACGGGATCTTCCAGTGCAAAGGTAACATTATCTTCTTTTCTTGCTTTTCTTTTTCTTCTTTTCTTCCAGTGAAATCGATATCTCTAGATGCTCATCAGCGACATCAGGTTCAGGACGCTAGACAAGAGGACTCAACAGGAATGCACTGTCTACTTTGTTTACTTTAGCAATGCAAATGGTAGAGAAGAAGGAGAAAAAAGGAGGGAGACTGTCCTCATGTTGATGCTCCATTAATAGAGGCAATGCTAATGAGCATCCATTAGTGGAAAAAAGAGAGAGAGAGGAGCAGCCATCACACAATGGCCAATTAGTGTTTGCCTGCGTCCATCCGTCCACGAGACACCAGTCTAATTGTAGACCACACTAATTTGATGTTGTTTTTTCTTTCTTTCTTCTTGCAAACATACACACTACACACAGGATCCTTGATCAGCAAAGGGCGCCAAAAAAGTTGGTGAGGAACGACAACGGCTCAAACAACGGCGTTGGTGATTCTCTCTCTTGGGCCGAACTTTCCTCCATCAGCTCGGCCTTTATCTCCACCAAATCTGAGCCACCACCACCGAGTCATCGAAACCACAGTCAACAGGCAGTAGCCGCCGCTCAGCGGGACTACCGCCTGCAGTCGTACAAGTGCCCGGAAAACTTTGTTCTTCCCGACCTGCATTCAACAACAACAGCAACAAAAGATGCTGAACAGAAGTCAAACTGTGATTCAACAGCCGCCTCCATTATTACCTCCGCTGCCGGCAGTAAAAAGAAGCAGAAGCACAATGCTCACGGGCAATTGCTACCGGAAACAACGGTGAAAGTGCTCGACAGAGCAACTTCAACTGAGCTAAACCACGGCACCAACAGCAACAAGTGGTTGTCCGCGGTTGGCGACGAACTGCAAAGCAACCGACTCTTTGTAAGTGTGTTCAGACCCATTTTTTGGCGTTCTATTCTTTTTTTGCACTTTATTCATTCATTGCATCTTTGGGCATCTTTTCCTCGAGCACAATCTTTGGTCTCCTTTTTATGCAGCAGATTTGATTCTGCAGATTGATAAGTGCAGACGGAATTACAAGTAATACTCTGTCTGGGTGTAGCAGGCAGTGTGTGTGTCGGTTGTCGGTATATCAGTGTGCCATCTTTTTTCCTTTCTTTTATTACTATCTCCTCTTTTCACCGTCGCCGCTATCTTCTTCAGCTTAATCTTTGCTGAGCAGTTTTTACTCCTTTTTCTTGTTTCTCATCTTTTCCCTTCCTCATCTACCTGCGCCTCTGTGTCGTCAATTATTGCAATCAATCCATCATCAGCAGCATCGCTCATCGTCGTTTTCGTCGTCATCGTCATTCGGTATCTACCTTTTGCCGACTGACAAACTGACTGACTGGTTGGTGATATTGCCTTAGTTGCTGTTGCTGCTGATGCTAATAGTGCTGGCACCGTTTGCAGCAGTGGTCGCCATCACCATCACAAACAATAGCTTGCCGCTGCGGCAGACGTTGTTGCAACAATGCAAGATGGTTGTGAGTCAGTGTGTTGAGCCATTCGGCCACAAAGCATGAAGGCGCCTTCTCCACTATCACTATTTCACAGAGTGAAAGAAAGCCTCAATTAGAGCCTACACTAGAGAGTGTGAGCAGCTTTCAAACGAAAGAAAAAGCTGCTGCTGTTGCTGCCCTCGATGATACACTTTTTACTGCTTTTTGCCTAACAGCTGAGCTTTTTAGCTCTTTGAAGATCTCTCGATCTCTTGTTGCTTCGACAGACGCTGCAGCAGCAGTTTTCAACTTTTACACCGGCAACTTTGTTTGGGCAAACCATTTTTACATCGTTTTTAAAGTGCTTGGTTTCTTTAAAATGGGTGCTTTTAGTGGATTTATCTCTTGCTGTTTCACAATTGTTGTATGTGCAGTCATCGGACAATCTCTAGCAAGCTCTCTTTTCTTTGCTATAACAAAGGCTTAATTTGGGATAATTTACATGCTAATAAGAGGACAAAAAGAAAAAAGGGCTAATTTTGTTAAACAGCAGTAAAACTGTAAAATTGGCACGTTGGTGTGTGTGTTTAGTCTAAAAATACAAAAAGGTTGAAAATTGCTTAGCAAATAAAATGAAATGGAATATAGATTTTTTATATTTATATATTTTTTGTTGTTTGATGTTTGTGAACTCATTGATTGCCGTTCTGAAAAAAAGACTCTTACGAATGACCACAGGTCAGCAGCACCTGACACGTGTGCACCGAGCAATGGCAGTTTGTAGTGCTAAAGTTGACAGTTGAATGCAGCAAATGGATGGGGATTGTAGAGAAAGACATGGACTGTCTGTTTGCCAGTGTGCCATTCTTCAGTTTCTCTCTCCCTCTTACTTAAAACTTCTTCAGTTGAGACTGGCTGCACTAATGTAAATGTCGTGATCGTCGATCATCTGTTTAGCAAATCGATTCACAGCTTTCTTTTTTCCTTTTTTCTCTTTTTTTCCTACTACGGTTGTTGTTGTTGCGATGACCGAGACCTTGTGGCGACGGCTGTTCGGGGTAGCACTTTGTGTGCGTGTGAAAAGAAGTGTGAAGTGTGACAGAGACGTGTAAAGCGCAACTGCTAATTAGTGCTGGCACCCTATCGGCGCTGGGAAATCAGCATCACCCGCATCTCTGCTGCTGCTGATAAGAAGAAGACAAACAACAAAAAGAACTTGCAGTCGGCCAGTTCAGTACGGCAGTTCTCCTCTTTCGTTTGCATGTGTCTGCATCTCAATTGTTTGCTCAAGCTCGCGCTCGCTCTCGCCCCCGTTAAGGCCACCACCGCCGGTAAATGCTGTTCTGTGAGTGCATGTAATCATCACGACATTTCGTGACTAACGGTGCCGCTGCCGCTGTCCACTGGGCCTCCGCTCCACTGACAATGCACCGATTTTTGGTGCTGCTGCTGTAGACAAAGACAAATAATACACACACACAATTTGGCTGACACGGATAACAGCGGCAGCAATTTGCCACCAGGTTGATGCTGATTTGTACCACCACCTTCTTTTCGCGCCTTTCACTCAAGTCAACTTTTTTTTATTCACTGACGTTTAATCATTGCCTTTTTGTTGTTTTTTCTTCTTTCACCATTCAGGCAAAGGCATCTGCTATTGCATCACAGGAACAGAGGGAGCGTCAAGATGGAGCCAGGGCGCCATCTTCTGATCACCACCATCGACAGAACAACACCACAAATGGATTTCATGAAGATTCACCACCTGCCCCTTTTACTAGATCCTCATCGACGCCTCGTTTCTTCGGCGACACTATTCGCGGCAGACCAAAGACGGCACCTAAGCCTCAGGTGAAGGCCGCCCATCTGAAAAACATCTACTCCTCTTCACCTTCAGTTGACCTCAGAGATGCAGCAGTTTTAAGTAGCAGAGAGTTCATTGAAAGTGGTAGACTGCGAGAACAGCTCAAACTGGCAAATGGCTTCAATGAAAATAATGGCAACATTCGATCGCATCAAGAGAATCACCCTAGCTGTAACCTCCAGTCAACAATTTCCAATTCAATCTTTTTTGATGAAGAAATTAGCTCGTCAAGCAGTAAAAGTGGACGTAGTAAAGGCGTCAACCAGAAAGCAAAAAGTCAGCCAAATCTGTTGTCTGGTGATCTTCAGAAAAGGTAACCACTTTACTCTCCCAAACATAAAACAACATTTTTTCTAATGTGTGTTTCTTTTAACAGACAAAGACAACCGGACAAAAGTTCAGCAGTTCCTAAGCTTCCAGTGGTGGAGCCGGTGCCTTCTGTGGTGCTGTACCTGCCCACTGAAACCAGCAACGTCGGCGTGAAGTGCTTCAACAAGAGCACACCTGTTGATCGGTGGTCGACGATGATGCCGGCAACTGCCGCATCAACTGGCTCACTTCGAGACACTACCGCCCAAGTAGTGGACGGCTGTGAACTGTGCAGTTTTGAGCTGGAAGCTGCCGCTGCAGCAGCAGCAGCTGACAACTGCGAAGAGTGCTGCCAACTGTGCCAAAGTTTTGAACCAAGCCACAACCATTTGCAACAACATCACAAAGCGAGCCAAAGGAGGCCTCAGTCGAGCTCGGTATGTCCAGAGTGCATGGCCGATGAAGACCACGGCAACGACAACGGTGTTGATGACGATGATGAAATCATTCTCGATGAGGCGATACTGCAGAACTTTAGCAACGGCGGCAACAGTCACACTCTGCCGCACCACAGTCAACAACATCAACAGCAGCAGCATCATCATCAGCAGCAGCCTAAACACCAGTCAGCATCAGAGGATGGCAGTCGAAGACGAAGGCGGAGAGAAGAGCAGTTGTCTTTAGCTGGTGGCCAAAATAGCCACACTTATCACCCACCGATGATAAGAGAGGACATGCGATTAGGTGATGCTACAGATACAGGCCCCTACAAAACGGTGGCCAGTCACCGAAAGACGACCTTCTTAGGCCGCATCCGCCAGCTAGGTTCGTCCATTTTCGGTTCTAAATCACATCCCCCATCACTTGCCGTCGCTCCATCCTCTACCAATCGATCTCGGTCACTACTCTGGGGTCGCAACAGCCTGAAGAAGCTAAAAGGAAGACGAAGTCGGGCAATGTTGACCGGAAAGGCGCCGATGGCCAAAGAGCAGCAGCAACAGAAGCAACTGCACCAGGTAAATCGTATCTTTCTGCCACTGGCGCCTAACGAGTACTCCGGTGCCCGAGTCTACTCGGAACACTACTTAAATCCGCCTCCTTTGCCACCACCTCAAAAGACTACAAGTTCAAGGGCAAAAGAGTCGGACGGAGAAGCTAATGGTGACAGCAGTGGCAGTAGTGGTGGTCGGAGACAGCGATCCCCGCTTAAAGATGCCAAGAATAAGGCCACTTCTGAACAGTCCACCCCACCTAAGCCCTTTTTTATCAGCCATCCGAGTGAGTTCAATCCAGCTCAGGTTCTTAGCATTTCCTCTGATTCAGGTAAGATTGTGTTTTACTTTTGTCAAAAGGTTAAAATTTTAATTTTTTAGGCATGGAAGAGTACGACTGCCACTCAAGTGGTGAACACAGTCCACTCGCTGTCAATGGTTTGCCATCGAAAAACAAAACAGCAGCTCAAGAGTTGGAAAATCGCAACCACAGCAACAACAACAGAGCGCCATCGGCAAAGATGACCGGAGCCAAGCTGACGCGCAGCTCACCGGTCAAACCTCAGTCACAACAGTCCCGACCTGTGAGCGCTAAAACACCGCCCACCTCTGCCAAGAGTGCTATCAGTGGTCACTGGTCGGAGACGAATCTGCAAAACGAACTTGGCTATATGCCTTAGCTACAAGCTCACCAGACACTTTCTTGTTATCAGCTTTTCTTTCTCTCGTTCTTTCTTCCTTATCAACCACTTCATTTTGTTACGCCTTTTTCCGCTGTTTTTTGTTAACTTTTTTCTTCTGTTCTTAAAATAAACTCTCCTCAGTGCTTACTAATCTATCTCACCAATCTACCCTCTAGCGTTTTTGTTTTTGTTGTTGATACTTTCTCTATTCTCCGCATCTTTTTCTTCTACGCACTTCTACAGACATCTTCAGCGCACAGGTTATTAACTTGAGACAGCACAACTGCTTCTGCTCACGTGTGAATCACGTTCGACAGTGATGATAAAACGTCAGTTTGCTGGTAGTTCATGTTAAAATGTGTAGCTACTCGCTGTCAATCGAGAAGAAGGTGTCGTCGACGACTGACCACAACATTCATCTGAAAAAGGTTTTTCAAAAACACTAACAATTTTTCACCATGTCCCCACCACAATCACCTGCTCAAACCAATGGAAAAGCACTGCAGTCTGCCTCAGCCACTGGCAGCTTGCTAACTCGCCTCCGAGCCGGTGTTTACCACGCACCGGACGCTCCATCGACCTTCTACGAATCAGTTCTCGAGTACCTGAAAACGACCTTGAATCTAAAGTACACCAGCCTCATTTACGAGTCCACTGAGGACAACACTGTCGCTCAGATTGAAAATCATGAGGTGGATTTAGGTAAGTGTTGACGAATGCAAGTGTTTTGAGTTTCCTGAACTTACACTTTCATTTATTACTAAAGCATGGGTTAGCTATCAAAAGTACTTTGAACTAGTGGAGGCGAAAAAAGTTGCCCGTTTGCTACCCGTCAGCACAGTGCACACTCATCCGAAAAATAGCAGAGAGGCGGGAGAATCATTTGGCGTTTTTTCTGACGTTGTCGTGCACAGCACTTTGAAGTAAGTTTGAGAAAGGAGAACATTTGTATTTTGATTACAATGAACAACATTTTCTTTTTATACTAGGTCAACAGTGAAGGAGATGATCGATCTGCGTGGCCACCGGTGGGCGTACACTGGTCCTGCCAGCTACGCCGGTCACGGCATCACCATTGAGAAGTTGAAGGCCATGGGCGAGAGTGCCGCCTTCTTCGGCGACCTCCTGCCCGCCCGATCGCACCACCACTCTCTGGAGATGGTCCTCCAGAGACAGGTGGACGCCGCTGCCGTCGACTCCACCGCTCTGGGGCACTTTTTGGCGGCGAACAGCCACCAAAGTGACCAACTGATGGTGCTCACCTCCTGGGGCCCACTTCCGCCGGTGGCCATTCTCCTCAACTCGCACATCGGCGCAGAGGCGGAGAAGTTGATTGTGGAAACGCTCCTCTCCATGCACACAACTCCACAGGGGCGGCAGATTCTGGCTCGCTACTCGGTGCAGAAGTTTGCAGTGAACAGTGCCGACAACTATGCCCACCTTTCTAAAACGTACATCAAGAAGGTGCCTGCTGGTCGAAGTGCTGCCGTATCGGCTAATGGTGCTGGTGGTGCAAAGCTGTTTACCGCTCCGACCTCTTTGATGAAAAATCTATTTGAGGCTCCCTACTATTGAAGCTGTTACTTTTTGTGCAACTTTTTCTTTTTTGCTTTGACAAACATTTTTTTGTTACTAAAAACTTCCAAACAAAAAGCATTGATACAAACAAAAAGTATGAATTGGATACAAATTTTTAAAACTAATTGAATTAGTGAGCACATTTTGAGCCAACACTTTTTTGTACATGAGTTGTGTAATAAGATAACATAAATAGAAAATTATAAAACAATGACAGTCAAGAATGACAGAAGAAGAAGGTAGAGCGAACAAAAAGTGTCAATGTCACTGCCAAGTGGAGGAATGTGAACGTGACCAGCCAATGTCTCTGGTTTTAACCGCCTTCCATCACCATAACCATTACCAGCACAAGAGCAGCTACCTATCGAATCTGACAATGAGGCAAGTCATATTGTCGCCGCCAATCTGCCCTGCAGTGGGCCGCACCGGAGAGATGCACCGTCTGACGACCTCCTCTGCGGCCGCCGACAGCGTCATTCCCTTCTTCAGGCACTTTCGCACCACACTGCACACCTGCCGATTGCTCATGCTGTTCCAGACGCCGTCACAGGCCAGCACCAGAAAGGGCGCATCACCCGGCGAGTGACTACTTGAGCCTCCTCCGGGCCACTTCTCCCGACAGACGACCACCTCGGGAAAGGCGGTCACCGCCTGCTCCGCCGCCGACAGCGCCGGATTGTTCTTCAACAGGTGGTCTCCAAAAGCACGCGACAGATTGAGGCCGTGGTTGATGCGACCGTTGACCACCACAGCGCCGGCTCGCTCAATGCGCTTTCTCTCCGGTCCATCAGTTGGTTTGTGGTCTCTGGAGAGGGGCGTAATCTTGCTGCCGCCTTTTGTGCAGAGGACCGCCCTCGAGTCGCCAATGTTGGCCACCACCAGTTGTTGGTTGGCCCGGTCCAGCAGTGCCACTACCGCTGTACAGCCCACGTTAAGAGCTACCAGTGGAGGTGGTGGGCAAGTGGAGTAGGAGGATGCATTGTTGTGGTAGCCTCGATGCTGTTGCTGCTGCTGCCGACGGCGAAGAGCGTGATTGGAGGTGACACAGCTGCCCAACTGATACCGAATACTGTTCAGCTCCTGGTTGCCCTTTTCACTCAGCAGACTGCTGTCAAACTCGAGGAAGGACTGCTCAAATGCTCGGACTAAAAATGTTGAAAAACAGGAATTAGTAAACAGCCTTTTCAGTGATTTTGATGATCTCTCACTCAGCACTTACCGTACTGCTGCCGAGCAAAGTGTCCATTCGATTGCAGCACCTCAGGCAGCTTGCGAGCGGCGTACTGCGCCACTTCTGCGCCGCTATGGCCGTCAAAAACGGCAAAAAGGGCCATCTGGTCGTTGTCGGCAAAACGAAGGTCCGCAAGGTGGGCGTCCTCCTGACTGACACGCCATCCCTGGGCCGATGTGGCGCCCACTGACAGCCATTCACTGCGACCATTTTGTGAGTCAAAGTCGAGCTTTGCCGTGGGCAGGTAGAAACTGGAGAGAATCTCTTCCAAGCGAGATCGACCTGATCCCTGCTGCTGACTGCTGCTGTTGCCGCCGTTTGTAATGTGATTCTTGACAATGGCGCCCTGACGGGAGAAGGCGCACAAATTCATGCTGACTGACAGTTTGACTGAGATTAGACAATTGAAACAAACTATAAGGACTAGAGGATTGACGATGTGCTTGTGATTTAATGCTGGTGCTTAGTGTTGTGCTTCAGCTTCAGCTGGTGCAAGTTGCTTCCCTCACTGGAAGTGACTAAAAGTGACAGCCTGAGCTGGGACTTCATAAATGAGCTTCGGCTGCTGCTGCGACTTTCTCCCCTGGCAATTGCTTTTTGCTGTTGCTGCCGCTCAATTAGTGTGCAGTGATTGGACAGAAATTAGCAGAAGAGTGTCGTCTGTGAAAGATTGTTTAGTTGACTTTCTCCTGTCTTTTCTCTCTAGTGCTGTTGCTGTTGTTGATTTTTCTTTTCTTTCTTTCTGGCAGCAGCACTACCACCAGCACCACTTCCATTAGGACTACCGCCAACAGGTACGCAGCTGATAGGGCAGGCAGGGAGGCAGGTAGGCGAGTATTTTGCCGCTACGCTGAACGGCTGAAGTTTCAGCTAATCGATTTGCTATTTCGAGAGAAGAGTTGTCTCTTTTGCTGTTGCTGCTGTTGCTGCTTCTCTCTCACTGCCTGTTTGCTGGCAATTAGTGCAGTGAAATGGTTGCCGCCGCCGTTGTTGTAGGATTAGCAGTTGGCAGAAAGGATTGGCTGTCGGCGTGTATCTCTCAGCGGTGTTTGTACTCACCGAAAGATCAGGTGAAAGTGATTGACGTTTTCACTGTGCTGTGAAAGCGAAAGCGTCGTTTACAGGTGGTCTTGGGAAAAGGCAAAGGGGTTACACTGCTGCCACAACTGTTCGGTGCGTTTATCGTGTACAATGTGTACTTCTTCTTCGTCTTCCTTTTCCTTACTCTTCTGCTGTTGATCAGGTGACATCGATGTGTGTTGTGCACTACACCACAGCCACAAGCACTACTACTTCAAACAGTCATTGAGCACCAGACACCGACACTGCTCTTATCAAGAGAGTGCAGTAAAAGAGTGATCTGTTTCTCGTTTTCTTCCTACCTTCAAACTGAGTGATTGCTGAGAGTATCGCTCTTTTATTAGCCTGCTTGTACAAGGAGGGAAAGAGCAAAAACTCTGGTGATAAGGAACGCTCAACGCCGGCAAAAGGAGAACAGTGCTGGTGTTGTTGTTACCGTTGGTAGAGGTGGCGGTGGTGGTGGAAGTCATTTGCAGCTAAAAAGAGATATACTTGCACTCTTGTACTCTGTACTTATGCAGATACCGACGAGCAATCAATCAGCCAATCAAGTTAATCAGTCAGTCAGTCAATGAACACACTTCTGTATGAACGCATTTGAGTTTGAAAAATAGATGATGAAATCAACTGTAAACTGCATGTCTTCTGGCAATGGCACACTAGCACTGATAGGCTGATAAAGGCGAACTGCTGGTGGCTCCAAAGTTCACCAGCACACACATCAACAGAGGAGAAAATGTGACAGGCGGCGGCGGCATTTTAGTTCAGGTGGCCGTCACCAGGTATCGTGACAGTCGAGTGTACGATGGCCTCTTGAATCAGTGCGCTTGAATCGCCCAAAACACCATAAAAGCAGTCATTATCAGTTCACAAGTGCCATAAGCGTGTGCCCATGACGCTAGTCAAAACACAAGACCAAAGTGCACTGCACAGACGGCACACCTTGATTTTATTTTTATTGTAGGTTTTCACCTGCCAGAAGCAGCAAGATTGTAATCACAGCGATTGACGTAGTAGCGGCTGACCAGCTGACGAGATTACCCGGACAGAAAACAAAGGTGCAACAATAAACAAGCCCTTTTATTTTCTTTTGTGATTTTATTAGCAAACAAAAAACAGAACATATCGGGAACATTGAGTGAAGGCTTGTTGATCACATTTTTTACTGGTACGTGGGGGTTGTATGGCTTCAAGGTGCTTTTTGTGAAAGAATTTTATAACTTAGGTACTGTTCACTCAGTCAAAGAGGCGGAAATCGGTAAAATCACCCGCCAGTGAGGTTTCAGCGCCCTGGAGCATGCTGCGCTCATAGGCGCCACTGTTGCTCTTCGCCTGATCATAGCGGCCCTGGTGACAATTGGCGTACCGTTCCGCACACCGGTGACACTCATTCGCCCGCCCGTATTCGTAGCCTCGGTCTCCGCCGGTGAAGAAGTAGCCCACCTGGTCCGCCTCCGATCGGCCCATCATGGCGGCAGAGTTGAGCAGCGGATCGCCCTTTACCTCGCCCTTCACCGTTCGGGCGCAGATGTTCTCGCAGAGGAGTCGTGTCATGCAGTCGGTCAAGTTCTGGCGGCCGGCGGTGCCCAGCTCACGCGTAAAAAGGTCCTTCATGTAGCCCTCGACGACGTTCCCGAAGATGCCCCCCGAGTCGGCCACCTGGCCATTTGTGGACCAAATTGTAGAGGAGGTGATGACCACGAGAATGGAGAGAAGAACCAGAAAGTGATGTGATGATCGGAAAATTTTCATGTTGGTAAATAAACAAACCGAAGCACCCTGTGAAGTTCACTGAAACTGAATGTAGCACATACTCATTCGCACTGGCACTCACACCTCAAGCTAACAACCACCACTTGGTGGACACTGCAACGCTCCAACGACTAGCACTACTGTTGGGCAACCTTGGCATTGGCGTTGTAATACTGTGGCGCCAAAGGAAATGCAGCACTGAATGCCGCTGGCTAGCTAACTACAACTGCTGCTACTGCCATTTCCGTTCACCGTTGTTGCAGTCTTGCACCACCGGTGGGGGACAGTACTGCAAACAGCTCAAATGGACACACACACACAGGTTTACTGTCAGAGCAAAAAAAATGAAAGGACAGGTAGAAGAAAAAGGAAAGAAAAGAAAGATAGAGAAATAGAAAAACAGTGCAGAAGTAATGAAAATTGGAAAGAAAATAGCATGGTCAAGAGTAGTAAAAAAAAGTCAAAAGAGAAAAATAGAAAGAGAATAAAAGATTGTGAACGTGTGAAACAGGTCTAGAAAAAGAGTGAAGAAATCCAAACATGATTTAGCAATGCTTTAAAACTGCTGCCGATTTGCTGGTCAGTCTGACTGGTCATAGCTGAGATAGTATCATCTAGAGATAGTTTTTGTTGTTCATCTGGCCATAGTTGGACTGCCCATATGACCGACTGTCAGCTGATGCTGCTGAGGCAGCGTTTGCAGCAGCAGCAGCGGCGGCGGCCGCAAACTGACGATAGTATCGAGCCATGAACTTGCTGTGGTTGGCAGCGTTCGTCATAACGGTGCTACTGTTGCTACGTGCGGCTGCCTCAAGTGCTCCTTGCGGTGACAGTGGTGACAGTGGGCCTGGCTGTGCCTGTGCTCCCAGAATATCTGCTAAATGTAGGTGTGGAGAAATGGAGCCATAGAAAGAAGAGAGAAAGAGAGAAAGACGGGAAAGAGGATGTGGAACGAGAGAGAAAGTGAAGTCTAGTTTAGAGAACTCATTGGGCAACTACTGTTTACGTAAGGAGGAAGAGGAAAGGAAAAGAAAAAAAAAGAAATGGAGGTGGGTAGTTGAGGTGAATTTACTGGGAAGCACACTCACACGCAAGGCAGACACCAGGATTCAATTGGGGATTTTCATGTCAGTTTTTTGGGTTGAGTGAAAAAAGAGAAAGATTTTTAAAGATTTGTCTAGACTGAACCTGATTATTTCTGTAAATATTTGTACTGGCAACGCTTTGAACAGAGTCCCTCGACGTATGACATAAAAAATTTAAATTTGTAGTTGGTGGTTATGTAGTTTTTCACAAAAGAAAAAGTTTGCATATCAGATATTGAAAATAGAGAGAAAGAGAGAGAGAGAGAGAGAGAGAGAGAGAGAGAGAGAGAGAGAG
>JAALOO010001219.1_pt1 | contig 18690 bp, 10 predicted proteins | sample 7257641 | NCBI WGS metagenome assembly JAALOO01 (sample SAMN14085613, study PRJNA598686) | mite metagenome | biome: ENVO:01001000; feature: ENVO:01001002; material: ENVO:01001226; isolation source: single female mite from University of Michigan culture on fish food culture... ...
ATTGAAAATACACATAACTGACAACAGCGCCGCTTGCGTCCTTGTCTTGCCTTAAGTTCCATAATTGTGTAGCAGCGTGTTGCAGCCAGAAATCAGTCGTCGATGTGAAATGCCCATAAGTCAAGCAACTACTGACAAGAAGTGGTAGGCACATCGACGACGACTAAAGTAACTGAACAAAGTGAGATAGGAAACGCAAAGAAAAAAAGCATATAAAGGTACTCAATGACACTTGATCATCCGATCAGCAGCCTCCATTGCACTCACTGACTAGTTTGTTTTCTTCGTTTTGCCATTGATCACTATCACTGCTAGCACTACCGAGCGCAGTTGAAAATCACTGGCCACTTGGTGCACCTCCACCTGAGCGGGCAGTGATTGTCACCACTATGCCCATTTTTTTGCTAGCAAAGGAAGTTTTGTCATTTGCATTCTCAATTGAGATTGCGTAAGGTGGCAAAGTGCTCTCCACGGCTTTCTTCAGCGCTGCCGTAAAGTGTCTGTCACCCACGAGATTTTGTTTTTCTTCTTACCAACTCACCATCACAAACAGTCGCTGGCTCACTGTGCTCACTTATTGACACTCATCATCATCATCATCATCATCATCATGAATGCATGCATTCATCGGGCACTCTGCTCGCTGGCGACAGACTCAACAAATCAATGTACAAAGTTAGTCAGTCAGTCGGTGCTTTTCCATCCCGAACACTGCGGTGTCATGACTCAGCATCATTCTCCGTCGCCATTTTGTCTTCCACTTTTAGCAACTGCCACAGAAGCAATCAGCCGCAGTCAGCAGCAGCAGCTGCAGCAGCTGGGCGTTGTTCCTCCATTTGAGAAGACGAAATACAAACTCTATAAAGGCCAGAATGGCCAGACTGTTCCTCGTTTGACGCAAGCGCGCGCCACTGCCACCGCCACAGAGCCACCGCAGCTGCCCTCCACACTCTCTTTGGTTTGGCATTTGCTCATGGCATTGGCGGTGGTGGTGATGGTGGTAATGGTCTCCTTTGGGCAAACACACTCGGTGCAATTGAACTCAAAAACAGCTATCTTGCCCCTCAATAGCTTTTTATTTAATTAAATCGTGATTAGCATTAAAGCACACACTTAGACGGCGCTGCTACCTAGACTTCTTTCCCTGACTAACAAAAACTGATAACACGTTGTTCTTATCTCTTCCCTTTCTCTCTGCTTGCACTGACAGGTTTGGCTGGGGCAACAGGCCTGCGACGGCGTGGTCGGCAGACGTACACCCGCTACCAGACGCTAGAGCTGGAGAAGGAGTTTCACACGAACCACTACCTGACCAGACGGAGACGCATCGAAATGGCCCACGCCCTCTGTCTCACCGAGCGCCAAATCAAGATCTGGTTCCAGAATCGGCGCATGAAGCTGAAGAAGGAGATACAGGCGATCAAGGAGCTGAACGAACAGGAGCGACAAGCCCAGGCGGGCAAGATGCAGGGCTCCGACAGTTCCGATGGAAAGGCGTAGTCAACTTCACAACACTGAACTCACGGCGGCAGCAGCAGTAGTCTATTCATCACCGGCGCCCACTCCAGCAGCTCTCATTCGTCTCATTCTCTCTCTCTCTCTCTCTTCTGCTGTCTTCTTCTGCACCTCTCGCTCTCGTCCACAACCACCGACAACCGAGCGCATCCTTCAACAGTCCTTCGTCGCAAAGGTCAGCCCATTTCATTTACACCTTCTCACTATTTATAAGTACCGAATAGTTGCATCACTCTGCCGGACTCTCTTGTACGGTCTTGTCATTTGCACTTGCACACACACATCACAACATGCAAACAGGTAGACAGCAGTTGAGTCCATCGCTAGCCACTACTTACATCAGTTATCATCTACAGTCTCCAACACACACAGATTGCACTCTTTCATACTCCCTCACCACCAGGCCGACAGTTTTGCAACCCAATGAAGGTCATCCTTGTGTGGGCCTTTTGCTTTCTTTCACCATATACGTAACCCATTATTATCGAACTGACCGTTTCGTAGTGCAATTTCACAGGCACACAGACACTGATACACACATCTTAACAAAGCAACACAGCTCAGACAACTTATCTAGTACAGCACGACAGGACTACGCATGCATTTATTTGTCCAACCAGTTTCGTTTGGTGAATGGACTAAAACGATTGCAGTTCATCTCAGCTGCTGTTCTATACGTACTCTACGCTTCTTAATATGCCTATCTACCTACTCACAAACACACAAACACACACCTACTTTTCATTCATTTTCATCCTATCATAAGTAAGCCCAACGCGCACTCACTGCGATCACTCTCCCATTGAATGAATTGATTGATTACTAAACATTCAGAAGTAGCATCACTGTATACGTACCTACTACTAGACCTTCTTTCTTTTCACCTTTCTTTTTCTCCCTCGTTTCATCATTATACGAACCGTATTTTGCTGTATTAAACTTGATTACTTAATTGACCAATCTATCAATAAATTGTATTTCATGACATTCTATCAGCCTCCAGCTCAAAACATTGGCTACAGGAAGCATTAGCAATGCCAACTTAACAGATTCATATGCGTTTGTAATGAGGAACAAGAGTGGTACAGCTAGACACACGAAACAAATTATCACCACAGTCTTTCAGCATTGAATTCATAAAGTCTCCGGCAACAAAAAATAATGCAGCCTTTGCAAGGGACGGCGGCTGCAACAAGACAAGGCAGTGGTGTAGAAGGCTTGCGACGGAGTGTGAGTTTGCAAGTTAGTAAAAAAGTCGTAAAAGTGAGCCACCACAAGGAAAGGGGACCTTAAGTCAATTAGCATTAACTCTTGCCCGCTATTTTTTCGCTGCTGCGGCTGCTGCCTTTTTGGCCGTCTTTGCCACAGTGACAACTTCTAGCAAAACAGTGTTTTTGCCGTTTTCATTGTACGCAGTACAATTTGCCAGTGGGTGCTATCGACGGCAAAACTCTATCATCTTTGTGCTGACCAAGACCAGACCAGTGTCCACTGCCTGTCAATCGGTGGTAGACTTGCGGACTAGTAACTAGTGAGGAGGAGCAGCAGCAGATAATCTGCGTGCAGCCATTGCGCCATTACTGCTTTATGGCGCCATAAAGTGCACCATAGTTCAGCTGAATAGCTGACTTTTCTCCTAAGCTGGCGCCGAGGCTCAGGCAAAGGACAGGCACGGGCAATACAAGGGAAAAGAATGAACAGCCTCGCAAACAAACAAACAATGAGAGCGACTGCCTCATGGCAAACAGTGCCAATGGCAGGCAGTAAAAACGGCAATGATAGAGACAATAAAGTTAATTATGATTAGAACCAATTTACATTGCCGCTCAAACCGAACAACTGAGTCCTTGCACGAACACTGTGCTCTAGTCATTGTGTGATCATCGCCCAGTCACACACACACACACACACACATGCAGATAAACAGACAGAGACAATCTGCATTGTACTTCATTATCGAGTCATTCGCCAAACCGTTTTTCTTTGATATTCGAATTCGAGATCGCTCGCCCACAATTGTTGTGTTTGATCGTGGACCACTGGTGGACCAATGCTCAGACTTGATAATCTGACGCAAGCTAGCTAGCCAGTCAGTCAGTTAGCTAGCTCACATCACCACCGCCCGCTGAGCCCTGTTGGACGACTCCACATGAGCTCACCCATCCGATTGAAATTCTCCCCCTTTTGCTAGTGACGCCATTTTGTACTTACACTGTCGTTTTGTACAATTTATAACCAATTTGTTATCGACAGTCTTTCTTAATTAACAGCATTTTGTAATCTGTCGAATCAGCAAATCAGTGCCTGTGCTGATGCATTAGCTTCATACCTCTTATTTTAAATATTGCCTTTATCTTCTGCTTTAATTAAATGCTTAATTTGATGTTCAACGTGCGTTCTCAAACACTGCTGCTACCGAGTGATGCCCAATAGCACAATAACAAACACTAAAACAGCCACCACTCCCAGCTTGTTTGGACAGCAATTTAAATCGATGCACAAGCATAACATTGCACTCATGGCTTAAACAATGTTTCGTTTGAGCTCTCTTTAAGGCGACGGAAATGCCTGACTCTCACTGATGGCACGCCAGTTAACTTTGAACTTGCAGATGTCCGCTTAGTTAGCAACGACAATTCCTCCAGTCAGCCATGTCGCCACACTAGCGAGAACACCTTGTACATTTATGCACGTTGTAAGGTGCATTAAAAAATCTTTAATTAGTGGCGCAGACATTTCCTTTTCCCTTGACATCGATGGTTCGCTGCAACCGCCGACATTTTCCTCTTTCTACCTCAGTACAGGCTTTTCAGCAGTTTTCAGCAACACTGATCACTGAATTTGCATTGCACTTTATCATTTCTCTTTAGACTCAATGTTTATCTTAAACTTTTCAAAGCTCATCTGGCTTAAGTTTAAGTGACCCAGTTGTTCTTGTTTACCATTTATGTATTCTTTGGGCTAGCATTCTGCGGCATTTGTTTGAGCAAAGTGCTGTCTACCGGTGACCACCTCGATGGCCATAAATTCTTGCTTACGCAAACGCGGCGACAAAACAGATATTTTTTTCTTTTATGGCAAGCGAAGGATCCAAGTGCTGACCAGTGGGACAAACAATTTTGGACAGTGACCCAGAGAAAGTAAAAAAGAGAGCACTGACTCTTCAAAGACAGTGTAGCGAATTGTGTTTATGTAATCGATTGAGGTCAAGTGAACTGGTGCCCTACTACCACTTTTTTACATACTTTCATTTTGACATGTTTTCTAAATATTTACAGCACAACACGCAACTAATTTTATTATTGGCACCAAACTGCCCGACCTAAGCCTACGGCATCGACTGCTGTGTCATAAAAAAGCTCCCTCCCTTTCCCTTTCGCTCTCTTTCTTTTTCGTTCGGACACTGCCTGCACAAAGTTGCTTGTGGCAATTGGCTGTCTTCCCTTCTTTTCCCTTCTCTTGCTCATCTCCGGGTGAGACTCAACTAGGCACCATAAACACTTTCACTGGACTGACTGGGCAGAAAAAGTAGATCAAACTTACGTAACATTTTGAGGCAATCCACTGACTATTCACTGTCGCCAATTTAGGACCCCACACAGTTAACGAAATGGCCCGGCAGCGGCCGAAAACAGGCAGTCGAACAGAGAGCCATAAAATTCTCTTGCTGTTACGTAAAAGTAGATCGAAATGGCCAAATGTGTGCCGCTGGCGAGAATTTGACTTGAATTGCACCGATGGTCGCAATCAAAAGGCAACTCTGTCTTGACAGTAACCGACACTGAGCAAACTGGCCTGATTTTGCAACTATGGTCATCCTCATTCTTCGCTTGCATTTCCATAGTGTTCGTTCTCTAATATCAAATTTAAACCACTTTGTCGCTGACCAAAATAGAGCAGTGGCCTCATCACATGTGTTTCTTTATTTGAAATTGTGTTTTGTGTGATGCAGCCAATGTGTTTGTGTGTGTGGATTTGTGTTGAGTGTCCTCATTCTGAAGTCGTGTCATATTACTGCTCATCTCTGTTATTGACAACTGTCCCCAAGTGCGACACAAGAAAGCCTTTCCTCCCTAACTTGCTGTGTCCTTACTTACTTCTCAGCCTTTTGTCAGCTTTTCATAGACCCAAGTGACCGTCCATTGGTTTGCCCAACAGTCTATAGAAGACCAGACCTCGGCCAGAGCGCGCATTGGCCGTGCTGTTGCTGTTGCAGCTGCTGTTTCCTTGTCCGCTTTATAGGCTTAGATTGGTGCGCGCATTCTCGGTGGCTTTTGCTGTGGTAGGGATGAGAACAGCAAAGAAAGCAACTTCACTGGCCAAAACACTCTCATATAATGTAGCTCTGGTGAAAATGGACAGAAACGACAAAGTCTCAAAGTGCTATCTTAACAGGGCGACCTAAGCTACCTTTTGATGGCTGATTAATTAATATTCCATTCATTGTCTCGTGAACTGGCTTGCTTTCGCCCAATTACAATGCAATTATGAAGCGAAAGTTTGCGCTAAATAATTTTCCTTCAAATTTCGATTCGTCTGCGAATAATAAAGATAAGGTGCCAGTGCCATCATCGCTATCTGCTCACCGCTTCAGCGTTTTACTGCGCCATTCTACTGTTCATTGAGCAGTGCTCCCTGCTCCAAGAAGCACCGCCATAATGATATCCGTGCTCAATGTCCTCTTTGCCAAACTCGTCTGCCCGTCTGCTCTCGTGCCATAATTTACATTTTTTTGCTTTTTAGCATTTCCACTGAGCACCGAATTACCGGCACTCGGCGCCACAACACACTTGACAGATCACCAGCCAATTGACTGATTGACAGGCGCTAACAGAAACAGAATTAGTTTGTTTTTGTTTTGAACTATTTTTGTTCATTTTTTAAAATTAAAAACTAATGTTTTGTGGAGAGTTTTGTTTTAGTTTTAGATGTTGTTCAGCACATATACTTGATGGAGATAATGATGCACTTTTAATATTATTGTTTGCTTTGAAATGGAGTAGAAAATTGTACTTAAGAATGTTCCATTTCTGGTGAGGCGAAGCATTTCATTGAAAACCAGTTCCTCTACATTGACCCTGCACATGCTCTGACTTTGGGTAGTTGTAGTTAGCAGGAAAACAGTCAACCGACGCACCATCAATGCAGCTGGAGTCAACTGAACCACAAGAAAGTAGGAACTAATATAGAATTGCCTGGGTTGGCTATATTAGCACAAACAGCAGATCGCGCCATTGCTTTACCAGGTTTCAACATATGGCTGCTTCTTAATGGTCGTTTGCTTTGTTCCTGCTGGAAACCAACTAACTAACTCCTCACTGGCGACACTAGTACTGATGGTGCTGCTGCAGTTAAACCCGATCGTCATGCATTCATCACAGTGTAGCTTTCGCAAAATGTGTTCATTGGGTCGGTCGATAGTTTACATTTTGATATGACTAACAAATAAGCGGGAAATTGAACAGAACGATGCTCTAGACAGAAGAGAGGAAGGAGAGAGAGAAAAGAGAAAAAGATACGCCAGCGGCATAGGGCAGACGAACAACTCGAAAGCCTCGGCATCTCGAATCAGCAACTCAGTTTGACTGTTTCTTCTACTTCTGCGGGGAGTTGGACTGGAGCAGCACCGCAGAGGAAAAGAGCACATCACACACATACACAGTCACTGAGTGGCAGTTCTGGCATCAAGCTTAGCTGATAATTTGCGAGCATGCCAGCAGGCCGGCCAGCCAGGCAGCCAGCCGTCCGACTGTTCGTCGCGTCGTCGCTGTTTTATTATGTCTCTGAGAGGAAACTTGTTCTTTGTTCTCATCTACTATTTAAAGAATCGCTCGCACAGTCAGTGTTGTGCTGTGCACATCGAGCACCATCAGCAGCAACATCAGCATCATTGGCAGAAGTAGCAGCGTCAGTACTCTTGCCCAAGTGTAATCTCATTTGTGATATGCAACATTCTCGCTAGCGCCAGTTGCCATTTGCATTCGTTTGATTTATGTTGTCGCTGACTCTTGGGTTTCGGGTCGGCTAGCACTGCCGGCAATTTAATTTACTTGTGGTCGCCGTTTTTTGACTGCACTTTAAGCAGCCACCGAGCAGCATAATCAGAGAGGCAGATAAGAAAAGTCAAAGAACCTAAAACACACACACACACACACGTACACTTGGTTTTTAAAAAGTAAAAAATTATATCTTTAAGTTTTATTAATTTACCAACTCTAATTAATCCTGGCCCTTTTTTGGTGTTGAGGGAGACACGCTGTTGGTGCACGAGTGGCGCGAGTTTGCAACACAGTAACATGCTGTAACAGCCAAATTGTTGTTTCAATCATCAGTTTTTATGATAATTTTATTGTTGCCAATAAACGAAGCTAATAGTCTATAAACTAGAGAATATAAACATAAAAGTGCACATAAAGATTATTGCTTATTGACTAGTACAAAGCAAGAGTTGCCTGTGCCACTTTGGCATCATTTGCTCAGTGCACTAGCACTCCAAACGTACTTGGAATTAACTCTTTTACTTTACATCATCACTGTTGCTGACATTTATGCAAATTTTTAACCATTTCATGACTTTATGATTTTATGTTTAGTTTTTGCCTTCAACTTTGAAGGTGTTAGAAAATACATTTTGTTGCTGTTGTCTTTCACCGTCACCAGATGACTCGCCAGATTCTGTTTTTTGAGTGATTGTTACTTTTTTACGTTGCTTCAAGGATTGCCCATGGCAGTTTTCTGTTTTCGTTTCGTCGCCTTACCGCCATCTGTTTGACTAAAATCGTTTTACGCTTAAATTCACTCTTTGCACTGTTCTTCAAATGCGCTAAAAATTTAGAGATTTCATCGTCTGTTTTTCCTCATTTCTATGTGACTAGCAATCTGAAAAATAATCTTTACTTTTACGTCTAAATACAACCTCATGCAACTTGTCTTACTCAATAGTTCAACAAACTGAGTACATTAAAAAAGTAACAGATTTTCAAAATAAAAATATTGCTGTTTAAAACAAAGAAACGTTGAAGAGATAACTAGTGATGATTCATTCGCTATCACCAGATGTCATAGGATCACTCGGGAACAAAGAAAAATCGACAATTTAAAATATTGAGTTTTAGCTCTTCTTTAACAGATGTCACTACTAGGTAAACATTTAAAAATAATTTATGCTAGGATTCTCTAGTTTTGGGTATATTCTTTGCTTTGCATGCTTGTTTTCTCGTGCCTTATGAGATTATTTTTTTTGAACGTGCTTCTAGAAAGTAAAATGTGCTTTTGCGTCAGTGGCTTAATGGGAAGCAGTCAAAGTGAGAGTCGGGGTGCACCAAGACGAATTCAATTCAATTAACGTTTTAAAATGGAATGTGGCCAATGTAGCATGTTTGTATGTTCCAGTAGTACATAATAATGTATTATTTACATGCAAATTGATGCACATTTAAATATGTATGAAGAAGAAAGACATGGAAATGTGGCGCCTAGTTCAGGAGGCAAAACTGGAAGCAGAAAAAATCATGTGCTTTCATACGGGCCAGAGATGGGCACCAAGCACTGGCATTGCCCTCTGTAAGTGGCAGTTATCTCGATTAGTGGAGTTAGCCTTCTCTTGCTTGGGCCAAAAAGTGCCTGTTTGCCAATCGGCCAGCTAGCTAACGTCTGTCAGAAAGCAAAGGTTCCAACAAAATTTAGTGTCTCGACTTTGTGTTGGGGTATTGTGTTGTCGCTACTCATCGGGAAAAGTGTATCCCACTGTCGGCTGGTTTCATACTCGGTTTCAGTCTGCCTCAGTCACCCTGTCTCTCTCTCCTTTTCTTTTTCTGCCCCTTTCAATTCCACACATGCATGCATATAGGGAGTGAATATAATGGCAAAATGGTAATAATAATGGCAAAACGGTAATACCGACTTGTGCAGTGTGCGAATTGCCAGCCAAGTCTGCCGCTCTCTTTCCAGCCTTAGCCGCCGTGTGTTGGGCTCGTGATTTGAATGCACTGTCAGCCAATCAGAGGCATTTCGCCTGGTGCCACTTTCCCTGGACCGAGTGAGCACGCCGAGTACACGTCTTGTGTGAGTTATAGCTGCTTTGTGTCCCCTGCTCTCCACCACCACCGCCGCCGATTCAATCGAGCACCTACTATGAACAGCGAATTATGCGTAACACGCACAGATGAAGCATGATGCAGCGGGTAAATGGCACTTCTTTGCTCCTTTTCCAGCACAGTCACTGACTGCCCAGTCAGCTGCCTCGTAATTGCAATTGATACGGCACTAACGCACTGAGGCAACAGCAGCAGCAGCTTACGGGACTAGCAGACCATCGCAGAGCAGGGTATTGTACAACAGCAACAGCAGGAGGAGGAAAGTGAGGATATATACTAGCCAGCCACGACAACTGCTGCTGCCCGTTACGTCTTCATTTCCAGCAGTGCCATTACTCAACTGCCATTGCACCACACATAAATCACACACACATCTTTCCGCCGAACTGAGTGCCGCCTCTCTCCCTCTCCCTTTCCCGGTTGCTGGATGCCTCATTGGTTGCCAATGTACTCAAATACACACTGTTCAGGGCTCACTGACCACTACCACCGTTGCCAGGACTTTAATCTTCTTCTTCATCAGCAGAGAAAAAGGAAAAATTAATTAATTTTCAACGGATTGTTTGCCAGCTCTAATTAAAATTTGTAAAGTCAAGTGCACGCGCACAAGGCATCAGCATCAGTTTTTGTTAGAGTTTTGTCAGCAACAACAGCAGCATCAGCTTGTGTAGTTTCAGCAGAGGCAGCATCAGCGACTCGTCGGGCGAAGTGGTCCGGCTAGGCCACTAACTCATGATTAGGCAGCGCCGCAGTATAGTATGGCGGGTAGTGCAATATTTATGAGCCTATGGCGAGTTGCAATAAATTTTGTTTTCGCTTTTCAATTGGCTTTTTTCTTGCTTTTTTCTTCTCCCTTTTCTATTCTTCTTTGATTGCCTCGTGTGCTGTGTGCTGTCAGGCCCAGTGGACGGGCGCACACGATGCGAACACTCGAGAGAGTTGGGATTCAGGACTGAGAAAAGGAAAGACTGAACGCGCCCAAATGTTTGTCTGTATGTCTGTTGTTGACTGTACCAGCAGCAAACTAATTTGATTTCAACCATAGCCATCCCCGTTTGTAGATTGAGTTGTCACTGCTGTTGTTGCTGCTGCTGCTCATCGTCAGCAGAATACAGTGTGAATACAGTGCTTGCAAGACCAAGTTTTGCTGACAGAAAGAAAGCTGAGCACATGTCAGTGTTCGTCTTCATTCTAATTATGGATGGCATTTACGCTTCTTTCAGTGTTCTTCAGTTTAAAGCGAGCAAATTTACTGACCATTGATAACGATTGTGCCAAAAGATAAGGCGGCCCTCCGAGTTTCAAGTAATCAGAAGCAAATAAATTAGAAATTCGGTATTAATTGCTGGACGGCGAAGCAGCAGCAGAAGCGCTACCATCACCATCACCACCACTCGACAACCAGCAAAACACACAACGGTGGTAGTGGTGGAACTTGTCGCTTGTCGCTGAGAAAATAAACTGGGGCCTATAAATAACTGTCACTGGTAAAATATTATGTCTTGATCAAGGATGGCAAATGCAAAGCAAATGCCGAATGGTGGTGTTTTTGTAACAGTGCTGAAAGCCAATCGAAGTGGTGCAAAAGGAAAAGTGCCAACACAAAGCGAGAGTGTCGTTCTTCACAACAGGCCAATTGAACAACAAGGACGATTCTTCTTCAGCTGCTGCTGCTGTTGCTGCTGTTCAAAGACGAAAACGAAGAGAAAGCCATAAATATTGGGGCGAATCGAATCTGAAACCATTTGCTTTTGGAGAGCAGACAAATAAATCTCACTTGCACTAGCTCACTTTGGCGTGCCAAGTATTGATCGAAACCAGCACAAGTTGTGCAATAAGTGGGCCAGTTGGTCTGTCAACTTTCACCAGCCACTTCAAAGGCAAATAATAAAACCTTCACAAACACCAGGCACTTCTAGGACAATTAAAAATTTACTTTATATTATAATTAACTTGGAGTTTCTAAATTCCAGAAAATGTACTAACTTAATTACTTAGCATTTTAATCAGCAAAATTAATCAACTCAGAAATAAGGTTTTGGGTAAGTTTAACATTAGTTCATTTAAATTTTTCATTTTATAGCGGTAACTTTAATTAAGTTGTGCCCATTTGTAGTTTTCAATTGCCGCCATTTAAAGAACTTTTTTTTCTTTAGAAATGAAACTTTCAGCATCTCAGTTGTTAAAAAAATTTAAAATTATAATTTAAATGACTTGGCAATAAAAAAAGTGAAAACACATTTTGGAAATTAAATTAAAAGAAGAAAATAGAAATTATGCAGCAAACTGCAGCACATCTTTACCCAATAAAGTGAATCACAAATAACAAAGGTATTGTGCTGTACAGCAAAAACTGCAATTTTATTAAAAAAGTTTACCAATTATAGTGCTCGACTTTTCAAGATATACCAACAATGAAGGAGCACAAAACACTGGTAATTAAATTTTGCAGTTTATTTTATTGATTTAATGGCCGGAGCAATTCTAATTAACGTGCCTTTTTGTTTTTAGTACAGCTGCAATATTGTCTGACGATTCAATGCCTCTTCTCTCTGTCAAAAGCTTGCCGACATCAATTATAAACTGTCATGGTCATCAGTGCTGTTGCTGCCTCGTTTTTGCTGAGAGAATGAAGCAAGGTAGCTACTCGGATGATGTTTGCCATGTGATGCAGTTGTCGCACATTGCTCAGCTGCATAAATCTGTCTACTGCTGCTGCTGCCACCAAAACGCTGAAGTCTCTGCCGTTGGCCTGTTCTTCAGCCACTGGGTCTGCCCATTTGTGCCACTGAGGCACTGTTCTGGGGCTGTGGTCTCGTGACAAATGATTGATTGTCACTACTCAGCGTTCTAATTGAAATGTGTGTTTCTCTGTCTGCGTCGGTCGCTGTGTGCTCTAGTGACTGCGACTTTGCATTTCGGCGAACTATATTTGTACTGCTGCTACACTTCTGCAGACAGGCTCAATTAAAACCTCCTTTGAGTTTGCATTGACAAGCGGCCCAAGTGATCTACATCTTGGCAGATTGTGCAGCAGCTTCAGCTCTAGCCAGAAAGTCAGCAACCGTGAGAAGAAGCCGCCTGACAAACGACGGGATTTACGAAAAGATGCCAGTCACTTTGGCCTTGTCGACAAAGTGAAGTGACACCGACATTGAGTCACTGAGTGCCAACCACAACAGCAGCAGCAGCTAGAGCAAACGACGAAAAAGGCAACAACTTGAACTGCCAAATGCAAATACACAAAACCAAATTGTGCTGGCACGACCAAAACTTAGCAACAGCAGCAGGAACTAACCATTTGCCATTGTATATTGTGTGAGTGCCTGTGCTACCAGGCACTAGCAACTGAGACGCACACCACCACCACTGCCGAACAGTACCGCAGAACAGCGAGCAACTGTCAATTGCTAGCACCGTCTCTGAACACAGTGTCTGTTTGTCTGCCAGTGTGTAGAACAGGGGGAAAGACTAAGAGAAGATGAAGTAATGCAAGGAGGTAGTTGGGCAACCGAATGCAAACGAGCTGCCGTGGTGCGAGAGCCAAACACACAAGGCACCACTCTCTGGCCGTAATCGAAAGTACACCCGACGCAAACACAGACGCAGCCACTCTACCATTCACCATTTTTGGCCGTAATTTCAAATTCGGTCGCAGAAGCCAACAGAAGCTTGAAACAGAAGTGGAATACCATTACGCCACATTGTCGTCGTTTGGAAGGAGCCCCAGCGACAGCAGCAGCATCAACAGCACCATCAGCAGCATCAGCAGCAAACTTCAGCTTCGGTGAACGGCTGTGCACAGCATCTCTCCTCCTAAGCAACTTCTGCAGCAGGCTGTTGTTCTGCCATATACAGCACCAGGATAATTGGATAAATCATTTTATCCAAGTCTCTTGCGATCGTGCACTTATCTATTGTTCCATTCGTTCATCTAAGCAGTAGCAGTTTGCTTCTGCTGCTCTTGCTCCTGCACAAAGCTGCACTGCTTACTGAACAGCACAGACTTCTACTACTACTACTACTACTTCTGCTGAACATTCGGAAGCTCGGTGTGTAAGCCATCGGTCATTATAACACAACTTCAGTCACACTACCACTTGGAGTCGGCTGCTACGGTTGCAGCAGCAGCAGCAGCAGCAGCAGCGAGCCCATTCAATCGGCAGCCAGCACACCATCCACCAATCCGCCAAAGCTGCAGCACAACACACTCACAAACTCAGACTGTCTGAATGACGGAGGCTTCGTTCTCTCTCTCACTCTCATTTTGCTGCCTCTCGTACTCTCTTGGTCTGACACTCTCGGCGCAGCTTTATAGTTGCCATCCTCGGTGATGTATGTTCACTTGCAGTTCTGGTGCAGCTCACTTGTGCCACCGTCGTTGCCTGCCGATCGCCCAATCGGCGCTACCGCCGCCATCGCCACCCGAGTCAGCGAAACTGCAACCAGCAGCTGAAGCAGCCATTGTAGTAGTGACTCGCGCCGCGCGCGTCACACACCGACACAGACACCGAACAGGCAAAGACAGCAACAGCAGCAACTCAACTCCTGCAGCCCATTTGCCCACACCATTCATTGGAATCATTATGCGCCGGGCTGAGAGCTCTTCAGCTAATTAAGCGAAACCAATTACGAACACGATGCACCCATTGAATGAATGACACTACCGTCACCCTCAACAGCACCACCACCACCACCAGTGAAGACGACCTTCAGCACGATTGCAGCTGCACCTAACCACCTCACCTCACCTCAGACTCCTCACACCTTCAGCTCCGGTAAGTGCTTTTCACCTTTTTTCTTTCATTCAACTGTATCTTCATTGGCTAAAATGGCTACATCTGAAAAAAGTATTGCTGCAACTGCTCAGTATTGATGCATGCCTATCTGCGAGAAACAGTGACAATCGAATAGCCCATAAAGTCACCTCACCCATTCTCATTCTTTCTCAAGGGCTTAGTGCGCAGCGTACAATCAACTTGCTTTTATTAGCCAACAAATCGGACATTAACGAGCGGTCAATGGCCAGTCACTGGGCGCTGAGTATCGATGTAATCGTCCTCAAAGTGAATGAATGAGTCTATCTTTTCTTTCCTTTTTTGAGCTTGGCGAACACGATCGTGTTCGCTCAATCGGCAGCCGGCGCGGTAATGAAGCTAATTGCAAATTATGAACTGCCCTTAGCTGCACACTGTACACTATCACGACCCCCTCAATCGTCTTCGCCAGCACCAGCACCACTACTACTCTTACTTTATATTTATAGCTACAATTTTTTGGTGTTGCCGGCACACTTGTTTTGTTTGTTCTAATTTAGCCTTTAAAACTCCTAAACAGCCACTAAATTTGATGTTTATTGCTCGTAAGACTAAGTTATGACATGGCCCTTCAGGAGACGTTTTGATTTCTACTGCTCCAGTCATTCACTTACTTTACTCGCTGCCATTTGACTTCTTTTTGCAGTGAGCCTGTCTCTCACTTTCCCTTTGAGCAGTGAACACACACTGTACAACTGTGCACACGAGTCGCGCGCGGCTGAATGAATGAACAAGCCTAACGAGCACGATTATGGTTATGATTATTGCCCACTTATTATGCCGGCCACCTTTGCCAATGTCACTCACTCAGGCAGACCAGACTGACTCTGCTTGGACATTTACTCTGAGCTCCACACGAGGCATCCTCATAGTTGGAAAGCTGGCTAACGCAGCGGTGATATTTATTTTACGCTAATTACCTTACTCTTGATGCACACTTGCTGCAAATGTCTTCTGCTGCTGCGAATGGTCGCTACTGATCACTGGCAAACAAAGATAAAAGTGATAAAAGTGGCACTTCTTGGACAAACAAGTTGGATGCATTTCGATTATCAGTAAACAGTTCAGCTATCACTCTTGCACTACCACTCCTAGACCACTTTTGCTGACGATTTTGTGGCATACCTCAGCAGTGTTCAGAGAACTATTACGGCCCAGTGGTGCCATTGATCGATCACTGCGACGCGCCACTTTGATTTATGTAATCTTATATGGAAGAGTGAACAGTGAGGCAGCCAGCTCTAAACGGTTCTTTGCACAGAGGAAGTGTCATCGAGTTACTTAACTTTTCGTCCGTTTGGCCCTTGGGTCGCCATAAAACGGTGACGTGAGGCTGCAATGTGAGACTGGAGACCACTTTGCCGCCTTTGGCACTGCACCACTGGCCCAGTTGAGAAAAAGAAGAAGAAGAAGAAGCGTCAGGCTGCGTGGGGCAATCTGCTTCTTGATGGTCTTGCTGGTGTTGCTTCTGCCGTTGTCAGCCACAGTGCAGTCGGGAAACAAGAACTGCCAACGGTCGGAGTCATAAATGCGCAATAAATTGCATCACTCAGACAGTGCAGCAGCAGCACTGGGTCTTCTTCAGCGGTGACCGGTTACAGTTATGACCTCTGGCCATCTCTTGCGTGCCCAGCACCAAACGGAGAAGAGTGCCCAGCGAGTGTTCCGTTTGTTGCGTAGTGTTGCGTTACATTCACGTCACTCTTCACTCTTCACTCTTCACCCTTCGGCGTTCCACTGCTGATGAGCGACTGATCTCATTTGGCACGCAACGGCTCTCTGCTGTGCAACAGCAGCAGACAAGATAGTGCCGTCTCGCTGACTGCTGACTGCACAATCAGTTTCAGTTGTAGCTAGCTCATGGAGCAGATCAAATCGAAGCTTGACTTTTCCTTCCGAGTGACCAATTTTTCTCCTTCAAGCAACAGTCGCACCTCAAGCGATTGTCATAATATTTAGCCTTGCACTTGGTGCTCTTGTTGCACTGACGCGCAAACTTTGGTTGCTTCTCCTTCCACTGAACACTTTCACATTGCACCTTCCATGTGAATTAGCCGCAAAACTGCTGTTGCTGCTGCTGCAGCTGTAGTTATTGGCCATTACCGTAAGTGTAAGTGCCCATCCAGATTGATGTTGCCCAAACATCGTGTCTTCTGAAAGTTTCTGCGCAAACAAGCTGATTGTGTCACATGTTAAACAGCGTTTGCCTTTTTGCCTGTGCACGTTTTCTTTTTACTTGTGTTTTTTACTTGCTGTGCGTAATTAAATGCTTATAAATTCTACACAAAAAGTGTTAGTTTTGAAATGTTTCTTTTTCTTTACTCACAAACAAACAAGGGCGTGCCTACTGCAGAAGTCTAGTCATCTGTGTACTTTTTATTTAGTGACTTGAGACGTTGATTACAGAACAGAGCAGTCAAGAAAGCATCAACTAAAAAGTAGTGAAGCATGGGAGCGCTGGCAGTGAAAAAGAAAAAGCGAATTAATCATTTCAATTTAAATCAAATAGCAGCAATGCTGGCTGCTTAGTATGCTTTTTCAAATGGACTGATTGATGTCTGGCAGTGAGGGTTAGTGATTGCAAGTAGGCTGTCCCCCAAAACATTGAACAATGCCATCTAATTGACTCTTCTTCTACACTGTGCCATCGTTTCAATTGTTGTATCACCGGCAATGACCATTTGTTTGGCTAACCCGCCGTAGTGATCCGTCAGCATTCGGCTGAGGGTATCCAATTTGAGAGTTCCGCCTTATAGTGTCAAAATGGCGCGATGGCATCCCATTTTCTGCCTTGCCTTGCCAGCCTCGCTTTCTCTTTTCTCCCACTTCGGAACCGATGCCAAGAGAACGCCAAGTCGCGACAGTCAGTTGACGTTCTCCCCTCGTCGTCTGCAAACTTTCGCTGGCTAATATTCTTAGAATGCTGCTTCGAGTACAGAGAACTCAGTGCAGCACTGCTGCTGTTGCCGTATTGCATTAGCATTCTCGCCGTGCTCTTCACCACTGTGCCTATCTAATCTTTTTCCTGTGTTCGACTTCTTTCACTTTGTTGGATTCGTGCAAGTGAACACAGCCAAGCGAACCGCCGGCTGCCATCAAGCAAAAGAGAGAGAGAGAGAGAGAGAGAGAGAGAGAGAGAGAGAGAGAGAGGCAACTTGGTCTCTGGCAGCATTCTCGTTTGTCCTCTTCTCTTACACAACCGGGCTAGCAACAATAATTTAAATGGCATTCATTAGGTTGTGTGGCAGTGCGCTTTCCGCTTCTTTCTCCCCAAACTTTTTGCCTCGTCGTAGATTTGGCTTTTGGACGAGAGAGCGTTCACAGGCCAACTCGGAAAGGCAGATAGCAATTTTACTTGGCAGCACTTGGGATTGTGTTTTCACTTTTTCCCGTGGCACAGCTGCACGCTCGGCCAGAGACGAATCCACCGTCAAATGCGAGTTGCTTTTTCTGAAAGAGCGTAAGAGAAAGAGAGACCGACAGAGACTGAAACTAAAGCCAGGCTCAGACCAGAGAGTGTCTGCCAGAGAGGGCAAACTAGTTTCACAGTAGGGCAAATCTTACTGTGTGACAGCTCGGGCCGCAGCAACCTTTGTCTGCTGTGACGACTGCCTCTATAGGGTCAGTTATGCAACCGATTGCCAATTGCCTGGCGAGCAGATCGAATGCGGCCGTCAAGTTAGTTAGCTGAATAGTTCACTTAAGTCAGTCGATGTGCCCGATCCAATTTGATACGGCACACAGACACACACTCACTGTTTGCTTAAGACATCTGAGTTTATGTTTACCCAGTCAAAGGTCGCCACTCTAATTAGACGAATCCATCGGATTCTTCGTAGCGGAAATTAAACCTCTCCTAGCTCGTGCCATCTCTACCGCTGCTGTTGCTGATGCTGTTGTTGAAAGCTGCAATAACAGTTGGTTTGGTGCCTCGACCACCAGCGCAGAAGAGAATGAGAAAACGAATAAAAAAGAGGGAAAGAAAAGAACTGTGTGTGTGTTAGGTGAACAGTGGAAAAGATGCAAACGATGTGGGAAAGTGGCTACTGTGCGTGTTTGATGCGCTATAATTAGCGCCCAGGTGAATGAATGGCTGCATGTCTTGTCAGTGTCATTCACACTGTGCACAAACACTCGCATTTACAGTGCACTGGTCACATCGATGAACTACCTGCTGATGATGGTGACCACACTGTTTTATTTGCTTGATGATGATGCTCTCTCTCTCTCTCTCTCTCTCTCTCTCTCTCTCTCTCTCTCTC
>JAALOO010001220.1_pt1 | contig 18681 bp, 26 predicted proteins | sample 7257641 | NCBI WGS metagenome assembly JAALOO01 (sample SAMN14085613, study PRJNA598686) | mite metagenome | biome: ENVO:01001000; feature: ENVO:01001002; material: ENVO:01001226; isolation source: single female mite from University of Michigan culture on fish food culture... ...
ACAATTCTGCTCATGTAATCATTACCACCATTCAGTTGGCCACAGGCAGGCAACCGTTTCACATCTTCTTCAGCACTTCAACACTTCACTTTTGTCAAAACAAACACTGTCTTTGCCCTGTTCTAGCCTCCTTTAAACTTTAAAACTAAAATCTAAAAAATCTTAAAAATCATGACTGAATCAGGCACATCTGTGCAGACGCCGCCTAACTTCAGGCTGAAAAAAACTATTTTAATTGTGGTGATGATCGTGGAAATCGCCTACTGCATCTACGCTTTCTTTGAGGCAAAAAAGAGCGCCGAAAGTATGCTGGCCAGCAAGCCGGCGTCCGAACGGACGGAGGAGAATCTGGTAACAAATTTTATTAAAAATTTAACAGTTGTAAAATAACATCGTTTTTTAAATTCAGAAATCGCTGACCAACGGTTTTCGGGCGGGCGCAGTCATCGGCGCTCTTTTCAACCTGCTGATGTTCTACGGCATTGAGAAGCACCACGTCTGTCTAGTGACCACTCTGGTGGTCCTCAACGGCATCACCGCCTTCTTCGCCGTGCTCGGTTTCTTCTTTGGGGGAGGTGGCCTGATCACCGTTGCGCTCACCGTCATCCTTGCCATCGTTGGGTACCTTTTCCTCAAGGACATTCGCCTGATGAGGGATCAGGAACGGGCGGGAAAGATGGGCAGAGGTGCTGCCTAAATGAATGAAATGAAATGAAACTGATTTGTGAATAGATGAAGAGTTTCCCTTTTTAATTTTTACTTGCTTAGATAGCAGAAAAAACAGGTGTAGTTTTATTAAAAAAAACCCACACACTAATTGTAAGAAGTTTCTCTCTTTTTTTGGTGTAACCAAAGTTTCGATTTTTTGTCTTTTTTGTTTTATTAAACTCTTGACATTTTTTTGTTTAACAGCACTACTAAGTTAAACTCGTCAAATAAAATTTTTCTAAATGATTTTCAACTCTTGCTCTAATTGTGCCAAAAACACATGCTTATAAAAACATTCTTTTCATCACTTGCCAAATCAATGGTTTTCATCATCTGCTAAACAGGAGGCAGTTATTGCTTGTCATTTTTTTCTTTCTTATTTTGCTCATATTTTTTATATTTAGCATTGCTCCTCATTGCAGTCGGTTGACTGAATGAGTAAAAAGGATAAAAAAGAGAGAAATAAAAACAACATCAGCATTCAAGGCCAAAACGGTAGCTGTACAGAACGGCACCCTGCGACGACGCTGAACAGTCACCACACTAAAAACAAACTAAAAAAATCGTTCCTGATTAGATTTATGCAACAGTGAAAGCAGCCTGATCAGTCAAAAGGAAAAAGTACTACACGTGAAAGATAACACACAACTCGTTTTGAAGATCAGATGCTTATACGTGATGATTGGCATTACTACTTGCAGTACCTCCCTTCAGTTTCTCAGTTTTTTGAGTACTGTTCAAAACTGCAAAACTGGAATTCATTCAATTGCCGCAAAGCCGATTAGTTGCATCTCAGCGTCAGATAAAGTGCTAAACCACACACTTTACCACAACTTTGTGCATTTAGTGATTTTTTCTTTGGAAAACTGATCAAAAATCAACTGATCATCCTCTTCCTCCTCCTCAACTGATCATCATGGTCCAGCAATACCCCCAGCAGTCCATTCCTGGAGCTGTCCAGGAACCCGAGTACTTCAAGCTGAAGAAGTACACTCTGCTGGTGCTGATTGGCCTGGGCATCGTCGTTTGCGTGGCCCTTTTCTTCTTTGCGCCGGAAGTTGCCAACACCATCTTGCTGCGATTCAGAGATGACTCGGAGGAGAGCCGAGACAAGCTGATGACGGCCATTCGCCTGCTGGCCGCCGTCTTTGCCGTCTTCAGCTTTGTGATGTTCTACGGCATCAAGGAGCACCACATCTGCCTGGTCACTGCCTTTACGGTGCTGCAAGGAATCAATGCTATCATCTCGGTGTTGGGCTTTCTGGCGGGCGCCACCGACCTAAGCAATGTCGTCGGTCCGTTGATTGTTGCAGTCATTGCTTACCTTTTTTTGCGAGACATTCGCCTGATGAAGGAACAAGAGAGGGCGGCCAAGATGCACCGAGGGGCGGTGGCTGCTTAAAGATGAAAGTTTTTTTTTATTTTAAAAACATTTTTTTGTAAAAACAAAATGTTTTGGTGAGCTTTAAATGTAAAAATGCATTTTTTTAATTTGCTGTTACTTTTTATCATTTTTTTTATAAAATCAAGGTTTTTAATAACCACTGAAATACCAAGCAAAAAAATCTATTTTCTTTACTATCAAGCATACTTATCAAAGCATAATAAGAAAAGTAAAAAAGATAAAAAGATAAAGCAGTAATGTGCAAATCAAACTTTGCCTAGTTGCGATGAAAAACTACTTCAATACCGTCTTCTTTCTTTAGTTTGAAGCCTGTTCTGTTTTAGGAGCATTTATTTGATCCACAAACTAAATTTAGTTTTTTAATAGCAAAAAAAATAATTTTTTTTAACTATTTTGTTTTGTTTGGCAATTAACTAGCAAAATGGAAGACAATCACCGTCTACCACAATTCACAATAGAATCCACAACAGATCTTGCTGATCATCGCCTTTGGAGTGATCGCCCTGGCAATGATCGCTTTCAACCTGCTGATGTGCTACGGCGTTCACCGGCATCACCTCTGTCTGGTCACCTCGCTAGTGGTAGTGCAGGTGATCGTCACCATTGGCTTGGTGCTCTTTTTACTTGTTTTTGGCCTGGTTAGCCTCCAAGGCATTATTCTTGGCCCGGTGGCGGTTGCCATTGTGGCCTTCTTCTTTCTTAAGGACATTCGTCAGATGAAAGCGCAGAAGGAACAAGAGCAGGGCAAAGGAGTGAACTAAAAAAAGATTGCTTAAAAATAAAAAAATTAGCAAAAAATATGCTTAAAATGATTCAAGTTTTTAAATTTTATTTTTTTTAATTATAAACTTTTTTTGTATTTTGTAATACTAAAAAAATGTTTAACAAAAAACTGTTTTTGTCAACCTTTGTAGTATATTTTTTTTGTTGTTTTTTATTTCATGAGCACACAAACATGCACATTTATAATCACCTGCAGCAACTGCGGTATAAGAAGAGCTTTCGTTGTCATTTTATTTTGTGCATTTTTTTCTTTCATTTTTTATCGTTTTTTTTCTTTTCATTTGTCGTGCTTGGTTGGCAATAAAAAAAGATGAAAGAAAAACAAATAAAATTCAAGGTCAAGAGCGCAAAAAAGATTTTTTGCGCTGTTGTAATGTGAAGAACTGCTGCTTCTAATTTACGACCAAAACTGCTGTGACTGAAAAGCTGAAAGTGTTAACTTGTACATTTACTTGCACTAACCAAACCAAGCAACTAACTTGGCCATGGTTTCCAGATTGCCAACCACAAACAAAAATTGGTTCAGTATCACCACCAGTAAAACACTTTTTGCCATCGTCTGCCAGCGATTGCCCGATTGTTTTTGCAGCTCCCGCCTGATAACTCTCATTTGAGAAAGAGCTCAGAGTTTCTTTCGGCTATCAAATCTACGATTGCAGTCTTTTTCTATTAAAGAAAACGAGGTTCAACCACTACTGATAATCATGGCAATATTTTCTGGTGGTGGGCAAATCAGCATTGTCCAATCTTTTCAAAGACCACACCGATATCAAATATCACTACTGAAGCACGCAGTTTGTCTTGGCAAAGAGCACAGAGCTTCATTTCATTTCACCTCGACTTTTGCATTTGTGTACACTAAAGCTTCTAAATTTTTTACCCAAAGTAAAACACAGTCAAAAGAAAAAAATGAACGAACCAACTAAGCCGGACTACTTCACCGTGAAGAAGCTCATCCTCCTGGTGGTGATCGGCATTGACGTCCTGCACACATGTTACCAGCTGACGCTGGTTGATTTGAATGTCCGCGCGATGTACGAGGGCATCGGGCGCCAGTACCCAGAGCTGGATACACCGGAGAACCGGGTAAGGATCTTCTAATAATAATAATTACCAACAGTCCTAAAATCCCATTTAAATTTTTCATTTGATCATTTTGGTCCACAGGAAGCGACGGTCGTGCTGGTTTACGTCCTCTTCGGCCTGAACATCCTCTACCACCTGTCGATGGTGTACGGCGTGGTGAAGCACCACGTCTGTCTGGTGACGACCTTGACCGTCTTTCAGGTGCTGGGCGCCCTGCTCCTCCTGGTCACCTTTCTCTTCGGCGGTACTGACTACCTGGCAACTGTGATTGCCGTTCTGATTGCCCTTGTCGCCTACCTTTTCCTGAGGGATATTCGCTTGATGAGGGAGCAGGAGCGGGCGTACAAGGTCAACAGCGTGGTCGCCTAGAAGAGGAATAAGAAGAAGAAGTGAGGTGAATGAGAATAAAAATAAATAAAAAATTTTAAATTTTTTATTTATTTTTTAAAAGTTTTAATTTTTTAAAAGTGGGATGTACATTTTTACTCTTACCAATTTTTTTTACTAATTTAGCAAAAAGAATGCTGCAATTAAAAACTGTTTTTTATTATACCAAATGCATTCTTTGTTTGCACTGTTGATTTTTGGAAAAATAAGGAATAAACTTAATTGATAAGTGAGAAAAGTCTTGCTAAAAATCAAAATGACTGTTGACGTTGCCATAGCATCAAGATTATTTTTTAAAAACTGCCGTTTTTTTGCAATTGCAACCTTTTGATGTTGTACTATCTCATCACAAGCCGTTTTCTTAAAATAAGATTACCAATATCACCAGCCAATTATGGTAGACATGGCAATCGAGAGCGATTGACGGTTGTAAAGTGGCAGAAATAGCAAAAAACAAATTTTAAACGCAATAACACACCAATACAGGTGTGCACTGCACACCGTTTGCAAGCAACAAAAAAGTAGCAGTAAACGGCTGCATTCTCGTTTTTACCTGTCTCATTTAGAGAAACAAAAAAGTAGCGTTGATGGTAGTGCAGATTTACAGATTTTAAAATATCAAATTAACACAACCAGCAAAAAAACTCTTGTCAAGAAAAACAAAATGACCGACTCTACTTCCGTTCCGCTGAAACACCACATGGTGAAGAAGTGCGCCCTGCTGGCGGTGATGGCCCTCGAAGCGCTGCGCATCATCTACTTCATGGTCAAAACGGAAGCGATTGCCAATCAACTGCAGGACAACATCAAACAGCCCATTACCGAGGATGATCGGGTAAATGAGGAGCGTGGGAAGTGGGTGGTGAATTTTAACCAAAAACTCCTAATTTCTAATTTCCGGTTTCAACTCTCTAGAAAACGCTGAGACTGGCACTGTACATCGCCGGCGTTGTGGGCTTCGCTTACCTTCTTTTTATGTTAGTGGGCGTGCTGTTGCGGCACCTCTGCATCGTCAGCACGCTGGTGGTGCTGCAGATTCTGGGGGTCTTCGCCTGGGTGATTGACCTCCTCCTGAAGGCGGTGGGCGCCGACGGCGGCGGCTACAGTGCTAGCAGCAACATCCTCCAAAGTGTCAACTACCTGAGCGTCCTCATCGGCCTGGCCATTGCCGTCCTGCTGTACATTTACCTGAGAGACATTCGCCAGATCAGGGACGAGGAGCGACGGCGGGCGTACAACAGCGTCAAGTTCGAGACTGCCTAGAAAAAAGCAGAAAAAAGCTGTGGTGCTACAAAAATGCCCCACCAATGTTTTTTTTGCAAATTTTTTTTGTCTATTAAAAACTACTCTACTGTTCTATCAAATGCATAACTTTTTATGATCTTCTTGGTAAACAAAAAAACGAAAATAAATACTGAAAGTGAAAATTGATAACAGAAATTACTTTATGGTAAGAAAGTTGCCATAGCTTAAAAAGGAAAAAATTGTTAGCTTGGCATTAAATCCTATCGGCTAGTAGTGGGTTGCCCTTCAAAAATTTGTGTTTTGGAGTTGTTTGAACACTTGATATGAAACTAATAGAATTTTTATCATGTGTTAAACAAATATTAAAGACTACCTAAAGGTAAACATGGCAATTGTGAGAAATTGACGGTTGTAAAAAGGTAGCGAACAAAAAATTAAGGCGTAATGCAGCATTAGAAAAAAGTTCAGTACACTGCAAGTTTACAAGCAAAAAAAGAAAACGACCGCATTTTCATTTTCAATCTTCAAGTCCCATTTAGAAAATGAGAAAAGACTGATGAACTTGCAGATAAAAAACACTTCAAAAAACAAAAATAACCCAACACAAACGGCTGCAAAAATGACCGACTTTTTTGCCAAAAAAACTTCTTCTAATCCGCTCAAACACTACACCCCAAGGAAGGTCGCCCTGCTGGTGGTGATAACTTGCTTGGCACTGAACGCCATCTACTACATGGTCATGATGCCGGCAGATGCCGCCGAGTTGATTGACCTTAAGAATCTAGGTGCGGCGGAAGATAGGGAAAAAGAGGTATGAGCTGATTTGCTCAAAAAACTTTTTTTAATTAAATTTAGTTTTTTTTACTAGAAACGGTTTAATGCGACAATTATTTACATTACTGGCGGCCTGGTTCTTGCCTATCTTCTCTTGATGGCGGTGGGAGTGCTGCTCCAGAGCATCTGCACTATCACCGTGATGTTGTGGCTTCAAATTTTGGGCCTGTCCGGTTTGGTGGCTGACATCGTCATCAAAGGGGTCGGAGGAAATGACTACCTAAGCGGATTGCTCGGTTTGGTGATCGCTTTTCTTCTGTACATTTACCTGCGTGAAATTACCCAATTAAGGGACAAGGAGCTAGCACGGAAGGCGTTGCCAAACGTCAAATACAAAGCCGCCACAGCCGTCTAAAAAATGTCAAGTGTCAGTGTTTTACACTTTTTAAAAATGACTCCTACATTAATTTTTTAAAATTTTCAATTTCAACTTTTTTACTGGTGGAAATTCATAAAATACTAGTTTGTGCCAACAACATCTTAATTAGTTTTTACATACTAATTTTTATCTTTTTTTTTCATTGCACTCTACTGCTTCTACTACTTTTTCCTGCAAAATATTTGTTTTATGAAGGAGCAGGAGCGGGCGTACAAAGTCAACACGGTCTCTTAGGAAAAATGAGGTGATTGAAAACTGATGAAAATTTTAAAGGGTTTTAACTAAAAGTTGTTGTTAGTTTTATAAATTTAAGTGTTTGTTGTGTACACTTTTACTCTAACAAAAATGCTTTACCAAACAATGCCGCAATTAAAAATTTTTGTACTATATTAAATGCATTTTTTATTGGACTGTTAGTGCCTAGAAAAAAATAAATTGAATTAATAAATAAGATAAGTGACAAATATCAAAATGAGTGACGTTGCCATAACATAAAAATTATTTTTTAAAAATTAGTTTTGGTTCAGCACTAAACTATCTTCAGGTAATTGCGCCTCAACATTGTCATTGCAATTGCAACTTTTGGTCATAAAGCTTATGGCTATATGTTATCATCACAAACGTTTTCTTAAAATAAGTTTAATAACAAGAGCTTAATGACAAACATGGCCATTGTAAGATTGGCGGCTGTAAAATATCAGTAGCAGCAGCAATATTAAGCACCAATAGATGTTTTGCACACAATTTGCAAGATAGAGAGAGAAAGAGAAAGAGAGTCATTAGATTTATTCTCATTTAAAGACAAGAGACGGATAAAACTGATTTACAGATTTTAGAATTAAGTGATTCTACAAAATCTTTTGCAAAAATGACTCCCATCACCGTCCCTCATCCTTCAAAAAACCACAATGTAAAAAAAATCACCCTGCTAGTGGTGACAGCCCTCGAGGCCCTGCACATCATTTACAGCATGGTCAAAGCGGAGACGATTGCCGGCGAGGTGCTTGGCAGCATGAAGCTGCACCGAAATACAGCGGAAGATCAGGTAAGTGAAATGAAGGATTGAGTGTCGGCCTCACACTGTGGGAAGGGGGAAGGCAAACTAACAACAACTTTTTTTTTAATTTTGGTTTTTGGTTAACATCAAAAACAACAATCACCTTCACTAGAAAACATTGGCAGTAACGATTTCCATTTTGGGCGGCCTGGGACTTGCCTTACACTTTCTGATGACGATGGGCGTGCTGCTGCGACACATCTGCATCGTCACCACCATGGTGGTCATTCACACTTTAGGGGTGTTCAGCTCGGTGCTCAACATTTTCATCATGCTTGTAGGTGTTCACGCTGGAGACAATAGCGCCTTAGACGAATACCTCAGAGGCAAAAGCTACCTGAACGCCTTCATCGGTACAGTTTTTGCCGCTCTTCTCTACCTCTACCTGCGCGACATTCGCCAGATCAGGGATGAGGAACGGCGGCGGGCGTACCAGGGCGTCAAACACGAAGAAGCTGCCTAGAAACAAAAGAATTATAGTGTAAGCCTTTTTAAACAAAATAAAAAAAAATTTTGAAAAATATATACAGCAATAAAAATTCACATTTCTAAGGTGTGACAGACGTTGCCACAGTTTTAAAATTGCCATTATAAAGATAAAAAGGTTACCATGGCTATGGCCGCCACAAAAAAAGTAAGACGAAAATTCTAGAGCAGTTTAATCTATCATTGCAATTAAATTGCTTTCAAAAGTACAAACAGTTTTTTATTCTTAAGTTGTGTGGTTCTGTCTAACGTCGTATTCGATCACATTTAAATTACAAAATCAAGCAACCATGTACCAGAAAGCTCCTACTGGAGTGGCCTACTCCACTGCCATTCCGCCCAAGTTTTTTTCGGTGAAAAAGGTGATTCTCCTGCTGGCGATGATTCTCGAAGCCGCACGCACCATTGTCTACATGATCATCGTGACGGCGAGAGCAGGCGAGCTGCTGAAGCATCTTAAACCAGCCAATACAAAGGAAAACCGGGTCAGTGGTGGAGTGCTCTTTACAGAAGCGGAAATTATTAACAAATTCCATTTTTTTGACTTGCATATTTCTAGAAAATTCTGGCAATGGTGGTGTACATTGGCGGCAGCCTGAACCTCGCCTACCTCCTCCTGATGACGGTCGTCGTGCTTCGACGACACCTCACCCTGCTCACCACCGTGACGGTGCTTCAGGCGCTGTCGGTGATAGGCACGATTGTCCTCTTCATTGTAGCCCTCTTTGACAGTGCCAAAGTCTACCCCTTCGGAGTCGTCAACTACATTGGGCTTGTCAGCAATCTGCTGCTGACCGTCCTTCTTTACCTGTACCTCCGCGACGTTCGCCTGATTCGAGACCAGGAGCGGCCAGCCTATCAGAGCGTCAGCAGCGCACCTGTGGATGTTTAAACAAATCCGAGTAATCTAGTGATGTCAAGTTTAAAAACTAGCTATACTACAGCTTTACTGCAAAAAGAGAGATTTGTGTAACGGTTTTAATGTTCTCTTTTTTAACTTACATTGCCCAAAAGTTTGTTCAAAAAAGCAGAATCTGAGCAGAATGTGAGTCACTGCAGATTTGTGTAATCTAAAACATTGGAAGGTTGCAAAAAGTCTGCAAACTCGCCCTGTCACAGTTCTCTATTTTGCCAACACTCTTAATTAGCTTTCACACACTAATTTTTATCTTTTTTCATTGCACTCTACATTGTTCACAGTAATAAAGAAGAATTTTTTAGTGCGATTATTACCGCACTAAAATGTTTGCATTTCCCGCTTTTTCACTAACTCACTAGCGAGAGACGTGACGGTAATTAGCAATTACCATCACGTACCTGTTCACTGAACTCATCAGACCGGAACGTTGCACTGCTGCACCCGTTTCTACGGGTAACTTCAACAGTAATTACAGCAGAAGTCATATAGAGAATTCAAGCTGCAACATCAGATAAAAAAATGAATAGAGAGACCTGACCTTGAGACTGACTGACCACTGGCCAAGTTTGCTGCAATTGCAGCAGCTGCAGTTTCTGGAACAGACGCTGCAAACAGCTCACAACGGCAGAAACAATTTTCACAAACTAAACTCTACCCAAACATGGACTCTCAGCCGTACACTATTCCAGATCCGGGAGTTTACTCTCAGCCACCTCCTCTTCCTCCTCCACCTCAAACCCATCCACCAAATGTCCTTCAAATTGTCAGCGGTTCCGGCGAGCCAAAGCACTTCTACGCCAAAAAGTACTTTTTGATGATTCTCCTAGCCGTGAGCATTTTCCTTGACGTGATCAGCATCTTCTTTGTGAACGCCAGCTTGGCATTTTTCATGACCTTGATCAAGACGGGCACCGGTGAACATAGTGAGGAGGAGATAAAAGGAATTCAGGTGAGAAGGCTTTCTTTTGTTTGTCTATTTGAAAGAATTCTACAACCAGACTATATTTTTCTCCAGACTCTTATTGTCTTGCTGCTGATCTTTTATCTAGTGCTGGCGGTGCTAGTTCAAGCGATCTTCCTCTTTGGCATTGCCCATCACAATCTCTGCGTGGTCACCGTTTTTGTAGTGCTTGCTTGCCTGGGCTCATTTATTGATGTAGCCAAGCTGCTGACCGGAAACGGTAGCTTTTTGAGCGCCATTCTTACCATTTTCATCGCCGTAGTGGCCTACCTCTTCATGAAAGACTTGAGGACAATGCGAGACGGTCAGCTTCAGCGAGGTGGTCCTTGATTTTGAAAAACAACACTGATGTCTTTTTCTGTACATTTTTTAGCTAGAAAATGTCTCTAATGTTCACTGTGTTGTGTATCAAACACTTAGCACTTTTTCGTTGTTTGTTTGTTAGCTCCTCTGACACAAACTAAAACGCAAATATTAGCTCACTGTGTTCTGCTGTATTTTAGTGCTGCTTTGTTGGCTGGTTGCTGTTTGCCTGGTTATATGTTATTCAACAGAAGAGCATTCCCCTTCAACAGAAAAAGGTGAGCAAAAGCTGCTGCTGCTGCTGTACGATGTTATCAGCAGCGCCTGACGTCAATTGAAATGTTCTGCAAAGTGAGAAAAAAGGAGAGAGGTTAGCTGCTGTAAATAGAAACTAAACATACATTTTTTCTCTCTCAGTGACTCTTTTTGAGGATAAAGTTTATCGATCTGATTGGAGAAAGAAACCTGTGACAGGAACAGTGGTGGCCATCATCATCAGACAAAAGAGGCAGCTGCAGAAGCAACAACAACAAAAAATGCTTCGTCATCTTCATCAGCTGTGTTGTGGTTAGCTTCTTTCTTCTATGTATTCAAAAGCTGCAATGGTAAGAAAAGATACTTGCAAAAAGGTGAAATTTCTTTATAATTTTGTTTTAATTTTTATAAAATTTTTTAGTTTTTTGCTAACATAATTTTCTGCAAAAATCTATAATTACCTCTTTTTTGCCATCACAACACTTTTCTTTCAAGGTGCTTTTCTCCAACATCAGAACCAGTGTTGTATAACACACATAAAACCGCCGAAACATCAACCGTTTTATTACATCCACTTCTCACAGCTTTAAAACTTTTGTGATTTTTGATTACCTGCCCAGAAAACATCCCAATAATCAAATATTCACTATCACCACCAAAAATGTCCTCCGAAGCCGTCGCCCGTCTTCGAGACCGCTTCGCCGCGGAAGTCCTCCATCACCCCACCACTTACCATCCCATCGACATTGAACGCGTTCGAACTGAGGAGTGGCAAGTTCGACGCTACCTCCTGGACCAACCCAACCAAAATGAGGACGCCGCCTTCAGCGCCCTCTGCCGGGCCCTAGCCTGGAAGCAGTCTTTTGGAGTTCACGAGCGCACCGACGCCACCTTTCCGCGGGAGATCTGGGAGCTGAACTGCGTGGAGATGGTCGGCCGGGACCGGGAGGGGCGGCCGATTCAGTGGGAGGCCACGCGGAATCAGGTCATCTTCAAGGAGGTTCGCTGGATGACGAAGCAGTTTGTGGCGCACTGTTTCGAGAAGATCGACCGGGAGGCAGGTGAAAGCGGGTTCATCGCCGTCACCGACGCCACCGGCGGCGCCCTGAACAGCGTCGACCTGGAGGTGACGAAGTTCAAGATTGAAGTTCTAGGATACTATCCAGGAGGCATTCGCCAGCACGTCATCGTCGAGCTGCCCTGGCTGCTGAACGCCCTCATGAAGATGATCGTCGGCATGATGCCCAAGTGGCTGGCGGAGCTGGTCGTCTTCAAGAAGGCCAGTGATCTGCCGGCGATGATTGATCCGCAATTTATTCCCACTCGGCTTGGTGGCCTGCGGGAAAAATGGGTTTGCAGTGAGGAACTGGTGACGATGGAGAAGCTGATGGGACCGCTCAATCTCAGTGAACAGTTTGTCGACAAGTACTTCAAAACCTTTGGGCTGAAGAGGAAGTACCGAAATGTGGCGTAAAAAAGGTTGCAAATTCCCTGTTAAACTCTTTAACAAATGTAAATGTAAACTTGATCTTTCCTTTAACTTAAAACTTCTAAACAAAAAAAATTTAAAGTTTCCATAAAAAAACTTCCAACAACTCTTTAGACCTGATTACACAGCCTGGCCGCCTCCTCCTGACCGCCGTTGATGACAAAGTCCTTCAACCCCACGGCAAAGTTGGTCAGCGTACAGTGGAGATAGTTTGGGCAAAGTCGGTAAAACCGAGGCGACAGTCGCAACGGCACCGGGTACACCTCGAAGTTGTTGGTGGCATTGACGTAGAAGAGATGGACGGTGGGCTCTTCAAGGCTCTGGGCCGGTCCATAGCCCAGAGCGGAACTAGCCTCTAAGTATCGTCTCGGCTGACGAAGTTCCAGCAGGAGGGTGGCCCCAAAGTCAGGTCGACCCAGAAAGAGGCCAATCGCGTGCTCCAGAATGGCAATCATATTGTCGGTGGTGGTGGCGATGTAGACCTTGGGCTTTCCAGTTCCACCTGCGGCCACCGTGTTGATCATGTTATCGAGAAGGCCGCGCAGCAGGAGCCCACCTCGGGTCTTCAGGTACCGAGGGGCGTTCCCAAAAACGCGGTACACCTGATCGTAGATTTGCTCTAAAATTACCAGCGCTGGCCGGTCGAGCCAGTTCGGCGCTCTGAAAGCTTCTCGGAAGTAGGCCGCCTCGCTGATTATCGTATCGAGGACGTAGCCAATGTACATCCAGCCCCGCCCCTTGGGGCTAAAGTCCTCGCCGGTGACGCGTTGCAGGTGCTTGATAAAGGGGCGGTTCTCCTCTAGAAGTTTCCGAAGCGCAGGAACCCGAGTGATGTTCACCTTCTCGACGATTTCCGCCGACTTGCAGGGGACCTCGGGGTCCAGTTTCCAGGCACGGGACTTCTCGATGGTGCCCACGGCAATGGGCTGCCATAGGCGGGCCAAGGGGTCGTAGTGGGACCAGATTTGGGGAGGTTCCACTTCGGGAATGGGCGGGGCGAGACCGGCAAGAAGTGCCAAGGTTGACTCAATGTGCGGATTGCCGGGCAGGTCTTGCAGCGCCTCGGCGACGATCTCCTGTGGTTTGAGGTCATCTGAGGGTGAAAAGAAATTGATCAGATACTTCAAAATTTTTGTTAAACTATTTTCTTACCAAAAAAATCAGCGTATCGCTTTCGCAGCAGCCGCCCTAGCTCGACGATGCGCCGTTTTCCAGTGCTGTACTGTTGGTTGATGCCCTCCACAAAGTCCGTCTCTTTGTAGTGGTCATTCTTGGTGAGCCAAAAGGGCGTCCGGTCGCCTCGGCGAGTGATGATCTGCAGTTGAAGCAGTTTTCCGCCGTTTTCATGGTCAGGGTAGGGTGAACTTTCAAAGATGGAGGGTGGTGGACTTTCTTCTTGTTGATGCTGGTAATTGTTATTATCATTGTACGGTGGCAACTCGGGAATACTCTCCTCCTCAATGTACGGCTGGTAGTCGTTGTTGATGTTGATGATGTTGTTTTGGGGATAGTAATTTTTGCTGTCATTCTCAGTAGAGAGCTTCTCCTGCTGCTGCGTCTGTTTGCCCTTGTTGTTCACTGCCGATTCGACGATGCTTTGAGCGCTTTTAGAAGTTTCAGAGAAAGTGGCTTTACTGTTAAAAAGATTTGTGTTGGTGTTAGCGTTGCTGCTGCTGCTGCTGCTCTTTGACTTTGACTTCAATGGAGAGCTTTTTGAAGCCATGCTTTTGCTTTTTGCCTTCTTGCGACGTTTGGGAACACCTCTTGAGGAGTAAGAGGCGGAAGGCAGTGGCTCCTCTTCGGAGCCATCTTCAAACCCATTTTCAACAGATTCTACTTCATTGGAACTGGTATCATCAGAAAAGGCTGAGATGATTAGCGGACAAAAGAGGGCGAAAACGAGGAGACATCTGAAGAGTAGCATTATTTTTTTGGCGTTTTGAGTCGTGGTACTATTGTGATCAACTCAGCGCTCAAGAATCAAATGATTGTGCTTATTGCTGATGCTATCTAATCAGCTGCCATTACCTTCTTGTTTCACGTTTGCTGCTGACATTTTTGCAAATTGATTACCTGACAGCATGAAACAACTTTGGAAAGTAACACAAGCTTCGTGCAGAAGCTACTTGTACGGTTCATTAAAAAAGTATTTTTTTGGATTTTGTTTAAATGTTTTTTATGCAATTTTGTAATATTTTACATTAAAGTTTCATTTTTTTATTCAATTTAAATATGGAAATTAAATTCACTCCAAAAGAAAACTTTTTATTTTCAAACGGATAACTGTAGTGTGACCGGCAGTGCAGAATCACTGTGCACTTAGCAGCAACTTTTAATAGCAGATAACACCAACACAATACAACATTTCAAACTGTGATGAACTAAAGAAGTAACAAAGTAACAAAGTGATTTTACTTTTTTAAAGACTTTTTAGGCGTTGCCGCTGCACTGCTGCTGTTGCAGGTGCCGCCCAACTTGCTTGAGAACTTTCTTGCCTTTGTTGCTGGAGACCCGGTCTTTTTGAAAGGAGTTTTCTGTTGCTGCTGCTGCTGTTTTGAAGGTGGTACTTTTTTACTTGGTGACGCGCCACCACAACCACCTGTTGCTGCTGCGGTCGACATTTTGCTCTTGGACTTGATTTTTCCCTTCTGCTGCTGCTGCTGCTGTTGTTTTGGCTGCTGATGACCTGGTCGACTTTGCTGGAGGACATTGCTGGAAGGCTTTTTAATGTCACCTTTTCCTTTTCCAATTTCTTTACCTTTACTTCCAACTCTTTCAACTGAAGGCTGAATCTTGGAGCTGGAGGAGCTTCTGGCGATGGGCGGATTCAGAGTCGAGGGTGAGGTTGAAGAGGAAGAGGAGGGGGAGATTGCTGCAGCTGAAACTGCACCGGAAACAGACGACTTTCCAATCTGCCCCTTCTGCCCTTGAACTCCTCCACTGGACTTTGTGTCAGTTGAAGTTTTCAGTAGCACCCCAGCAGCTTTTGCCTTCATCTGCCGCTGCCGCCGCTCCTTGGCCGCCCTCTCCGAGTCGCTGGTGGTGTGGCTGAGAATCTTGCAGGTAGCTCGACTGAGGCGGCTGAACTTGGCGGTGAAGGGCGTCCGCAGGGCGGTGGCCCGGCTCGACCGGGTTTTCGTCGTCTTGGTCCCTTTCGGAGAGAGGTTCCGCGGTTTGCCGCCGCCAAACAGTCGGCGAATACCTCCTCCTCCGTTTCCTTTTCCCTGTTTTCCGTATCGACTGTTTTTCCATTTTCTACCATGGCCCTTGCCCCTCCTTCCGTGTTTACCACCACCACCACCACCTTCCTTATCATCCCAACTATCATTGTCCTTATTCTTATCATCATCCTCATCATCCTCCCTTTTGCAGCTATCAGTGAAGCAGTAGCAGTAGATGGACAAGATCATCACCGGCACAAAGATCATCAGCATCACCACGTTGGCGGCAATCAGTATCAGCTCCCAAAGGTCGCTTAGGTCGGGAGTTTGGGAGGTGGTGGTGGTGTTTGGTGAAGGACTGATTGAAGAGGAGGAGGGTGAAAAAGTGGTGGTGCTTGATGGCTGATGAAAAAGAAGATTAGAAAAAGGGGTCAAAAGTAATTCTTAATGAAGTTCACCAGTTCAGTTGTGGTTTCCAGTGTTGATGACGGGCCTTTTGTGGAAGTTTTGGAAGTTGTCGTGGTGATTGTGGTAGTGGTAGTTTCACTGATCATCACCATTATCTCAAACAAAAAGACAGCAACAACAACAGCTGAAGAAAACTTGGCAAAGAAAAAGAAAAACATTTTCACTAGTAAAAAACGTTTAGAGATTAAAGTTTTGATCAATTTTAGAAAAACATTTTATAGAAAAAGCACAGTTTTTAAGATTAACAAAAAATTCTAAAAAAATTTATAAAGTTCTAGTTTTGAGTTTTAGAATCAAACAACACATTAAAAAAATCTTTAAAATTTTTATTTTTAAAATAAGAATGCACAGTTTTTCTAGACATAAAGCATTTGTTCCTTTTTTTCAGGAAAACATGCCACTAATAGAAGAAATTGGATTTTTCGGCAAAACTGAGCTGAAAGCGTCATTCACCGCTTCTTTTATACTGTCTCTGATTCCGTTAATTGAATCCAACATCTGCACAGAGAAGGTGATCTGCGGAATGTTGATCTTGCCCGTAATTTGAGCTGTCAACAAAAATGCCACAATTAACAATCAAATTTGAAAATTGGCGATAGCAGTACAACACTTACACATATTTGATATTGCGTCTCCTTGAGAGCTTGGTGCAGCATCGATGAAATGCTCAACATTAGTTAAAAATAAAGCAACAAACGCTGCAACTAGAACAAACTTTACTGAAACTGAAATCATTTTGATTTAAAAAATAAAAAAATCGCATCAGTAAAAATAAAAAATGTTTTGATTCTTTTACGGTACACAGACAAGCATTTTATAACAGATTTTACCACAAAATTGTACCCATTAAACTTTCAATGTGATATTTCATCTGCACTTAAAAATAAATGGACGTAATGACTTTAATTAGGCAACTTTCTAATAGTTTTAATTTTTTATATTACAAAGTTAATTGCTAAAAGTTAAAAAGTTTTTTGTTGCAGTTTTGAAATTTGACATTTAAAAAATTAAACCATCTAAATGACAAGTGATAAAAATGTTGACAAACAAGCAAAAAAACTGCAGCGCTACAAACGTACCTTTAGTACTTCATAGCCTTGTCCATGGAACTTACCCGGAAAAACAGTTGTTTAACATTTCATCTACACTTTAGAGTCGAAAGACTTCGTATCATCCAGATACACTTTATCCTCTTCTTTTTGAGATGATTTAATCTTTTTTGCTGAAACCACTTTTCCACTTGGATTGACCTTCCAGATGAGCATCCACAGCGGAAGTCCTCGCCAAAAGGCCAAATTAACCATCATCCAGACGATCGCAATCGTAAAACCTTCCGTCCCGTTATCAACGCCCAGCCAGTCGAGAATGGGATGCACCTGTTTATCAGTGCACCGGTCAAAACCGTACTCCCGGACCAGCAGCGCCTGCAGGGGCCACCGAACAAAGGCAAGGTGGGAGAGCACTTGGTAAAAGTAGTGAATCGACGAGAGGCTGGTGAAGACGTTGGAGAGCTGAAATTGGAGCAGCATGGTCGCCGTACCTGAAAGAGAAAATCACAAAAAAGTTTAGTTTTTAAACCTAAAAACGCCCCAAAACTTACCCAAAACAAAACCGGTTATCACTGCTCCGTCAACAAAGAGGAAAACCACGTAAACAAAACCTTGAGCCGTGGCCACGGCGACGATCATCACCGACAGCAGTGACCAGTACATTCCTCCGCCGCCAGTACTTTCCAGGTACTGATCGTAGATGTTGACGATCCACACGTAGCCGGCCAGGACCGGAAGCAGTGGGAGCATCTCAAAGACGAACTTTGTCAGGTACCAACTTCCGGTGCTGTACCAGCCGTTTCGGTGCTCATTGACAAAGAGGGGCAGCTCGTAGATGAGGTTCAGCGGTGTCTGCAGGAGGACGATCATCAGGAGGAGGTTGCAGAGGAAGAAGTTGTAGATGATGTTGCTGTACAGCAGCTTCTCCGTCTCGCGCTGCTTTTGGGCCTCTTCAGAGCAGCCCAAGGTGGCGTTAAAGAAATCGGACTCCAGAGAAAGACAGCCGGAAACGGCGGCAATCGAGGGCGAGAAGAAGAAGGTCAGGTTGAGGGCGTAAACGAGGTAGAAGGCGATGAAGGGCAGCCAAAGCTTCCACTGATAGCCGGCCATGTAGGCGAGGTAACGAGATGATAGGTGATACACTGAGGAAGGTGAAAAGCGGACTCGATTCACCAGAACACTGTCATCCTCCAGCGGGATCGTCTCCTCGAGAAGCTTCTTCTCAAGTTTTGCGTCAGTTGTAGCCAGACGAGTGATCGTCTCCAGCTGCCGTACTATGGCACTACTCTCCACCCTCAGACTGCTGTACTTGATCAGCGTCTCAATGGGAAACTCGTCATTTGTAAACAGTTCCTCCGATTTTTCTGCTGTTGTGGAACTTAACAAAAGTTCATTCAGGTGACCTTGAATGCCATCAGGTGGCCCACTGTAGACGGCATGGCCGCCCGAGGAGAGGACGTAAAGCGAGTCAAAGAGTGAGAGGAGTTCGCTGTTGGGCTGGTGAATGGAGACGACGATGGTCAGAGGGTGGCAGTGGGTGAAGGTGCGTAGGGTGGAAATAGTCTAATGAGAAAAAAGAACGAGATTTTATGTTTGGACTTTCAAAAAAAGTTATTACAAACTCACCACAGCAGCTGAATTGGAGTCCAGGCCGGAGGTGCACTCATCGACGAGAATCAGATTGGGCATCACCACGGAGGTCAGCT
>JAALOO010001221.1_pt1 | contig 18674 bp, 16 predicted proteins | sample 7257641 | NCBI WGS metagenome assembly JAALOO01 (sample SAMN14085613, study PRJNA598686) | mite metagenome | biome: ENVO:01001000; feature: ENVO:01001002; material: ENVO:01001226; isolation source: single female mite from University of Michigan culture on fish food culture... ...
ATGCTATCAATTTTTACACTCAAAAAACGAGCACTTAATTACTGAAACTAAAATTGAAACTGAAAAAATATGCAAAAAAATTTTTAAAATTTACCGTTTTTCTCAATCGACTTAACCAAAGCAAAAAAAATATTTATAAACAAATTCATTAGAAGAAAAAAAGCTAAAAACAAAACCAAACTTACACAAACTTTTTCCTTTCTCCTCTTTCCTAAACTCTAGGTCGCCTTCGTCTCCGTCAAGGGCGCCGGCCCCTTTCGCATGAACATCAGCGACATCTTCATTGACGCCTTTGGAAACCTGGAGAAAACTTTCGACGAGTCTTCAGGCAAGGATGTCCTCCAAATCGGCAGCATCACCCTAGACGTCAATCCCGGCGACATGGACCTCCGTTTTGAGAACCTCGAGGTTCTGGGCTCCGAGACGGCCGCCGACCTGGTGGTCAGCACCGCCAGCGGCATCATCTTCAGCGCCGTCAAGTCGACGGTGCTGGAGAAGACGAGCGAGAAGATACGGGAGAAGATCAACGAGCGCCTGAAGAAGGTGAAGCTCGACTTTATAACCGGAAATGGAGGTGGAAAAAATTCTACTGATAATTCTGCCGTTCCCGAAGGTTCTACTTCAGCCCAGACTCTCTTTGATGACCTAGTCAAGGGAGTCACAAAGAGAATGGCCGCCAAAATTGAGCCCCTAAAGTTGCCCCCCTTTAAAAGGGAATTTTCCACCCGAATTCTCAACCTTCTGCCCGTCAATGGAAGCATTGCCGTCAGTGGGGGCCGCCTGCACGGGCTGACCACCTTTGCCCGGACCGGTGACATTTGGGTGACCTATGAGGAGGATGAGGCGGTCATTGAGGCGGATGTGGGCTTTCAAAATCTGACCGGTGGTTACGATTGGGCGTTGAGGGTGCTGGGTGAGTAGAAGTAAATTTTTTGCTTACTGTTTTTGATAGTTAGAAAGTTTAGATTATGAAAGTAAAAAGCGATCTTTTTATGTGATCATACTAACAAAAGTAAAAATTATGTACAAAAAAAATAACCTTTTAAGCCAAATGCAGGACATTTGTAAAAATTAAAAAAAATTAATTTTTTGAAATAGATTAACCTTTTAATTCCGTTTTCCATTTCCGTCTAAATTTAACTTAAATAATTTAACAATTTTAAAAGTCATTTTGTCACCGCAAAAAGGATAACAAACAAACAAAAACAGTTAGAGAAAAAAACGTTATTGTTTTGATCATCAGCCGCCATCAGCAGCAAACAATAGCTATCAATGGGCAACAGCAATAGTTTAAAATAATAGCCAACTACTACTATTGGTGACTCATTTGTTTTATCATTTTTTTCTTTTTTATTATGAAAAAGAAGACAACAAATAGCTAGCCAACCAGCCAAAAAAATTCTAAAATAGGCCATCAAAAAACTGCTTCTTGGGCGCATCATTATGATGATTCCCCCTAATAATCGCCTCGGCCATGGCCATTCTATCATAATCATAATATTGCGCCTCTAAATGACACACACAATTTGTTGCCTCAAAGTAGTGCTAAAAATAAGAAAACGAGGAAATGAATTGGCTGGCTGGCTGGCTGGCTGAGCTGAATTCTAAAGAGAAGAAGATAGAGAAGAAAAATTTGCTGGCCCTAAACTACAGGAACTAAAGTAAAAGGAATTAAATCGGCTGGTCAGCAAAAGAAAAGAGGAAAGAAAGAGAGGAGAAATAATAACATTAAAGATAGACAAAGCGAGCTTGCACTAGAAGAGCCCCGAGTTTGTTGTTGTTATTCTTACATCAATGGCAGCAACGTCCGAATTAGAATCCAGAAACCAGAATCCAAAAATAGTAGTAGAATATTCTCTCTCTCTCTCTCTCCCTCGCATCGATCAATCAATTTGTGTGTGTGCCTAGAACAGAACAGCACAGCAGTTACTATTCGGCGGTGGATCTGCTGTGGATTCAGTCTCTATTAGGTGCTGCCTGGATTCAGTATCACTTAATTTGCCTCTCTCTCTCTCTCTCTCTCTCTCTGTCTAACATCATTGAATGATCCCGCCTTTTTGGGGGTGATGTATCCTTTCTTGTTCCTATCCTATCACCCCCTAATTTTTTCTTTATTTATTCTTTCTTGTATCCTGTCGCTCAAGGTGACAGGGGGCAATGGCTACTACTACAACAACAACATGTTATGTTAAAGGAGGGGTGATATAAGAGAGGGGTAAAAAAGTAAGGAATATTCTTGCTTTTTTATTTTGGCACTAAAAAGACCGCTGGTCAGCTTCAGCTGGTTTTCTGGTGGAACTTTGAGCACAGAATAAAAAATAGTAGTAGTAGTAATGTGTAAAGAGTGGTCTGGAAAGTGGAAAGAAATTGGTGGATAATTTAATTTTAAACCGTTTTTGTGCAAGAAGTACACATCAAAATATTCTTTAAAATAAAAACAGTTTTTGCTAGCACTGAACTGATAATCTGGATTTTCTTTTTCTTTTTTCAGTCTACTGACAAGATTATTCTTGGCTGTGATTTTGTCTAGCACAAACAGGCGCACACACACTGTAGCAAAGCAAAAAGTTTTTTCCTAATTTAATTTTCCTTTATGACATTGCACGAGCAGTTTTTCAAAAATAAAAAGTGCCGTGTGTAGTCTAAAAAGATTTGAAAAACAAGAAAAAGAAAAATTTTATTCAGTTTTATCTGCCTGTAATGTATTAAGATTTTTGTGTTTAGATTTACCTTTTTTTACATGCTTGTGTCATGAGCTAGAAATACTCAAATTAATAAACTTTAAAAATAGTTTGAACAAAAATATTTATAAATGTAAATAATATAATAAGATAAAATTTACCTTTTGAATACATGACCTTATTAGTGAGTGTATTAACATTCACATGTTGAAAAAACACTTTTACTTAGGTGCTCTTAAATCACAGTCAATTTAGCTCAAACCTTTAAAAAAATCTAAAGTTCAACTGCCAAACACTGAATCGATTTACTGAGTCAAAGTCAGCAGTAGAGCAGTTGCCATTAAATGAGATCAAACTCCTTAAAAACAACACAACAAAAACATCGATTGAGCAGGATTTTTACAGTTTTCCCCATCAATGATTGATCACCCCAAAGTGGCACCAACAGTGAAATATCAGTCTGTAGAATTCATCACTACTACGCAATCACAACACCAATTCAGGACTGAGTTTTTTCACAACTGGTGCCGTACATTTTACTGTACAGCAAAAACAGCTATAAATCAGTGTTTTAAATATAAAGTACAGCACAAAGCAAACAACAATGAAATCTGGCTGGCTGGCTGACTGTTTTTCTTTGCCTACAAAATCAATCAACAGAAAAAAATTTAAAGATTGAAATTACAGGGTAAACGGAAGTGAAAAACCTTTTTATTAGAAAATGGTGGAAAAAAAGTTAGAATCACAAATCGAAACAAGTAATTATTTTGGGAAGTGGCTGTTGTTGTACGACAGTTTTTGGCGCCTACGACAAGAACAAAAACAGCTATAAAAATTAAAGTGTAAAATGATAAAAATATTGTGAAAACCTTTTTGTCTTTCGCTCAACTTCAGCTAGAATTTCACTTTAAGAAAAAAAGCAGCAAGTGTGTACGGTTATTATTTTCTGCTAGCAAAAAATGAAAGAAAAAAGAGAGGTTCAAGTTTCACTGTTTTTACTTTCCTTCTTCTTTATCATCTTAAAACTGTCGTGTACAGTTAGCAGTTGTTATTGTAAATATTAATTTTGAATTTAATCATAGCTTTCATACGCTCTCTGTTTTTGCTGTTTTTGTTGTACATCATATAAAAGAAGATGAAACCGAGCTGCTGCTGCTTTTTCTGCTGTACAATGTACACTAAAAAACTAGGGACTAAAAAATGAGCTCTGTGACAACTTAAGAAGAAAAAAGGAAAAAAGAGGAGGAGAAAGGAAAATTATTATTGTCATAGAATATTCCTCTGTTCACAAGAGTTCTCTGACAAAAACAAAAAAGAAGATAGAAAAACGGGCAAGCTCATCATGATTGACATGAGCGGTAATTTAGAGCCTGGCACATATCACTTTTAAAGCATTGTAAAAACAAAAAATGAATGCACTGATTTTTTCTTAAAAACAATGTAATAAAACAAAAATAATGAGAATGATGATAAAAACATAAGACACAAGTGCAATAGTGAACTAGATCTTGCCTAAATACTGGAAATTTTGTAAAAAATATTAACAAAAGTAAAAGTAAATTTTGAATACCATTTTAACTCATTAAATCTTCCAGAGTATACAATAAATTTTACAAAAACTAACACAAAACTAAATCAAAATTATTTTTTTAAATTGATAACCTTTTTTAATCTTTTTACTTTCAACTAACAGGTCGAGGCCCTTCCGGTTCCGCCTCGCTGGGCATCCGCAAGATCAGCGCCTACATGCGCATTCGCCAGCACCTGAAAAGAGGGTCAGTGCCCAAGCTGGAGCGATTCCGCGTCGAGTCGATTGACCACGTTTGGATGGACATGAACGGCCTCGGAGTTTGGGACTACCTGCTGGAGCTGGTGGTGAACACGGTTTCGAATGTTTTCCGCGTTTCAATTGCAAACCTGCTCGCCAGCACTGTCACCAAAGTGATTCAGGAAGAGCTGGATAAGGCGGAGATTAGCTTTATCCCGTGAAAATAGTTTTGATAGTTATTTATTGATTTGAAAACCTGTTAAGATTATCCTAACAATGAAATAAATTTAAATTTATAAATCAAAATCTAGTTATAATAAAACTAAACATGCTACTGAATAGAAAAATTTAAATAAAAAATTAATTTGTGATAGTTAAAATTTGTAATTTGTACCTTTTAATCTGAGATTCCGTGAGGCTATAGAAGTAAACAATTAAACAACAACTTTTTTGTATTTTTTATTTTTGTCAACTTTTTTTTATTAAAAATTGAGAAACATTTGAAGAACAAATGAATGAAGTGTGTGATGATAGCAGGTGGATAACAACAAGTGAAATTGAGTAACAGTGGTTTATCATTTTTAAAATAAGACTGAAATTGTGATTTTAAAAGTTGTCATGTGTTTTTTTGTTTGGTGGTGTTAAAGAAAGGGTCAACAAGAAAATGAACAAGCAGAATTTTTTTTAAAAAACTTAAAAAATAATATCAGCATCAGAAGATTCCGCTGTCAATAAATATCATATTTGAGTTGAGAATTGAAATGTGTGGAGGGAATGTGTGAGAGTGAGAAGTGAGAGTTGTCAATTGACAACAACAGAAAATGATGATCAAAAGAACAAGGAAGTGAAAATGGACATGCAGAGATCGTCGTTGTCGTTTCAGTTGTACAACAACAACAAAAATGTACAGTTTGTTTGTTGGTTTTTTGTCTGTTTTGGGCGCGCTGTACAACAGCGGCAAACAAAACGAAAAAAACAAAAATGAAAACTGAAAAAATAGTCATGCTGATGATTGGCAGAAATGCTTTTTGAGAAAAAAGCGAGTGAGTGAATGAATGAGATCGCTGAAGTTGAAAGTTGAAAAACGAGAGAGAGAAAAAAGTTGACTAGATTTTTTCATTGCAGAGCAGAGGGTGTCGTGCCCTAAAGTTTTCAGAAAAAAATTAAATAAAAGTTTTTAAATTGTTTAACCATTTTTAGTCTAGAACAAAATCGACATAATTTAAAAATCCTAATCTAAATAAATAAACAAAAAATGTCCACTTACCTTTCACTTTTTAGCTTTAGTATCACGTAGATTTCAGTTGTTGTTGCTGATGATGTTGTGGATGTTGAAGTTCAGTTGAAGATGTCGCAGAAGAAGAAGTGGAAGTCACAACTTCCGGCAAAGTGTTAGTACCTCCATTTCGAAGCACTCCACCATTCAAAGTTCGATAGTAGTCATCCTCCTCCGCCTCATCCAAACTGTCCACCGACCGATTCAGGCACTTTTTAGCACCACTGGAAATTTGATCTCCCGAATCGACGGAACTTTCCAGCAGCAGCAGCGAGCTGAAACCTTCCGGGTAGCTGCCGACGCCTCGATGATAAGCTGATAAGGGTTTTAGGCTTGGAGGTTGCTGTTGTTCAGTAGAACTAGAGTTATTAAAAGAAGAGTTTGCTGAGGAGCTGTTTGAAGTTGAATTTGAGTTTGAAGAGTTGTTGATGGAAGGTCGAGGAAAGGTCGGAGGAGGAGGAGGTTGTTGTTTTCGAATTGTTGCGTAGACGTAGGAATCGGTCGCTGCTGATGACCTTTGACCTCCCGTTTGCTGCTGCTGCTGCTCGAGCTGGTCGGCAAATTTGACCTTTGACACTTTGCCATTTGTTGGATTGGAATAAGACTGTCCAAAAGCCGAAGACCCAAGGTTTCCATGACAAGAGGCGGAAGAGGTCATCATCATCGAGGTGGGAAAGCTAGGTCGAGTTGGGGCGATTCGAGTGCCGTAAATGAGTTCTGCTTGATTTAGTGGAGCAGAAATTTCAGTCATGGTCAATGGACCGGAGTTTAGCAATGGAAAAGCCGGGTCTTGAGGATGAGGATGAGGATGAGGATGAGGATGAGGATGAGGATGAAAGTGATGAGGATGATATTGAGGAGGAAGAGTTTGAGGAAGAGTTTGAGGATACTGAATCTGTCCACCATCACAGTTGATCATATTTACGCGAGAGTTCATCCCATTGGACATCTCTGCCAGGTAGTAAGCCCCAGCAGAAGGAGTGTTGGTGGAGTTTACGAGAAGATCCGGGGTCATACTGAGATGTTGTTGTTGATGTTGAGAGGGAATTTGCGAAGAGCATTGGTCTACCAAAGCCTGCCGAAAGCTGGCATTTCTTTGGAGTGTTGCATAACCATTAACACCTTCTTCAAGATGATATTGATTATTTGTGGCGGAATAATAAGGAGGTAATGAGCCGGCAGAGGTAGTGTCGCTGCTTCCGTTTGGACTGACGCCGTTTGGTTGATTAACTCCTCCATTGCCTCCTCCATTGACACTGTTCACCGTCATCGAGGTGGCCGTCGTCGACTGGGAGCTGAGGTCGGTGGAGTTGTTGTGGTCGTGGTGCTGGTGATGAGGGTGATTTACATTAGAAGAATTAAATTGGGAGCTGTTTTGAGAGCTCATGTCCACCATCAAAATTCCTCCCGTGTTGGTGTTTCCGTTAGGAGTAGTGTACTGAAGTGTTTGTCCTGAATAAAAAGTGAAAAAATACTATGATTTCAGTAAAAATTACCCAGAAAAAACACTTACCATCTAAGATGATTTCCTTGTTTTGAAGATCATTTGTTGTGGCGGTAGCGGTGGTGGCGGTGGCACCCCAACCGGTAAAAATAGCCGGCTGCTGCTTGATAAAGCCACCATCGTTAAAAGGCGGAATCGTAGTAGCACCAGCAGCAGCCACACTGTGGTTGTGGTGGTGATTATGAACTCCTCCATAGACTCCTCCTCCATCACCTCCGTTTCCGTTTGCCGTACAACTGTTGCCGCTATTTTCACCCGCATGTACAGCACTTCCACTGCCTCCAGGCCGTTTTCGCAGCTTCACAATAAAGCAGCCCACAAAGATGACCACCACGAGGAAGAGGATCGAAATAGACAGTGCAATGACGAACATCTCCGTGACGATAAAGTCCATGGAGCGGCTGCTGGTAAAAGGGTCATCGATGGTGACATCGAGCGTAAAGTTCTTCATCACCGTGCCGCCGATGTTCCGCGCGTAGCAGGTAATCCGCTGACTGTCACTCGGCTTCAGTGAGTGTACAGTTAGCGTACTGATAAGCTGGTGGCTGTTTTCCATCTCCTGAGCGACTGAGTAGCGAAAGTTTGGCAGCAACTGCTCATAGGCGCTCGGATGATGTGGAAGGTGTTGAGGGTGATGAAGTTTGTTCGAATTTTGGTGAGGGTGAACTTCAGAAGAGGAAGGATTGGAAGTTGATAAGGAGGACGGCGTTGATAAGGTGGTGGTAGTGGTCGTTGAAGGAGAAGAGGCAGGAGGATTTGAAGAGCTTTCTTCTAAAGCAGCAGAAGTCATTACGTCATCGCTGAACGCCCCCGCTTCTCCGCCGTTTAAACCTCCACCGCTCCTCGACCGATTCGTCGCCACCAAGGTAGTGGAGGTACTTTTTGTATGATGATCACCACCTCCTCCTGAGCTGATTCTCGATTCGAAAAGTTCGATTCCGGGGGAGTTTGAACTTCCTCCACTTCCACTTCCTCCCTCAAAGAGCCAAAAGATGACCGGCTGAGGGTAGCCGGTGACCGGGCAGCTGATGGTGACATTGTTGCCAATGTGCTTGTAGTAGTGATTGGTAACGCTGTGAATCTGCGGCGGGCAGCTAAATTCGTGGGCGCTGATTGAGTCCCACTTTTGGCCTGGGAAAGAAGAAAGGAAGGAAAATAAAAGTTGGTAATTAAAAGAGTAGATTTTGGTAACCGTTTGAAAATCACTCGTTTTTCATAAAAAAATAAAACATCTGCTGTAAATTGATTTTAGGGGAAAAAGCTGTTTAAAGGTTTTTAAAGTCTAACTAAAAAGTCTAAATTAGATTGTTTGGCGACCTTTTGATGCACTATTGGTACAAACGGAAAGTAAAAAAATTGTGTTAACACTAATAGCATTAATAAATCACATAAAAGTAAATCAATGTTAATCTTTAAAAAACTTGAAATAAAAAACTGTTTTACAAATTTTTTACCAGTTTACAGAGGGCAGGATAGCAGATTATAAAAATAAAACGAATGAAATTCTCTAAACTTTCAGTTTTAAGTTAAAACTCCTAATTGCAAAAACACAGTGTTTCCAAATCCCTTTACTGATGGGCAATTCTTTATCGACTTCTAATGTGACTGATGTCACTGCCTATATTGTTGCTGCAGTGTGTTGAAACACAAAAATTAATTTGTCATTTAATTTTTTTTTTGTAAAACAACATCAACGGCTGTTGTCGCAAAAAAAGGAGGTCAAAGCTTTGCAGCACTTTAGTGCAGCAAACAAAAAGTTTCCCACGGGAGGTAATAACTAAAATAAAAGAAAACTTTTTTACCATTTAAAAATTTTCAAGAACCTGAAAACAATTCTAAACTCTTAAAATCTCAGAACAAAAAGCCTATAAAATGCCAGTTCACTGTCCAATTAGGGACACCAAATTAGACACAACAAAAAACAAAAACAAAAACCAGCATTAACAAAACTTAAAACTGCAAAGTCGTCAACAGCAAAACATTTTAAGACATCAACCGACTTGACAACAAAAAACTAAAGCAGAAAAACAGCAGTGATGACTAAAAAAGACCTAAATGAATCTCTCTCAACGGCGAAAAAAATTTGCACTGCAAATCTGCGGCAGGAAAAACAACCGTCGTACAACAGTAACAACAGCAAACGACTGTCAACGTTTTTGCCAAAACAAAACAACAAAAAAAGAGGAGATAGCATCAGTAAGAAGATCACCTAATTGGCAAGGTAATTACGAGAAAAAAAGAAAAAAGAAAAAAGTCTTCCCAGACTTCTTGTTTATGAGCAGTGCGCTCTCGTTTGCTTGCTTGTTTTTTTCGTGCAAATGAAGTGGCCCACTCATTTTCTGTCTAACGCTGTTTATTTATTTGTTTGTCTGTCTGACTGACTGACTGTGAGAAAGTACTACTGCTACTGCTGTTGTCTCAGAAAGTTGCAAATTAACAAGGCAGAAAACATGGGAAAAGAAGAAGAAAAAGAAAAAAAGAAAAAGAAGATGAATATAAAATACAGAAATAAGAGTGTAGAAGCTATTTTGGTTAATAAAAAAGAAGTAGAAATAGTAGTAGGGACTAATTTACCAGTTTAACGGTTTGGGAAAAAGCAGCAAAAAATACTAAAAAATAAGCAATTAATTGACAACTGACTAGTAAAAAATTAAAAATGCAAAATACAAAAAATTAAAATTTTTTATGTTTTAAAAACCTTTTTAGTTCAGTTTGAAATGCTTAAATTAACAAATATTAAATGTTTTCCAAAAATAAAAAACATCTAAGCCAACAGCATCAAAATAAAAACAACACAATATTAAGAATAGAAAAAAAACAGCAACAGCAGCAGCAGCAACAACAAAAGCAGTAAAAACAATCGTCAATAGTCAATTGCAGACAATCAAATAAACACACACACACAAATAACCAACAAAAAAACAAGCAAGCAAAATAAACAGCGTGCATTTTTCTCTCTTGTTGTCTATTGTTTTCTTTCCTTTCTCTTCTTTCCCTCTCAATCAGCAGCAATAAAAAGAGAAAAAAATTCTAAACTAGCGTTCACTACAGTTCCAACAGCAGGAGCAGGAGCAGCAGTTACACAGTTGATTGTCCCGCATTTCTTTCTCACTTTTTGGTTTTTTAACCAAAAAACGAGGAGAGGAGGAGAAGGAGGAAGAAGATTTGGGGCAGTAGCAGCAGCGAAAAGCAATTTTAGATAAATTTAAATTTAAAGACCAAGACGTGGTGGTGGTGGTAAGGAAAAGAAGAATAATAATATGAAAAAATTTAAAGCCGACGGCAGAGCAAGCAAGCAAGCCAGTTGGCAGAATGAGTAATTTAAATTTCAAATTAAACTGCCGACGTTTGCTTGGCGTCGGCAAACGACTAGCAAAGAAGAAAAAGAAGAGGAATAAAAAAAACAAATTCTATTACCGAATCTTAGCAGACTACTACTAAGGCAAAGAAAAGGCAAAAGAAGAAAAAGAAGCTAGAGGAAAAGGATTCTAAATGAAAAACTTTCTGCTACTGCTGCTGCTGCTGCTGCTTCCTAGTTTGCTTCCTAGCTATCTATCTCCTCTGAATGTTTTCTAGTTTTTTGGTTTGCAACAGTTTTTTGAGCCGAGTAAATAGAAGTAAAAAATAGTTAAGAACAAATAGAAAGAAAAATAAAGTACTTTTGACAAACAATTTTGTACCATTTTTTAAAAGCAAAGAAATTTTTTACTATAAGTAAAAAATATAAAGTAAAATTAAAATAAAATTAAAATGCTAGCTTAAATAATGAAGTAATTAAAAGGCAGTAAAAAACTTAAAATATAAAAAAAATTTGATCTTTTAAACATCATGCCTCCAAAAAAAATTTGTTTGAAATGTTTGCTGTCAATCATCATTTTTTAAAACACAATTAAATAAAACTATAATTTGGTAACCTTTTTCTTCAACCCCAATCAAGTGAAAAAAATTAAAAAAAAACGTAAGCTAATAAATCTAGGCTAACCTTTTAAAAACTTTAAAAAAAAGAAGCTCAAAAGCCAATTGAAAAAAATCTTAACTTTTAAAGCTAACAAAACTCAATCCACACACAACAAAATCAAAATCAAAGTCAAAGTAAAAAAAATCCACCACTTACCCTGCAACCGAGCGGGCGCCGAGCAGACCGGCTTCACCGGAAGCGGAACGTTATTCGCCGCTATCCACTCCCTGACCGCCTTCAGGTGACAGTCACACCGCCAGCGATTGTCATGCAGTCCCAGGCTGGCCATCTTCGGCGGCAGAAACTGCACAAAGGAGTCGGCGGCGGCAATGGAGGCCAGTTGATTTCCCTCCAATTTAAGCGTTTGCAGCGATCGCAGGCCTCGAAAGGCGTCCGCCTCGAGGTGCACCAACGAATTGGAGCTCAAGTCGAGCACCACCAAGCGACCGAGGCTGAGAAAGGCCGCCGATCGGACTTCTCGAAGTCGATTTCCGGCCAAGGAGAGGCGCCGAAGCGAGGGCGCCTCGAAGAAGGACTTTGAGGGGACCGCCGTCAGTGAGTTGTTGCTCAGGTCAAGCTCGACGAGGTTGGACAGTTTGACGAAGGTCTCCGCGCTGATGTCACCTGGTGATAATAAAAAATAAAAAAGTAAAAAATTTTATGATTAAATTGATGATAAAATGTAAAAAGAGTGATTTGTGCTAGAGTGACCGGTTGTAGTTGTTCAGGAAAAGTAAGGAAAACATAAAAAATTTAATATTTTTTACTTTATCAAATTTTTGTAAAAAAATTAAAATAACCTTTTGCACAAGTAACAACTTACGTACTCCAAAAAATACAACTCATAACTCACATAATAATAATAATACGAAAAAGTACAAACTGTATTTAACAACAGGAAAGAAGAAAAATCTTTAACCGACAATCAAGCGCAGTGCAGCACTGCAGTACATTTCAGCAGCAGCAACAGCGGCGGCAGCAAAACTTTTGAGATTAATCAAATTTTTGAACTTCTGGCAACTTAACAATGGAGCAGCATCAGCAGCAGCAGCAGTCACCGCCACCACCAATAGTTTAGTTCTGCATCGCTGCCGATCACATTTAATAAAATAAAATAAAATACAGAGAGACTAAACTAGGCGACTAGTAGTGTCGACACTGCACTAAACTGCACTAAACTGAAATAAAATCAAGCCAAAGAGATTTTTCTTTTCTAGCTTCTTCAGCTATCTAAAGTCATTTTTGTTGGTGTTTGCCGCCGCCGCCGCCGCCGTTGTCGGTTCCGTACGACTGCTTTTTCCTCAATTTTTTCCCTCTTTTTTTCTCTCAATAGAAAAAATCGTTGATAAATATTTTAAACTCTAGTTCCTGGTCTGGTCTGGTCGTTTGGTTGAATCTTTAAACCACCACAACCAAAAAGCAAAAAAGAGAAGGAGAAAAAGGAGGAGGAAAACTGACGATGACAAACGATTTAGTGATGCGACTCATTTGGTAGAGAGAAAGAGAGGAAGAAATGCGGCAGCCAAATCGACTCGCTTCGTTGAGCTTCAATTTGACTGAATTTAAATTGGCATCAATTGCAAGAGAGAGAAAAAGTTAGAGAGAGAAAGGGACAGAAAATAAGGCCGGTTAAAAGTAAAAGTGAAAAAAACGGCCAGTTTGCCCAAAACAGCAACAACGAAAAAATTTTGTGGTTTGCCGAGAATAATAAAATAATGTGAAAAAGTTAGTAAAAGTTGAGAGGTGAATGCTATGGAATAATGAAATTATAATAACCATTTTCTTAGTTTAAAGACAATTTTATCATAAATAAAAGTAATTATAATTAGCTAATAAGGTCGACCTGTCAAATTTCACGACTGATTTGACTTTAAAAATTTTTTCTTAAAAATTTTTTTAAATGTATTTTTTCTTAACTCTTGATCTTCCCCACTTTCTTTCCTTTCCTTTCCTCACTCAATTTGTCGCCCGCATCTTATTTTTTTCTTTTGGCCAATACTACTTTATCTTGTTATGTGTACTGCTGTACACACACACACAGTTTTGCAGCTGTATAAATTTCAATTCGACTAGCAAATGTGAAGAAGGAAAAGGAAAAAGAAGCTCAAAAAGAGGCTTAAGGCCAAAACTACGGGCAAAAAACGAAAAAAAAGAAAAAAAGTGTACAAAAACACGCTAATATAACAGTGAGCAAAAAAAAGTGAGCGGCACTGTGAAACTGAATGTAAACAATTTTTTTCTCTGTATGTTCTTCTTCTTCTTCAGCTGTACAGCAGTAACAACAGCCCCGAATTTGTACGGCAAATGAATAAAATTACCAATTGCTCGGATCGGCTCTGTTGTTGGTGGGCTAATAGAATGGAAGAATGGTAAAAGATGTGAGAGAATGGAAAAATATAGAGTAGCTAGTAGCTGCCCCTAATGAATAATTAATTGAATTTAATTCAATTGCGAGCTCGTGCTCCTTCCTTTTTCAGGCTAGGCTACTACTAAATTCAATTGAATGGGTGACATAAACAAGATATAGTTTATTGTTAGAGTGAAGACCTGTTAATAATCGTCTGTTCAATAAAAATGTATTTAAAAACTGTGTTAATAAAATTAGTTTAACCGTTTACAATCGCCAAAATTATCGATGCTTAAAATTGTAAAAAATAAAACAAAAAACTAATATAAACTGTAATTAAAAAACTGCACCCTTTTAAAATGAAGATAAAAATCATAACAAACTTTAGTATTTTCAGCAAAAGTGGCAGCAGCAAAAAAAATAGATGTCACTGTCCACCGATTCTTCATTTTTCTCTTTTCAAATTCAGCATCAGCAGACAATTTACAGCCTCTCTTTCTGTCCTGTCTTCTCTATTAAAAGTGAATTATTACTGTCTCCCTTTTTGCTGCTGCTGCTGCTTCATTCCTAGCACTTCGTCATCCATGCTCTATTTCAGCTGCTAGGGTAGTGGGGCTAATAGTAATTTTTTGCTCAAAGAGAAGGAGAAGATAGGCCCCTGCCATCATCCTAACTACTTCAATGCAAAAATATATCATTCGATAAATTACATTATACTATACTACTATTACATTATATGATGTTATATACACTGGCCCATCACACATCACCCACACACACTAGCTCACTGACTGACTCAAATGAATATATTAGTTTGCTGAGAAGAAAAAGTAGGAGAAAATAATGCAGCCATTTAGTGAATGTAATGCAGTGAAGTCTAGCCTAGCCAAGCCAAGGCCTGAATTTCCATAGCAGGAAAATTAGACGGTAAATGAGCGAGAAAGCATGAGCAGCAATAACAGAAAAAGAATGAAAAAATGTAGAAAAAAAGTAGTCAACTAAATAATAAATGTGATGTGATACAAAAATGAAATGAACACAATGAACTACTAGGACTACTGGTAGGGTTATGGTAGTTAAGTGATGGTGGTAACCTGTTATACGCGGTAATACATAAAGAAGGAATAATAATTTAAAAATATTTTTAAAAAGTTGGCAAATTAATAAATGGCTACTGCTACAATTTCTGCTAATCAGTTTTTCAGTGTTTGCCTAGGACTGATTGGTGATTGGTAATAAAAAAACTAAAAAGGAGAAAATTAATGTTGTTTGTTGACCGGTTTATTTCGTCAAATTATATAAAAAAATGTGTAAATAAACATAATTCATTCACAAAAGAAGACTGCCGGACACCAGCACACAAACACACTTTTGCAAACAATGCACAGATTAGCAGCCTTTTTAATTTATCCAGCATTTTTTTGTATGTCAAACTAAATTAATCACCAAAAAATCACTAAAACAAAAAACTAAAAATAGCTCAAATTAAAAAGACAAAAATAGAAGTAATCTTTAAAGAATTGTTTAGGGTAATGTAATAGAAACGAGTAGTTGATTGTTCGCTCAAACCTCAGGCGGTGAGCTTTTGCTGCTCGTCTCTATCACTGCTGGTGGGAATGAGTGTGAGGAAGAGTGTCTGGGCGGTACTGCAGGGAGAGACCACAAACTGGCGTCTCACCAGCTTCAGCAGTGTGTCCCTGCGGTTGGGATGGGGGTGGTTGTGAGACCGAGTTATTTGATATGCGGCCCAGCGTATGCACATAGGCCGACTTCTTAGTGATGGGATTCTTCGGGTTGAGCAGCGTGCTCAGGCAAGCTTGGCCTTCAGCTCTCGAGCAAGATTAGCAACGTCTGTACTCGATGATGGCTGTGCACGTTCTGACAAGCGGCCAGCGTGCGCTCTTTAATTGTGACAATAATGTAGAGGGCGCTAGCCGCCACAAATCCTTCTAGAATGTGGGAATAGTACATGAAATTGCCGCTAGTCGGCTGAAGTATGGATAAGGGATTAAACGAATAAGAGGTAATGCCGATACTAACGGCTTGCTAGAATAATGAGAGGGATAATGAGAATAAACTAAATAAAAGTGATCTTTTTACTCGTTCTTGCAACATAAATTTTAAAGTGGTGTTTGTTTTTTTTGTTTTTTCCTCTCTGTTTGAAAATAAAGATCACATTTTACAAAGTTTCAACAGTAGCAGCAGTGTGTCTGCAAAGTTGAATCTCAGAAAGCAAACACACACATCAATAATTTGGTTGTTTAAACTTTAAAGTTTTGTTCTCAGCAGCTAAAACAATTTAAGTTCCTTTTCTTTTTTTCCTCTTCCAGAACCTCTTTCGCCGTGTCCATTAACCTAGATTTTCAATTTTTCCTTTCTTTTTGCTGTTTTTCTTCACTTTGCACTAAATTCTTTTGGTAGCAACAGCAGCAGTTTTTAAAAAGTTCCAGATTTTTTCTTGATGATTCAGTGTTTGCGTATCTGTCTAGCCTTCTTTTCTTTTTTTGCGTTGAATTATTTACAGCACACACAAGTAAAGTCTGTTCGTGCAAACGCTGCTTTTGTTGGTTGCTTCGACTTTAAAATACAAAATCTGGTTCACCACAATGTCTCAATTAGAGTTGAAGAAGAAGAAAAGGAAAAGTCAATCCCGAGCTTGCGTGTTTGCTTTTGCAAAGCACTTCTGCCGTTTTTGTTTCTCCAGGCGATAAATCTGCCGCTACTGGATAAGAAGAAGAAGAAGTTGCTGGCGAGAAAATGGTGCATGAAAGTTTAATAAACAGTAAGGCACTCTCAGCAAAGTTTAAGTGTGCCTGAAAGTGAAAAAATTTTGCGTAAAGTTGGCAAAGATTTCGCCGAAGTTTGCTAAAGTTTAAAAACGAGAAGTGCAGCGAGCCATCACCGGAGGGCGCTCTACGGCGAAGGCGCCATTGTTTGGCACGTGATCAGAGCACGTTGCTCACCGCCATTTCTTCTCTTCAATCTTTTGGTCTTCTTCAAAGTTCTTCTTCAAGCAAGAATGGCATCGATGGCGTTCTCTGGTCCGACTCTTCAAGACTTGGAAACTTGCCCACTTCCCGAAAAGGATGATGACGATTTCTGGACTGCTGGGTGGTAAGTGGAACAACTTTTGTTTTTGCTTTGTTTTGTTTTGCATGTGTTGCCGATTGATCTGAGCAGACCAGACGACTTTATAAAGTTCTTTGTGTTTTCTGCTTTACGACCTTCAGTCGGACCTCACTCCCACACTCTTTCTCCTCACTATATGTGCCTCAATTATGATCACCACTCTGGGGACACGTTCGTTTATGTGTTCTCGGTCCGCTCGGGTCCACACTGGCCACACTCTTTTGATGTCCTGCCGCTGAGCCAAATTATGTCAACAGACAGACCAGGACCAATTCTTTCTCTCGCTCTGTGTCAATTAGCAAACAGTTCTCCAAACTGCTTTGGAGAACGCATCGGGGGTCCATCCATTGCACTGCACTGCTAGACTTTACTGTCACCGGACTAATGGGAGGACGGCAGTTGGCCATTGCCGCCAGTGGACAAAGTTGCTTTTATTGTTTTACGGTTAGTCGGTGCTGGGGACAACATGTGCTGCACTGTTGCCTAAATTGGGGCCTAGTTTTGTGGAACTGTGTAACAGCCCAGCTCAGCCTGTTCCTAGCCCAGGCGATTCCAGGCGACTGATTAGCGCCTGTTAGGCGGCTGTGTTTCTCTGTCTCTCTCGCCTTTGTTTGCCTATCTTTCTCACTGCCCAGACCGAACACACTGTCGGTTTATTACCGGCAGTGTGTTGTATAGTCAACTTTTTTACGATTTGTTTGCAGGACTTGCTCGCTGCAAACTGCTATGATTGCAGCCGATCTCTTCTCTGTTATGTGCTGCTTTAGTCTGTGTTTTAGTGTTTGCACTCTGTCCAGAATGTTCTGTGATGGCTGGCTGTTGATTAGGAGGAGGCAGCAAGCCAGCGAGCAAGCTGGCACCTTGTTCTAGTGGCCGGCTTTAAACTTGCCGCTCTAAGGTTGTTTGTTTGTTTGTTTGTTTGTCAAAGGGAGCAAATGCTGATGAGAAATTCCTCTTCTTTTGCTCTTTTTTATTGTACCTTTGTACCTTTCTTCCGGCAGGTTAAGATTTAGACCTTTTTAGCTGCTTTGGTATTTGTCTTCATTTGGCGCATCAGCCTACTCAAAATTAGCTGCCATTAGATCTTGTCCAATGATTCAGCAATTGGCCAGCGCTAATTAATCAGGGCACAGGACATTGTTGTCACAGCTGTTGTGTCTAGACGGTGAGCGGGCGAACGAGGTAAAGGTCCGGTTGGCTACTGCTTCTAACCTATTTCCTACCTTCTTTGCAGCATTACCCGCACCTTCGAGAAGGTGATAGTGTGTTGATCAAGGTAAGGCATCTTTTATGGCGCTTCTGAAGTTGTTGAAGTCGAGGATGATGCGCCTTCCTTTTTAACACCACCACCGGCAACTTCTTTCGAACACATCTCTCTCTCTCTCCACTCTTCGCCCACTCGAAGTTGCTAAGGCTCTCTCTCTCTCTCTCTCTCTCTCTCTCTCTCTATTGTAAATCAGCGTCGCCGTCTATTTTATTTTATTTCATTTTACTGCCGCATCTTCTCTTTTGCTTTTGCTTTTTCAGTAGCTCAGTTACGGTAGTACCGTCGGAGGAGTGATTTGATTGAGGCAGTGTGCTACCGTCGTTTCTTTTCGGTGAAAAATTTTTCTCCACTTCTCTATTACAGTGTCAGCGTGTTTACAACCTTCTTCTCCACGCTTGAATTTGGCGAATTCATTAATTTTAATTGGCTGCTGCTGCTATTCTACGCTGGTTGCTAGTTTGTTGCAGTGGCACAAAAAAGTGCCCGTAGCTGATTTTCACAGCATTGTTCACAGTCTGTCTTTGACTTGGTCGCGTCACTCCTTTGTCTTTGTACAGGCGCCAAAAAAGGCCATTTCGTTTTAAAAGAGGAAAGGGGATCGAGAGATGCATCGATCTTTGCTGGAAAAAAGCAAAAATCTTCGCCTTTTCACCAGTGATCACTTGTCTTGTCTTCACTTGCCTCCGCTGCTCTAATGACCGACCGGTTGACGGACGATGAACATTTTTTATGGCCATGTTCAGA
>JAALOO010000116.1_pt1 | contig 18671 bp, 18 predicted proteins | sample 7257641 | NCBI WGS metagenome assembly JAALOO01 (sample SAMN14085613, study PRJNA598686) | mite metagenome | biome: ENVO:01001000; feature: ENVO:01001002; material: ENVO:01001226; isolation source: single female mite from University of Michigan culture on fish food culture... ...
CTCTCTCTCTCTCTCTCTCTCTCTCTCTCTCTCTCTCTCTCTCTCTCTCCTTCTTCGCGCCAGTGGAACAGTCGATGATGAAAGGTTAAATATTGTCTTACCTGTCGCACTCTCATCGGCGGGCTCTTCTTCACTTTGGCAGTATTAAAAAATTATATATTGACATTGAAGTCCCAGCAGCGGCGCTTCACTGCTTCATGCACGCCAACAGCATCGTACAGTGGCGAAAACCGCAGACGCCGTGTGGCCATTTCAAATGGGCCGGCGACTAATTAAAATCACTACCACGCGCGATGTCTCATCCTCCTTCGGCACTGTGATGCGACAGCCTCTTCGCTGAAGAAACCTCTCCGCCGCGCGTAAATATTTGTGGCAACAAATTAACAGTCAGATAATTGGTCAGTCAGCGCAGGTAACAGGTAACAAGACAAGACAACAGAGTCGCCGACAACTGGGGCTCAATTTTTAATTTGACTACTTTCTTTTTTTATTGCGACTGTCGACTAAAAGCGGTGGCAATGAAGGTGATGGTGCGGAGGTGAGGTTTTGTCATTTTAAACACTCTCTCACACATCTTTAGCAACCGATTGAGCACTCGAGTTGGCGAGTGGGAAACGACAGAGACAGGGGACGACTAGTGGAAATGGCAAACTCAAATTTTGCTCGATGTAAGTAGTGGTGACCGAACTGTTCAGGCTTATAGATCCATTCGTTGTCGATAATTGGGCGAGCGCATCAACAGGCGAGTCGTCTCGGTAGCCAGTCCGATGAAGGCTTAGTCCAGGACAAATCAAAAGTGAGCTTCATCAAGAAAATAAAATTCTCAAACTTACCCGAGTCAGCAAGTCCGTAGCCAAAATTTTTGTACACTTTGAGCAAGTGCATAAATAGCCAGATGCGCACAACAATGAGGATGACCGACGAGACGAGAGAGCCATAGGACAGCAGCAGTGTTTGATTGGAGCAGGCCAAAGTGAAGCACGTTTCGAGAAAGACAAACTGCAAAAAAGAAGCGACTGATTATTGAAAGTACACAACAAAGTGTCCCATTTCAAGTGAGACATGTCACACACTACAGAGGATGAGAGAGAGAGAGAGAGATAATAAATTACAAGTGAAATTGCACGAACACTGCAAATTTGCTTGCTTCACTGCCGACTATTCGAATCATTCATTGCGACACTTGCACTCGCCGATTTTAAATGTTTGCTTGTTAAAGTCAGAGTTCGAGTGCTTTCCATACAAAAATGGAAACTCTGAAGTATACTCTAGAATATTCGATACACGAGTAAAACAGCAAAAAGAGTACAAAGGAAGAAGCAGCCTAAAGTAGTAGTAGTTTACGGTCGCAAAGCATTCAGTAAGTCCTGGACAGTTAGTCAGTAGATTACGAGTGGAAGCACTTACTCAGGGACAGTGTTTGCGTGAACGATTTCAACACTCAAATTGCTTTAATTGTCGCTGCCGTTTCAGCGGTGAACATCGACCATGCACTAATCGGTATGTGAAAGCGTCTCTTCTTCGTCTCCTCTAATTGGTGGCGTCATTTGACCATTCAACAAACCAAATGGCAAGAGTTCCTCTGAGCAGACTGAGCAGAAGATGGTCAAGTGTGGCTGGAAGCGAGCAAGGCATCCCATCTTGGCAATGGTCGTGGTCAAGCTCGTCAACTCAACTCTTTTTCAATCGACCTGTTTGTTTGTTTACTGCTACTTCTTCGCCAGCCACTTGGTGCAGGCTACATCAGGACCATTTGGCACAATGATAGCCACTCATTAGGAGGCACTGGAGACAGGGCAAGTCAATTGATTCGTTCAATCAAAGCTTGCATGACTTGCCCAGTCGCCTGTGTGTTCTCTGTCCACTCTGCGCGAATGCCGTCAAATCTCTGATAGCTGTGCCGTAATGGACCACTCACTCAAATGTCGTCATTGTTATCCTCTCTTGCTCTTTCTGTCTCTCCCCATTACGGATGGCTCTTCTCTCTTCCCGACGACAGTGCGCATCAATCTCATCCCCTCTCTCTTGGAGTGTAGACTAAAAGGTACCGTTAGCAATGGTGATCAGTGATCGTTATGGCCGACTGAGCCCACTCAGTCCTCCCTCTGCCTGTAGATCAAACCATGTCGATAATAAATCAGTGTTCCAGCGAATCAAAAAGACGGACAGCGGCCACGGGGAGGCACCGAAGGCACAGGCAGACAGTCTCTGTTCAAGATAATCTTGATTTGCTGTTGCATCACGAGATGAAGCCCAGTGCAGTAAAGCGTAAATGAAGCACAACTGCGACCTCAAACGAGTCACACGCACGAGCTGGCAATTGGGCAGTCTTCGGAGGAGCACCGCCGAGTGACACCACTCTCTGTCGTCTCTTCGATTGGTGACAGTTGTCACCTCAAACTGCAGAGTCTGGTTCTGGTCGACGAGATTCCTCATGTCGCGAGGACTCTGACAGTTGACTGCAAAGGTGCTAACTTGTCGCTAGTCGTCAGGAGGTGGCATATTTCACTATGATCAGGCAAGATAGCACACAGTGCGACAGGCGAGAGAAGTCGCAGAGTATGTGCTGACATTATGTAAATGCAGTGATGTAATGAGTGCTTTCTCTTAAGGACGGGTGAAATGACAAACACGCGCCTCTCTGTCAGGGGACGGACGCAATCCAGTTGGCATTGTGCAGTGTGGGAGATTGTCTGCGTCTGCAGACAGCTAGCAATGAAGCATATCAATTGTATTTACCTGTAATGGCACCCAAAGTAGTGAAAGCGTTGATATGCTCACAAATAGAAAGAGGCAGCTTTTGAGTTCTTTGATAACCTGCAATGCAACAGTTACAACGTGAACAGGAAGGTAGTGGCAATGAACTAAAAGAAACAGTTTTTAGCTGACTCACCGCAAAGCGACCGCAAATCCAGTGAAGCAGTGATACTGTTAGGAAAAGGCCTAGTGCGAGGTACTGCAACATTGGATTCATGTCGGGAACGCCAATGTTGAATAGGGCAAACGAAACCTAGTTTAAGTGGAGGTTAGCGGAAGTTTAGAAGTGTTAGAAAGCACTCACTGAACAGAGAAAGTCAAACTTGAGGAGCACCAAAAAGAACATTTGTGATTTATACATGGAAAGTAGAGTGGGCGCCACTCCAATAATTGAATACTCTTGTGAATAAATAATGACCATTTTTGAGGTGATCAGAAGAATTGAAGTCAATGATAATGAAGCACATAGTCGAATCTACAAAAGCAGGTTAAGTTACAAATGAAACAATGCCAAACCATGTAAGCCAACTTACTAGTTTTATGGTAGAGCCATACGGTACGGTAAAGGCAAATTCAATAGATATGTAGAATGAACACAGTGACATAGCAAGCAAAAACAGGCAAATTTCATTTTGCTTGCACCAGAAAATTCCGTATACGAGAAAGGTTAACGAAATAACTAGAAGTAAGAAGAAGGATATCATTAGCATAATGAAAGGGAAAGGGGAAAGATGAGTACCGCAGATAATAAGAATGGTTATGTTGATGACGAAGGACGAGGTCATGAGAGCGTTGAGATCGACCAGTGACTTTAGGTCTACGATGGTCAGAACGGTGATGCATGCCAACTGGCTGCATGCGACTATGAAAAAAAGCCATTGCCAAGAGTTGAATCCACACCACTTGGAAATCTAGTAAACAATAAAGAATGATGATGCTATTAAAAGAAAAGGAAATAGAGGGTGGCAATTATTTAGAAACCCCATTGCATCTGTCAGTGCAGCTTGCTGTGTGCACTAATTGCTGGCTAATTGATAGGCTAGATCACCGCTAATTGACAGGCAAACAGGAGCTAATCGGCAATCATCAAATTGGCTCTACCATCATATTGGCTAGTTGCTAATTACAGGCACTTCAGGATGCGCATTGGTGCACTAATGAAAGAGTGGCTGCTCTCAAAACAGTGAAAAATCGTGTTGATGATAGTCAACAAGTGGCACGTGCACCGATGGTCACTACCGCAGCTGATGATGCTGGTGATGATGATTGGTGATATTAATCAGTGAACGAGTGGTCAAATGAGGCTGAGAAGAACTAGTAAGCACTGAGTTAGACTGGCACTCTACCAAGTCAGTCGTCAGAGACCTCTCTGTCTGCTCTTTCTTCACTGCCATTCAGTGACTTTCACTGCTCTTATCATCACTGTTCGAACAACTGGTAATCGCGATTGCGGGAAGGCAGAGATGGCCACCACACTATTCGCAGTAGTCATGACTAGATAAGTAGCCCTGACTATGGTGGGTTCATCACGGACTCTCACTATCAAGGACAACTCGCCAACTTCAACAACATGTGGCCAGTATTGCTTTTCTGTAGCTCAAAATGTGATGTTTTCTCGTTCTGAAATGGCGCAAATCACTAGCATCACCAACATCATCTGCATCATCAAGTATTCAATTATTCAGCAGCTTGACGAGATGAACAAATTGGCGAAAAGAGTATGAACAAGATTGGTAATGAGTGACTGTGAACAATGGATGCTTCGACGCCGTGCGCTATCGATTAGCTAGCGTTGCTTCAAGCGATAATGATCAGAGTGGCAGACGGCGTTCACATTTGTAGACACTGGCTGGATGGCTCTACCTGGCGAGAGGTCAAGTATTCGGAGTAGTACGAAGTGGTGCAGCTGGCGGATGATGCAGAGTTGACTTCATACTGGAAGGACATGATGCGGTTGGGGCGGCGGTGAGGAGGAACAAGGATTCGGCGTGTCAAGAAGCCGTGTCGCCGATTCGGTGCACACTAGTGCGGCGTGCTGTGGCAAGTGGAAGCCACGCAAATGCGGCCCATCTCAGTGCAGGCACTCATTCAGTACAATTGGTTATTGTGGCGATGATAGGGACACAAAAAGCAGACACACACAGACAAATTAGACCACCGCTATCTTATCCGTTCGAGTGTTTCTAAAGTCTGCACTTCAAATGCACGGGGGTTACTTTTTACCAAAGTCAGTGCGGCTAAAAACAGACTTGAAAACGGGTCTGTCCAATTAGCCGTACTTGCTTCAGAAACTAACCCGAGAGTCAGTATCACTAAAAACAACAACTGATCATAGAGCTTTCACACTGGCACTTGTCATGCCTGCCAGACTCACTTTTTGACATTGACTGATGTAGATCTGATGATGATCAGAACAAAAAGTGAATCATCGGAGAGCAAGAAAAAATAAAGCAGTACTTTATAGCTTATCTCGTGCACATGTCGATGATAGTAGCACTCTTCGAGTAAAGTAAAAAATAAAATGATGCTTAGATGTACATGTCAGGCTGATAATGAAGAAAACAGTATAGAAACAATCAATCCTGTTCCTCTATTATCTTTGCCGTTTTTAAAAGCACTTCTTGTATCGGTCTATCATTCGAGTCGGTCGGAACTCGTCCTAGCTTCTGAACAACGTCCATTCCGCGATACACACGTCCAAATATCGTGTGCTTCATATCCAAGTGGGCGGCAGGCCCGAGGGTGATGAAAAACTGGCTACCATTGGTATTTGCTCCTGCATTTGCCATTGACAATATTCCAGCGCCTGTGTGCTTTAAATCTCTGCAAAGTTCGTCTTCAAAGCATAGTCCATATATACTCTGACCTCCTCGTCCCGTGCCTGTTGGATCGCCGCCTACACAGTAAAATAATGCAGTTAGAACTTGAAAACTATTTTAGAAATATAAATAACTTACCTTGAATCATAAAATCGGGAATTATCCGATGAAAAATTGTGCGGTTGTAGTATCCACGGCGGGATAGTTCGGCAAAGTTTTTGCACGTTTTAGGAGCCTCGTTCCAGTACAGCTCAACTTCAAACGTACCCAAACTGGTTTCAATTGCAACTCGGCTTGGTTTTGAGTTGGCCATTCTTACATTTAAAAATTTTCTGTTTTGGATTTTCAAAACAAAAATAATTTTTTAAGCGCGGGACGATCATAGTGGACGTGCAGTAAGGCACTCATCATTTTTTTGGTAAGGATAAAAACAAAATGCAAGCACTGACCAAGTGAAACTGTGTATATTTATTTACGATTAGTTACAAGTTTAGTTATTAGAATTCAATTAAAATAATTTAATACTTAAAAGTGCGTTTAAAAGGAGGTGGTTAATGGCAAGGTAATAAGGAAATTAGGAAATGTATACACAAGTGATATCACAATTGCAATGGGTTGTGGTTGAAGATTCCTGGTTTAAGAAGGTACGTGAGTGTGGATGAGATAAGCTGAACAACGAGTGCATCCAGATGGTTTGGGATAAACAATCGCGTTATGGTACAAGGCGTGGAGCTAACATAGAAAACAATAAAAACAGCACATCGCAAGTTATTAAAAATTATAATATAGAAGGCATATAAAAGGCGTTTGTGTTTGCGAAAAACTCTTTAGTTTCCTTTGCCGATGAGCTCTTCGACAATATGAGACAGTTCATCATTCTCCTTATTCTTCTGACTGATCTGAGAAGTGAGGCTGTTCATCTTCATCTCGAGTACTTTAACTTGAGCCTTGAGGGATACAGTCTCTTTAGCAGCCGCATTTTGCGTTTGCAAGTTGGCGCTAAGGAAATGTAAAAATTTTAATTAGTTTTTTATGTGAAAATAATATTAAAAAACATACTTTTGAGTGTCCGCAACGTGTTTCCATTTTTGACATTCTTGGTTCTTTTCTCCGAGTTTTTCAGTCAGCTCGGCAATCCGCTCTTTGTTAACCGCGTCTCGAGCTTCCATTTGCTTGACAATTGTTTGCATATTTTCGTACCGGCTATGAGTGTCAAAGTAATTTTTCACGACTTTGTTTAGTTCTTCAATAAGACTGTCCTTTTCAGCACTCAACCTCTCCACCTCTTTCTGTTTGTTCTCGAGCTGCTGGTGCACTACTTGAAGTTGAGCTTCTGCCAAGTCAATGACTTGTTCGTTGATAATTGCCAATTCATTTAGCAATTTAGTGTCGAGATGGTCAGTCCCTTGTTTGAGGTGATGATCTTCGATTATTGTATTATCCATGATACAATGATGGCCATTTATGTTGGAGGATTGTTCGCCTTCCTCAGCAGCGGTGGCGTTTTCCACTTTGTGGTGATGCTGCATTTTTGACGAGGGCGTGTTAATGTGAATCAACGTCGTAGTAGTATCACCTATATCCCCTCCGTTTTGCAGTGCTGGAAAATCATGATTTGAAGCAGGCGAGTTTACAAGGCCAGCAGGTGATTTTGATTCTGTCTTCATAAGTGGATCAAAATTTCGAAAAAGTGACATGCGAGCCAAACTGCTGCTGATTTGCTGTTCATTATTGTACTTTTCAAGCAGTTTGAGCTCTTCGTCAAACTTCTCTTCTGGGACTTTGAATTCATCCTGGTGCTGTTGATCTTCCATGGAGATATTTTTTCAGATTTTTGATGACACAAATACAGAAAGCGTCCAAAAGAAATAAAAACGGTACAACAGATGCGTCGACTGAAATAGACAACAATTTTTTGAGCGCCGCTTGCTGCAGCTGCTGGTCATAAACAATGTACCAAGTGGAATTTAAATTTTTTTGTGAGGTTTATTGTGAGGATGATGAGAGACACTAGTGAAAAAGAGAAGGGTGGATGAAATGGCGTACAGAGTGACGGAGTCTGGTAAGTGTAAAGACAGACTGTTGCGGTGTGTGTACTTACGGTAGGTCTTAAGTACGGCTATGTGAAGGGTGACACAGTGTGAACTGTGATGTGAACTGTGTGTGAGTGACAAGCAGTGAGTGTAAATGTGCGTTGGTCAACGTTGCGGAATGTGAGTTCAGGACAGCTGTGGCTGGCGCCACACCCATAGCAATTTTTAATTAATTTGTAGAATTCAAATCAATAAAGGAGAAAACTCCCTTTAATTTACATTTGCTTCAACATAAATTAGTAGTAAGTGTTAAAATAGGTTAGTTTGCCAAACAAATTATAATCCAAAAATAGTTTTAGTAAAAGTGGCCAAGCTCTAAACCGCCCATGGGGCCATTCACTCGGTAGCGCTTGTGTTTGTCCGAATCATATTTGCGGTTTTCACGAAAATCGCTGGTGCTCTTGGAGTACTTGGGAGAGATAGATCGCTGGCGTTTGTCTCGGTTTCGCGAATGCGATCGTGAGCGGGAACGGCTGCGGTTCCTGGAAATGAATTGATAAACTTATCTTGTGTTTACAAACTAACTCATTTGCTCACCATTCATTTCGACGATTAGAGCGACGATCCAAGCTGGAACTGGAGCGACGGCGACTTTCACGGCGATAATTGTAATCGTCGTCATTTCGGTCACTCACAAAGCGGTCTTTCATTTCAAAAGGAGCTGAAGTTAAAGAAAATGACAATTAATGTTCTAATGATTACAATTAAAATTGTGATTACTTTTACGATTGCCTTGAGCGAACTCAATGTCCAGATAGCGCCCATTAAGTTTGATGGTTCCTGAATCGCGGACAGCAGCTTGGGCATCGCGAATATTCTCAAATGTATTAAAGGGGGAAAAGGAGTTAAGTTAAGGAAAAATCAAGTAAAAAATATGGCTGAAAAATAACCACAAATGATCAAGTTAGATTGAAATGAAAAGGGTGAAAAGGATATTCTATGTAGGCAAATCCACGAGGCTTGTTGGTGTAGTAGTCGCGAGGAATGTACACATCATTTACGTCTCCGTATTTTGAGAAAAGGCTATGCAGTTCGTAAGGTCTACCGATAAAATGAACTGATTAAGAGCAGGAAATAGATACAACAAAACATACCTCGTGTCATACGAAACCCATCGGACAAAGAGGGATCGGCTACGATTCGAGTAGCTACGATTCATGGTTCTGTTGAGGAGAAAAACATTAGCTGAAATTGTTGAGAAAAAACGTGTAACAAGTGAAAGTCCACCAAGTTAGCGTCATTTTCGAATTAGCTCATTTTCTCAAATTACACGTAATCTTTATTCATGAAACACAGCCATAGATAGCTCATGCTACAACCTAAGGCAGCCAATGGTCAAAGCCGGTTATGTTATGAATCAGAGTGCGATAGTGGTACAGTTTGGTGAAAACATTAGGGAAGTTCAGCGTGCACGAGTTCTCTCCCCACGATATCAGGCCAAAAAGATGCACTGTTTGGTTGTTGTTGAATAGCTCGAAAAGAGGACTGCCTGAATCTCCCTACAAGTCGGAAATCATTATTTCAAAGGAAGAGCAGGCTCTTGAAACACTTACGTAGCACGCAGTCTGGTTGTGACTTGCGGCACACAGGTTCGAATTGTCGATGATCACGTGTTGATTTCGATGACTAAGAAGCTTTTTTCTGCATTCTTCAATAGGTGTGATGTGCAACAGAGTCGCCACCTAAGGATTATTGCAGTTTTAGAGCCAGCTGACTTTGAGCAAAACAAACCTGGCAAGTTGTAGATGGCTCACGCCGGGCGCTAGTGTTTGTTGAACCGAACCCAGGAAGGAGTAACTTGGCGTTACTGTTCAACGTTGTCGTATTCTTGATGATCATCCTCAGTGACGACGTTTCGGCAAAGACATTCTGTCCAATGTTGGGCACGTGGAGAAAGGCAATATCGCCCAGGCGAGTAGTCAAGTTGAAGTACGAGGAGTAAATATGATTAACCTTTGCCAGCGACTGCTTTGTTCTATCCAGGGAGCCATGGCCTACTAGGACGTTTGCAAAATCTCTAGGAGGAAAACATGATCAAGACGGCAAGTCAAACCATAAACCCTGACGTACTCTTCTTCGAATTCGTTGAACAAATGACCGACAGTCAAAATCCAGTTTTTGTTGATGATGACACCGCTTCCAAGAAGCTCCACTTTGGTGGTGAGGTTTATGTTGATCGTCACAAGCATTGGCAGACTGTGCTCTTGATGCACTTTCTCCCCACCAATGATGTTTGACCACTCTTGATCATTAGGCCCAAAGTTGTGCCCGTCTAGTTGATGGACCAAAGACAAGAGGGCAAACAGACCGAAAAGTGTTTGAAAAAGTAAACTCATTTTTAACTGTAAGTATTTTTGCACAACTGAAGCATCACCAACGCCCATGTGTTTGTAAAGTAGAAAGAATCTTTATTTAAATACCGATATTGTATCTCACTCGACAGACACCAAATCAATGATGCAGGTGAAATAACAATAGGTAACAATAATAACAGTAAAGTGTTATTGACAATGAAATAATTGATACATAGTTGGGCAAAAATAAACACAATCAAAAACGTGCGAAAATACAAGACAAATAGACGTTATCCAATGAGGCGTAGACGCCGCCCGGTCAGTCTGCAAATAAATGGGGATAAAAAGCCAGCATTGTTTCCTGTGACCTGTACCTGGACATGAGCATGCAGGTACGAGTAGGTGATTAGGGTAAATGTTCATTTGAATAATTCAATTTAGTAGTGTTCTACTAGGAATAATTGGATAACTAAGTGTCTACTGCTTTCTTCTTCTTTGTCGATGACGATCCGGCCGAGCAGGTCTCACAGAAGCGAAGAGTCATTTCTTTGTTCTCCCCAATCACACAGCAGATTGCCAAGTTCTGATCAATGCTAAACTTTTCTTTGATTTGCTCATTAATCTTGGCAGTAGTCCGCTCGGGCAGATTTTTAAGGTGCTCGATGATGGGCACCACTGAGCCGATGCTGGTGATGTTGCTCATCAGTGCGTCGTAGTACTTCAGCCGCTCATGATCCGCATGATAGGCCTCTTTCACCTCATGATACTTTTTCTTGAGGAGGGCATTTTCCTCCTCCAAAAATTTCACTCGATTCTTCATACTAATCGCCTCCTTTTTCTTTTTATCGCGATTTTCTCGAGCAGCAATTGCATTTCTACTCATGCACTTTGTCTTCTCGTCCCGTGTCGACAACTGACTGGCTACCGACTCTCGCCCGGACACTGCATAAGGTGATCCAGCAAACTGGGACATGTTGGAAAATGTCTGAGTACTCGCTCCAAACGCACTGGAGCCGTACCCACCCGAGTGGACAAGGTTGAACTGGGCTGGTGAGGCAGACATTGCACCTGGCATTGCGTCAGAGTACATTTGAACACTGCTGCCGCCGTTAGCGCCAGTTCCTTGCGGGAAAACAATGGTCTGGTTATTCTGCAACATTGCGACCAGACTCTGTGCATCCGCCTCGGCGCCAAACGGCATTGAGTCACTTCCAAAGGAGCCCAAAGGCTCAAACATGCTGCCCTCGTTGAACTCCTCATTCATTTTAGGAGTAGGGGCGTTGCGCATGAGATCATACTGCAAATCACCTGAGATCGACTGATGATCAATGGCCATTGCGAGTGTGGGTGTTTTAATTTGGTTGTCGTTTGATAGAATTTGTGATTTAGGGCTTCGTTGAGCAGCACTGAAGCAGAAGATGGGTTGTTGGTGATTTGCTGGAGGGCTGAAGAGAAGTGCTGCTTGCTGTTGTGGCGCCGTGCACATGGACTGAGGAGCGGGAGAGGAATGATCGTCTAGCCAGCCGGTGGCGAGTCAACGTTGTGATTGCGTTTTGCCAATCACCGGAGCTTGCGCAGTGGCAGCCTGCTGCACCTACAGCACTGCTTGTCTTCCAGCGCCGTTCCACCTCGGTGTGACTCACTTGTCCAGAATGCTGCTCTGGCCCAGCGAAACAGGTTTCCCTGCCAAGGCCCTAGGTCTCTCCACCAGCACTGCTACGGTCTTGGTGTGCGCTTGTTGTGGCACGTTGAGTAGGGCCATGTGCAAAACATTAGCCCCTTTCAGCCCAACTGTGAACTACTGATGCTGCTGTTGTTTATATTGTGCTTTGGCAGCTCGGCAAGACTCTTGCTGCAAGAGGATGCTGTGGCTGGAACTGCTTGCAGCACTATTGACAGCTGACCTACGATGCAAAAAGGCTATCCTCAAGACGACTACACTTTAGCAACTTGTATCACTGTTTGTAACCCTGTAGGAGCACACTGCACCAGCACTTTGCACTGCTGCCATTGCGTCACTGCGTGCAATCCGCCACCGCTTCTGCTGTGACATTGAGCTGCTACGCTATTGTTGTTGCTACGCGTTTACTCTTCTTTATTAACAGTATTCAGGTGTATTAATTAGTTTAGGCAAATTAACACGGTTTAAAAGTTTTCAAAGTGGTGAATAAAAATGGCTCCTTCCTTGCGGTTTAGCGCTTCACACGCCTGCTGAACATTGTTCGTCATTGGACCAGGACCGCAGCTGAACACGCCAATTCTCTCGACCTAAAAAAGAGGGAACCTTATTAGACTAGAACTAGACGGGTGAAGTGACTTACATTAGGGTGTTCCAACTGCAAAGAGTCGAAGAAAATTTCAAAATTAGGCCTGCCAAAGTGTGTCTTTGCCTTGAGACCGGTGAATAGACCTGAAAGGTGGTTTTAGTTGTTAGCGATAGAGGACAAGAGAAACGATTATTCTATACTTTTTTCTGACAGTCGCTGAAAGTGCCTTTCGCAGATGTACAGCATCGTTGTCCTCAGATCAAACTTTTCGTAAAATTGAGTGATGAAAATATGCGACACCAGGAGATTGTTGCGATCTTTGGATTCAGTCTCGCGAATAACATCAGACATCCACTCAAAGTGCTTTTGCGTTCGCGTCACCCAGAGAAAGTACACCTTTTTGCAGTTAATTTTTGCTTTTGAACTGGATCGAAAAGAGATGTCCTTGATGATGGAGGCAAAAGGAGTGATGCCAATGCCGCCGCCCACCAGGACGGAAACATCAAACTTGAGCCAGTCCTGGTGGCCCTCGCCGTACGGTCCGTCCAGGTAGAGCTTCGGATAGGGTCGACCGTTGAGTGTGTTGCAGTCGTAAATCTGGCGCAAGTTCTTCGTGAATGGCCCTACAGCTCGTATGAACATAGAGAGCGTCTCTTCGTGGGGCGCCGAGGCAATCGTGAAGGGGTGATACTCGTTGCTGTTCAGCTCCAGACAGGCGATCCTCATCCATTGGCCGCTTTTGTAATCAAAGTTGGGCGGCTTCTTGAACTCTAGATGGGTGACGTTCGAGGGATGCAGGGTCGCTTTTATAACAGAGATTTCCACTTTTTTCCGACTTGCTGATATGAGTCGATCCAAGGTGAACAGCGTCTGGTTGTGTGAAAAGTTAGCGACAATGCGTAGGTGTTCAGAGCGGTACCACTTACAATGGGAAATAGAAAGTAAAAGTAAAAAATTGGCGGCTGAATGAGCTTGCCAAGTCCATGGACGACTATTAAGATGTACAGAATCGGGTACAGGTTGTGCGTCCGCCAGAAAGCATTGAACACATGTCGGCGAGAGTACTGAATCGCAAAGATGTAAATGAGAAAGATGAGCGCTAAAAGCAAAATGCCCGTAATGCCGGTTGGAGTTTTGAACAGCCAGGTGTGAAACTTGGGCATTTCGTTGTCACTACGCCGAAATTGGCAAAAATTAATATCAAAGATGGCACACTTGTTTGTCCTGACTTACAGAAAGTAAATCTCTCTGAAGAGGCAGTTGATGTCATGTGGTCGCTGGGTGGAGATGTGGTAAAAGTTGAAGCAATGGCCGGTGGCATGAATTACTGCAAAGTACAAAGTGCGTTATTAGCGTTGAGCAGCAGTTAGTGTACCTTCCACTTACTCGACATGAGAAAGGCCCAGAAGGCAATGTACTTGTGGAAGGAGACGGCTCCATCAAAGGGAATGTACTGGTTGAGGAAGGTTTCTCGGAAGAACGTTATCAGGTTTCGGCACATGGTCACCAGAATGGTGGAGAAGGTGAACATCAACACACTGGCCGATCCTCGAGTGATGGTCACCCCCAGACCGGCAATCTGTCGAAGTCCCGATGATTCGTTCAGATAAGTGTAGTCTGTAATGAAGGCAAATTAATGCTGAATTCTGGAATCCACAAATCAGAAATCACTCTTACAGTATGCTTTGTCGACAAAAATGAACAGCACCCACAAGGTGTAGAGTACGATAAAGAAAATCTCCTGTTTGCGGGCATCAACAAAGCGGACCCAAGAGATGAGCCAGTCTGGCTCTTTGGAGTGTTCGTGCGTTTCAATTTTAAGAAAGGTAGGTGCCTTTTTCGCGAGATCACTAAAGTCGTGCCCTGCTTTGCCGCCAAAGTAGCTGTACGCACGAATGATGGTGTCATTGGCGCGATAGAGGGCAGACTGCCGCTTGTCCATTGCCTTGAGATTGTGAAGGTTCGACACTGTGGAGGAAGCAATTACTTCAGATGTTCTTTTTAGGAAAATAAAACTACTTACAGTCAAAGTTCAGCTCCGAGTAGCCTAGCTCTTCTTTGTAGTTGCTAAACAGCTTGTTGAACTCTTCAAACGAGAGCTCCTTCTTGGAGGCATATCCAACTTCGTTGAGCATTGAGTGAATCGTTTGGTCCATTTCAATGGGCGATATACTTTGGTTGGCAATTTCCAAGAGTGACTTGATCATGCCTTTAAAGTCATTGATTGACAGTCTTCCATTCTAAAAGTCACATGTAGTGTTTAAAAAAGACATATAAAGGTCAATTATTTTACGTACCTGATTGACGTCGTACATGTCAAACATGAGTTTAATTTTCTGCTCTGCGGAGCCTTTAGCAAAGATGACCATGATATCAAGAAATTCTCTGAAGGAAATGTACCCATTGTTGTCCTTGTCGATCAATGAAAACATTTGCTGTACAAAAGTCGATTCAGGGCGCATTGATAAGGCCTCGGCAAATTCAATTTGAGTCAGCTCGGTGGTGAGGACTTCTTTGGCAGTTTTCATGTCAATGTTTTCTTGTGTCTTTTTGTTGAATGCCTAAGTTGATACAGGCAGTTAAATCATGCACTGCAATATTACAAATACTTACGTGTGAAAAGACCACGCGGAAGAACTGCTCCAAGTGTCGCTGTCGCTTGGCTTTGGTGTACGCAAACTTGAACATGGCTTTGAGATCCTGACTGTGTCGTTCCTGAGTTATGTTAATTTCCATGAGAAATGCCTCAAACTTGGCAATAAACTTTTCTCGTTCATAGTAACTTTCAAACTTGAGAACTAGATCATATTCGTTGGGAACTCGTATCAGCATGTGATCTTGCGACTTGTTGTGATTACACTGCACCCAAACTTTTCCAGTCACATCCTTCAGGTAGATGGAGCGAAGCACACTGGAGCCACTTTCTGCACGCACTTTGATTGACTTGTTTTTGTTGTTGAAGACCACCTCGACACTTCGGTACAACTCTTTGTCGTCCACCCATTCTTGTGCCTGTAAAGTGTGGTAAAGTTTAATGAAGGTATAATTCGTGTTCTTGAACTTTACCAGAGTAGTGTTGTCGCTAATTGTCATTCGACGAAGCTTCGAGGCCTTCACTCTCACTGACTCGCTTTGGCGGTTCTTTCGGTACACTAGACACTTCAGTAGAAGAATGATTGACACGATAAAGACGGCGAGAAAGGTGAATGTCAGCACAAAAAAGAGCTCGCTTCCGACAAACAAATCCATGGTGTGTCCACCAGCGCACTCCTCTCGAATGCTGATGCTACTTTTGTAGTCGAGAGTTGTGCAAGTGACTTGAGTCTTCTGAGGACCATAGGCTGAGCACTGGTAGGTCTTGAGTACGCCTTGAAGTGAGGTACGACACTGCGTCGATGGCTGGTTTTGGTTCTCTACATTTAAGGTTAAATACAATATGAAAATATAACTGTCCTTACTTACCTGTGGGAAGGAGAAAAGCATTTTCTGTAATCAGCCCATCACCCCCTGAGTGATTTGACACTGCTTTAATCACGTGTGAAAATTTAATTGCCTTGATTCGTTGAATTTGCTCTTGATTGAATAGCCTAATTAGCTGCTCTGTTAGATGGATTCAGTAGACAAATAAGCGAACACATACCCATTGGAGTTTTCGAAGTAAAAACGATCTCCTCGTCTTATTCGATCAAACTGTTCTTTGACAATGTGCGATATTAGCTGGCCTGGGCCGGTTCCGTCATTCTCGAGAAGCGCCCCAATCAGTACGTCAATCTTCTGCACACTATTGTCGTACAAGTTTTGAAGTTTTGGCACTAAAAACTGTTAAACAAAAAATCAATTGGCATTAAACTGTTTTGTTGAATTACAGTTACAACCTTATCTAAGCTCATCGCTGCTGGCCACAGGTCTCTAGCCAGTTGTTCAAAAGTGGAGTGGTTAGATGGACTCAAGCCTAATTGCTGACGCACGCTCAAGTAGTCGGGCATATTAAAGTCTCGAGTTTGGTGAATGTTGATGGCAATCAAGTCCTCTCTGGTAAAGTCCACTGGTCCTTTGGCGAATCTGCGAATGTCCTCCACAACAGTGTGATCGTCCTTTTCTGCACTTTGCAGCAGTAATCCAGTCAGAATTTGGTCAACTCCTCGGTTCGATGAGTCTCTCAGTGGCTCGTCAAAGGAATTGCAAACCCGAATCAGCGATTCACCATTTGTTTTAGAACAGTCAAGATCGACTTTGAAGGCAAATGAACTGACTAATGAGTACAGATATGAGGGTACAAGTGCATCAAACAGATCGGTAATTTGTGCATTTTCCTCTGCCTGGTGACCAGAATAGGGCTGAGGTTCTTGACCGAGGAACACGGGCAGCCATTCATTGAGAATGATGTTCTGCATTGTCGCAACAGTCAGTTTTCGCGCTTCCTGGTAGACTGTTTCGTCTGAGAGATGTTTGTTGTTTTGGGCGATTACATCAGCAACAACGTTGTGCCATCGAAGCCAAATGGAAAGAATTGCCCAGGTAAATGGGTTCTCGTTGACCAAAGTGCTTCCGAAAGCTAAAAACAGTCGATTAGTCAAAAAACATTTTTATGTAAAACTGTTTTTACCGTTAAAACACTGCAGACCAGCGCCTTTTTTAGCGTAAAGTGAGCTAGTGTCAATTACATGTCCTCCAGTAAACGTTCTCATATGGTCAGCGCAAAACTTGTTGTCGCCATAGACCGTTTCGCCATCAATCCACGACGTCCGAGTGTTGGTCTTTCTCGGTGGATTGTTCAATTCGTAGCTGTATATTTTGCAGTACTCCAGCTTGTTCAGAATCATGTAGCTGTGATTTGTAGTCGGCTGGTAGCGAACTTCTTGTCCGTTCTCGTCAAAGTAGAGCTCAGGAAATGTGACCTCCCTGTAACTGGGCGGACAACGTGGCTGATGGGCATCGACAATTTCATTGAGGGCAAAGAAGCCAAAGTAGACAAATAGTAAATTTTTGCCGCTGCTCGAGAAGCCCGGCTCTTCATAGCTCTTGAGAAGGCTTTCACTGAGCTTGAATACATTTGGAAGGTTGGCATTTGGTTGAGCCGATTGAAACAGTCTGGTCAATGGTGCACCTAGGTGAAGAATAAAGTAGCTTTAAAAACAGTTTTTAAAATTAATATGTTGAACCTTTAGCTCCTCGATGAACCTCATTCAGGTCATGAAACCATCCATCGAAATTGACAAGTTGACTTGATTTTACCGAATTACTTGTCAGACTTAGAAATGTGGCAAGTTGTCTGTTAACAAACTGACCATCATCATTTTGTTCACTCTCTAGAAACGGGCATCATTTAGTTACAAGTTGAAAAGGCGTCAAATATACTACTTGCCCGGTTCTGCCTGTCTCCGCTTGAACTTGATTTGCTCAATTTTGTCTTCTTCGGCTTCTTCGTCTCTCCAACTCTCGCTACTTTTACTGGTGGATGAGTCCAACCGTTGATTCCGTCGTTGACAATGAGATTCATTAAACAAATTCAGCCATAATATGGCCAGTAAAATGCAGTGTAACAACTTCATCTTGACCACTGCCAGAAAGTGAGCGAATGGAAGTGCAAGCTAGACTGAGGGGAAAAAGCTGGCAACAGGGAAACGGCCGTCCTGGGCTGAAAGGAAATTTGAATGATGACATTTGCTGATTGCTGTGCAAAAAAAGAACGTCGCCCATCGAATCGAGTGAGATGAAAGCTTCCGTGCGCAAACTAAAGCAACAGTGGCTGATACACTCGATTTGTCGGCGCACAGGGGTGAATGAGACCACTGCAAGGGTTGACTAGATGACTAGAGTGGAGAGTGAGTAGTGCTACTGCGATACACGCTTTTAATACCACTGTCCTCACTCAATTGCAACCTGCGACATTGAATGTGATACGCCTATAAACTGGGCAGCTATTTGACTGCACGATCTACCCTTTAGCTTTTTCGGCAGCCAAATGTAAATGGCCACAGTGGTGGCGGCCGTGGTGAAGGAGCTGACGAAGAAGAAGAGGGCACCACCACTCGAGGCAGCGTAGGTGCTCACCAGAGTGCAGGCGACACCGGTGAGCAGCCAGCTGGCCACCCAGCCAACCGCCACCGAGTACGTCCGGTGCTCGTGGACAGGCAGCTCGGTGATTACCAGCCAGCCAACTGACTCGATGGTGGTGCTCACTGCCGCTGACAGGTACTGCACCGATGACGCCCACCACTCAGCTGACTCCTTCTTGCCCTTCTTCGCCATCAGTATCACAAGCACGCCAAGAACCAGTTGTAAAATGGCCATCACTCCGCCGCAACAGACGAGCACCGTCCGACGCTCGAGAAGGCGAATCAGCAGAAAGGAAACGGAAATGGCGGTGGCCAGTTGAACGACAGCATAGGCTGAGGCGCTGGAGCGATCCACCTTGAGGGCGGTTGTGAGGTTGCTGTT
>JAALOO010001225.1_pt1 | contig 18641 bp, 18 predicted proteins | sample 7257641 | NCBI WGS metagenome assembly JAALOO01 (sample SAMN14085613, study PRJNA598686) | mite metagenome | biome: ENVO:01001000; feature: ENVO:01001002; material: ENVO:01001226; isolation source: single female mite from University of Michigan culture on fish food culture... ...
AGAGGGAGGCGGCCAATGCCGCCAAGATGGCGCAGATGAAGTTGATTGCCGCCGCCGCGGCCGCCTCTGCGACCTTTCCTGAGCCTGAGGAAGAGGACAGTGATGAAGAGGAGAGTTCAAAGAAACGAAAACGGCGGCGACGGAAGAAGGATGATGTAAGTGGTGGTGGTGGTATTGGTTTTTTATTTACCAAATCTCGATTTTAATTTTTCCATCTTTTCCCCACCAGAGCGACGAAGAAGAGTACCAGCAAAAGAGAAAAAGAAGAGGAGCAGCAGCGGCCGCCGACTCCGATTCAGATGACGATGAAAACAGCAATCAGGCGACGACTAACGGTGGTGGCAAGAAGAAGCGGCGACGACGACGGAAGAACGGCAAGGGCGGCAGTGGAGGCCGTCGGCGGAACCACAACCCCTGGGAAGATTCAGAGGACTCTGAGGACCAGGCAGGCGGTGAGCACCACTTCGAGGAGGACTACTACTACGAGGAGGAGGAGGAGGACGAGGTGCTGCGCTTTGACGTCGATGACGGGGCGGATGAGTTTGCCTGCGAGGAGATTGACCCCAATGAGCAGCCGGTGGTGGTGAGGAGGGCGAGGACGGTCAAGAAGGGTAAGTGCAAGATTGAGATTTCTTATGAAGGGTTTGGATTAAGGTTTTCCTTTCCCTTTTCTCTCCCCAGCCAAAGACGAGCTGATTGACGGCGAGGAGCTGGTGGTGAATGATGACAAGCCCTGCGGACGGTGCGCCAAGTACGACAATCCGCAGTGGGTAAGTGTTTGGAAGTTTATTATTTTGGAACGTTGTGAAATAATGCTCATTTTCCCCCTCACCAGATTCTGCTTTGTGATAAGTGCGATGAGGGCTACCACACCGCCTGTCTCCGGCCGCCGCTCTTCATCATTCCCACCGGGGACTGGTTCTGTCCGCCCTGTGAACACGTAAGTCAACTTAAAAGTTTTTATATTTTTGTTTTAGGTTTTTAATTTTTTTCTTGGTTCCTTGCAGACCCTACTCATCGAACGCCTCAACCTCGAGTACGTCCGCCTGAGCAAGGAGTTTGAGCGCCTGGAGGCGGAGAAGCTGGCCACGCGGAAGAAGTGGAAGTTCAGCTACTGTGACATTAGCGCGGAAAATCTCATTGGCGAGGAGGAAGAAGCAGAGGAGGGCCTGGAAGAGGAGGGAGGTGAAGGAGATTCGCATAATCAAAAGAAGAAGAAGGCCACATCGTCGTCCAGAGGAGGTGGAAGTCGTCGAAAGACTGCCGCCAAACGACGTCCACGAAACAATGGCTTTGTTCGCGATGAGATTGGCGCCCTCTTTGATGAGGAAAGTGATGACGACAATGATGATGACCTCGATGATGATCGAAGCGACGATGATGATGAGGACAGCGAAGAGGAGGAGGAAGAAGAGCTGACTGGCAGCGACCAGAGCAGCAGCGAGAACGAAGAGGAGGAGATGGACGAGCTGGGCACGCTGGCCTTTGCCGATGACGCCAACGCCAACGCCAGCTCGAGCCGCGAGCGGCGACGCGAGGAGAAGCGGCGAAAGCGGAAGGAGCAGCTGCGGCAGGAGCGCAAAGACCGCAAGAAGAAGGAGAAGATGGTCGACGTGAATGACTTTAGCCGCTCGGGGCTGAAGCTGCGCAAGGCGCGCACGAGGAAGCCCATCAACTACCTCTTTAAGGAGTACGACGAGCTGATCAAGTCGGCCTGCTTCAACGAGGACGAGGAGGCGGCGGCCTACGGAGAAGAGGCGGCCGGGGCCGAAGAGGATGACGAGGATGATGAGGATGATGAGGCCGCCGATGGTGGGCTCGAGGATGAAGAGGAGGACAGTGGAACACTGCCCAGGAGCAAGGGCAAGGACATCTCCAACATACTCAGGGCCAACTCGGAGATGCCCGACTTTTCGGTGAATCCCTTTGAAGGAGGTGGTTCTAGCACCACCACCACCACTACCTCCACAACAGTCGTCGGTGCGGCAATCACCGCAGTTCTCACCTCTGACAGGACGACGACCACCACTGAGATGATCACCGCCGAGGTGTCGACGAAAACCACCACAGTAAAGGTCGGCGGTGAGGACGATGACGACGAAGACGAAGAGGAGGATGAGGAAGGTCATCCTAGAAAGGCCGCCGCGAAGAGGCCAAAAAAGGAGCAACCAACCTCGAGACGCAGCTCAAAGGCCTCCTCCTCCTCGAAGTCAGGGGCGAAGCCCCGGAAGAAGAAGAAGTTCAGCTCGCTGGACTTTAGCGAGGACGAGGCGGACGACGACCGCGCCTCCGATGAGGACTTCATGGCGGGCGACGATGAGGACGGCAGCGAGGAGCTGACCGAGCTGGAGGACAATGACGACGACGACGACGGCGACGGCTCGGAGGTGTCGGACGCCGACTCGGACCTGGTCGTCTCGCGGCGGCGGACGAGCGCTCGCGTCAGTCGGACGCCGGCGAGGTACGGCGGAAGAAGAGGAGGAGGAGGAGGAAAAAAGAAGAAAGGCAAGAAGGGCAAAAAGGGAGGTGGCTCGAAAAGCAAGAAGCGGAAAGGTCGTGGCTGGAGTTCGCGATACTCGGACTCGGATGAGGAGGAGGACGATGACGATGACGATGACGACGATGCGGAGACCACCGAAGAGGAGGAGGAGGAGGAGATGTCTGACATGAGCTCGGACTATGAGCCCGGTGGAAGGAGTAAGAAGAAGAAGCAAAGGGCCGCATCGACGAGGACTCGAGTCAGCTACCGAGAGGAGACCACCACGGAGGAGGAGGAGGACGATGATGACTGGGGCGGTGGTAAGAAGAAACAGCAAAAGAAAAAGAAAAGGAAAATGGACAGTTCTGAAGACGAAGCGGCGAATCTCACTGAAGGCGATGAGGAGGAGGAGGAGGAAGAAGGGGAGAAAGAAAAGCCAGATGATCCGTTTGTGGCCAGGACCAAGGCGACGACGGCCCCGCCCAAGGCCACCTACACCAGGACGCCATTTGCGAAGCGGTCCACGGCGGGCAACAAGCGACGATACATTGAGGACGATGACATTGAGGAGGAGGAAGAAGAAGACCCTGAGGGAAAAGATGATGCCGAAGAAGGTGATGAAGGTGAGGAGGTGACCCGGGCCGGCCCCTCATCGAAACGCCTTAAAACGACTGATGAATCGTCGAAGGTGGTGGTGACGGCAGTCAAAGGCAGCAAGTTGAAGAAGGAGGAGGAAGTGGCGAAAGCTGAACCACCACCATCAACTTCAACTTCCACCGAGCACTATCACCAGCCGCCGACGCCCACAATACCAACGGTGCAGCCCTTTAGAGGATTCATCAATGCGAGCACTGGGGCACCAGTGCCACCACCACCACCACCAACATCTACCACTTCATCGGACCCGCTCAGCTCGATGAAGCAGATGAACTCCAAGTTGGAGGGCGCATATCCACCACCACCGCCGACTTCGAATGCTCCACATCCGCATCAGAACTTTGCGCTAGCCTCGGTGGCCGCACTTGGCTCAAGTCCGAGACATCCGGTCAGCTCTGCTGCTTCTCATGCAGTACTGCCACCACCCTCGATGCCGCCTTACTCCACTGCTGGTGGTCCTGGTGGTCCACCACCACCGCCGCCGGGAGCTTATGGACACCACCCTCACCCTCCTCCTGGTGCTCCTCCCCAGGCATACCAAACACACCCTTACCATCATCCTCAGCACCCTCAACATCAGGGACCACATCCACCACCACCTCATATGATGCCTCACCCTCAGTACGCTGCTGGCCCGCCGCCTCCACACGGAGGTATGCCCCCGCCTGGTGCACCCTATCCCCAACATGGGGGCCAACCTCCTCATCACTACCCACTACCTCCTCCTCATCCTCAGCAGCAATACGGTCCACCACCTGGAGGACCACCACATCGGTACGGGCCACCGCCGCCGCCTCATTCGGCCTATCTTCAGCACCAGCAACAGCCCCCACCACAGAGGCACCCTGGAGGAGGAGGAGTTTCACCTCAGTACGGTGGTCCACCACCAGGAGCCTACCCGGGCCCGATGATGCATCATCAGCAGGGACCACCACCACCACCAGGGTACATGGCAGGACATCGACCACCAGGTCCTCCTCAAGGACCTCAGGGACCTCCACCGGGTCCACCAGCACTATCTCCATCAGCAGCTGCCCCCTCTCAGCCGTCGCCCACCGCTCAGAGGCCATCCTCTCGAAGTAGCACCCACAGCAGCGGCAGTGAGGCAATGCCGCCATCCTCGGAAGCTGTTCCACCCCCTGCTGGACCACCACCATCAGCGAAGGACGAAGAGACGAGTTACAGTGGCAGCAACTCGGCGGGCAACTCGCCGCCGCAGCTGCTCAACCTCGACTCGGGCACTACCACGTCTTCCTACTCGCGGCCACCACCAATGCCACCTGGGCCTTATCCGGGCGGAAAGCCTTCAGCAGGACCACCGCCTGGACACCAGCAGCAGCAGCAGCACTACTACCCACCACCACCACCACCAGGATATCACCATCCTCACGATCCAAACGGAGTTCCGGTGAGCGGAGGAGGAGGAGGAGGCTATCCGCCTTATTCGCATCCAGGCGGAGCTCCGCCGCCGCCGCCCTACTACACTTCAGCACCACCACCACCACCGCACCACATGCACCACCAGCCACCACCTCACCCAGGACACTACCAACCTCACCCTCACATGCCGCCGTACGGTCATCCACAGCCATATCCACCACCACCACCACCTCATTCTCAGGCAAGTGGACCACCACATTCGCCCTATCTGCAGCGAACTCCATCACCCCATCACCAGCAGCAGCGATCACCCTCTCCATTTCCACCACCACCACCACCATCTTCGAGTGCCCCGTCGCCGAACAGCAGCTCCTCAGCAGTGCCGCCGCCGCCCACCTCGGCGATTGCCACCAAAGGCATGAGCACACCGCCGCGTCCCGGGGCGCCGCCTCACCCTTCGCAGATGTCCTCACCTTCCGGTCACCCTCACCCTCATCCGCAGTACGGGCCACCACCACCAGGACACTACGGCAGTCCGTACCATCATGGCGGATATCCACCACCACCACATCCAATGTCGCCTTACAGTCAGCCCCATCCTCATTATCTTCAGCCAGCAGGGCCACCACCGCCGCCATCGCAACAACCACCACCACCAAACGGCGGCTTCATGATACAGAACCTGCTGCTGGCGCAGAAGAACCAACCGCTGGCGTCTTCTTCTTCCTCTTCTTCTCCTGTTCCAGTCACTGCCACCAAATCGAGTGCAAAGGGTGCCAAATCAGGTGCTGCAGGCAAAGGCAGCAAAAAGGGCGCCAAGGCAGCAGCTGCTGCAGAGACGGTGGGAAAGGAGGCCACTGATGGGCCTATACCGACGCCGGTGGCCACGGCTGCTGCTGAGGCTGCTTCGTCCAAATCGGTGAAGGCGCCCAAAGCGCCGAAGGAGAAGAAGCCCAAGGCGCCCAGCAAGAAGAAGGCGGCTAAGGGAGCTGCTGCTGCTGCCACTGCCACCACTGAAGACTGAAGACTGCAATTCTCACTCACTCATTTTCATTTCCCACAGCTACCCATAATGTACAAAGAAGACTGATGAGAAATCTCCCCCACTCCCACTCCTTCCTTTCCTGGTCTGAGAACACCTTCATCATTACCACCACTTTACCGTACCACAGTTTATCGTACACACAGGTCACACGCAGCTACACAAATGGTACACCACCACCACTTGTTCTGGCTCTTATTTATTGAACTACTCTGGGGCCGTAAGCTACCTATTCACACCCACCCACACCCACACAGCTTACCAGACTCATTTGGCCATTTTTATAATACCACATTCAACCAAACACCGACACTGAAAATACTTAATAACATTGATATATGCCCTAACTTCACTCCCTTTCTTTATTATGACTGACTTTCTCTTTCTATAGACTAGAACAGTTGGCTGGTAGAAACCTTCCTGGAAAATTTCAAGAAGACGAACTGGAGCAGTTCAACGACGCGTAGTCCTCCAGGTCGAGGGCCACCAGGACGCGGTGCTCGGTGGCGTTGAAGTAGACCATGGCGGCGAGGAACTGCCGGTAGCGACCCTCCACCGAGGCCACCCACCGATTGGCGCAGGAGTGCACCAGACGGCTGTCCGCGCCAAAGTCGACCTTGTTCAGGGGGCTTCCGTCGAGCAGCGGCCGGAAGATGGCCTCGCGGACGGTGGTCAGGCTGTTTCCGCCCAGGTGGACGGTCAGCTGACGGTGGTGGTGGTGGCCACCACTTCCGCTGAAGACGCCCACCGGAAAGCTGTCATCAGTGAGGTGGTTGTCTTCGAGGAAGATCGCCGTGGAGAGTCTCCGGAGGTGACCAGCGTAGTCGGTCTGAAAGCGAAAGGCATCTCTACCAACTGTGGCTATCTGCTGTCCATAGAGGTCAATGGTTCTCAGAGCGGGCAGGTAGTAGAAGGCCTCGTCTTCGATGCCGGTCAGTTGGCCCCTGCTCTGACGATTAAAGTTGAGCGAGAGGTCGGTGAGGCGGTTGTGAACTAGAAAATGGCGAGGAAGGGATCCGTTTAGGTGAAGCAGGTCCAGGTAGAGCCTTTCGAGGTTCGGGAGGCTGCTGATGAGCAGCTGAAGTTGGGGGAGGTTTTGGGTGGTGAGGTACTTTGATGTGCTGCCCTCAAAGCTTAGTTGCTGAAGAGTGGAGGCGGCTGCTGTTGTTGGGGAGAAAGCTGCGGTGGAGTTTATGGAGGAGAGGGCGGCGAGGTTCTTCAGTGCCACCGTCTCAAAGCTGAGGCCGGCGGTGAAGTTGGCGGGGAGGTGGCGGAGAAGGGCGAGGCCGTCCAGTTCGAGGCCGATGAAGTGAAAAGAGGAGTGGAGAAGATGATCATTTGAGTTCGAGGTTCTTTCGAGGTACTGCGCCACTCGCTGGAGAATGGGCTCCACGCGGACGATGCCGCCGTGGTAGCAGTAGATGGTGCTCAGGGTGCAGCTGCATGGCCACAGGATCGATGGTGGGGGACAGGGGGTGATGGTGGTGGGGGTGGTGGTGGTGGTGGTGATGGGGTGATCATCGCTGACTGGGGTGATGCTTCGTTGCAGTGAGCCGCTGATGCTAATGAGAAGAAGAAAGCTCCAAACTATGATCATGGTTTTGTGGAGGTTCGAAATGGGTGAGTAGAAAAGTGTAAACACACACACACACACACACTTCTTTTTTGTCGTCCATTCTTTGATGCTCTTTCTCTTTCTCTCTACAGCTGCTGCTGCTAATCTTATCAACTTTCTCCTCCAGCGCAACTACCATCGCTACAGGTGTGCCATCAAGCACCACCAAACACTGCTGACACTGCTCAGTGTTTGCATAGCACTTTGCACTGCCTGCTTGTTCAATGACTGCTTCAGTTTCAATGACTGCCTGTTACCTGTCGACGGATTGTCTGTGACCTCTGGCCAATCGTTTAGTTGAGATAATTAGAACAGTCTCACTTTCTCTCTCTCCGTCTCTCAGGCCGTTGATCGTTTCCGGTTACCTCTTTTTTGGGCTGTGGTTCAAAACAGAAAGGTATCTACTAGATAGCTGATTGAGTTGTCGTTCAGCAACAAAACACAGGTACAAAAAAACACTACTGCCACTCAATCAATCAATAGGCGAGTATCAAATTGAGTTTTGCTTTACTGCGTCTTTTTATTTGTTATGTTTTGGTTTTATTGACTCAGCTGTTGGTGGAAACTGGTCTTTTGCTTTGCTGGCTGTCGCCGTTGTACTTTGCGACCCCTTCCAAACACTGATGAGCTTCATCATCCTCACAAACTCGTCCTCTTCAGTGTCTGCACAGCTTCAGCTACTTCTCTCACATCCTCGAGTCCTTCTTTAGGCCTTGCATTGCACATTGCCAGCCGCATAATGGTGAATATCCGAGCCCACAAGGTCCACGGTGCAAGTGTGTTCAACCTGAAATTAAGAAATCAAATTAGTTGATCATCTTCCTGTTCATTTTGATCCAGCTCCTCTGTCATGTTCACTTACCCCGGCAGAATTGGTCACCTTCATCAGAACCTGGATCTTCTTGTTGTCGCCAATGGGAATGGAGTAGACGACGTGCTTGAAGTTGTAGTGCGTCGGTTTCTCGTGCTCATTGATGGCCTTCATCATCAGCTCAATCAGCTTCTTTCCGGCGGGGTCGTCCTCGTCGATGATCAGCTGACCATAGGCCAGACTGACGGCCACCAGGAGAATGCTTGCGAAGAGAAGAGCGCGCATGATGGTTTTTAAGTGATGTGTGTTTTGGTTTCGATTTGATCGGAGAAGGAAAGCTGCCAGCAGAGTTCTCACCGGTGCCTGATCGCTGGTTTTATGCTCTGGAGCAGCACTTTCTTTTAGATCCTGGTGGTCAGGTGATTAGGAGAGGAGTGTGTGACGATTGCGACGGCGATGGCATTGAGAGAATGAGAGAGGATGATAAGATGTCTCGAGGTGATGTAAATCAGCAAACCAATCAGTCAATCAACAACAATCCATCGATGCATTGCAGCGCTGCCAAGGATGCAAAGGAAATCTGTTGTGCCGCAGTTAAAAAAGCCCGTCGTGAGAACCACACAGTACAGGAAGAGTTTTAGAGGACGGGTCAATTTTTGTACAGTTGAAGGTGGTGGTGGTAGTGGTGGTAAAAAACAGTTGATCATTTAAAACAGAAAAGAGGAATAATGGAGAAAGTAATGAGATTCGAGGTAAAGTGGTTCCCGCGGTCCAGGACCGCGATCCAGGCACTACAGATGGCGCACGTGCAAAGGGGCACGCTCATAGAGGACGACTGAAGCCTTTGCTGCTGCTGCTGCCGATTTTGGCGCTCGTTTGGTGTTTCTCTGGTCAGGGCATCAAGAACTAGTGAAGAAGAGCGATTTTCGATTGGTGGTCATTTCACTTCTTCCTCTTCCTCTTCTTCTTCTCCCCAAGTTCATTGTTGATGTCACTGGTTGGGTCTCCACCACCACCGCCATCATCAGGCTTAAACCACGGTACATTTTGCATCTTCTTGATCATCTTCCAGACCACCTCCTCATTGACTGCCTTTGATTTCAGCTCCTCGTCGACGTCGGGCGTAAGCAGAGGCGTTGAAGAGGATGAATGACCATTGCCACCACCACCGCCGTCCTTGCTCTTCTCCTCGCCCTTGTCGAAGAACTCGTCAAAGCTCGAGTGGCCGCTGCCCGTCTGCTTCTTGAACTGAAAGGAGTGATTAAACTCAGTGTGAAATCGGCCGTTCTTCTTCCACGTTTTTGGCTGCACCGTGGAAGTTTCTGGGAGCCCCTCCTTCAAGTCCTCTTCAAAGTCACCGCCACCTTCTTTTTTATGCGACTTATCATCTGGCCCTGACTTAATGGAGACCTGCGTTACTTTGATCAGATTGTAGACGCTGTCCTCATCTTTACTGGCTACCTTCTTCTTCTTCGGTTCATCTTCTGGCTCCTTGTGCTCTCTGTCCTCCTTCTCGTCCTCTTTCTCACGGTAAGTGGTTTTTTGCTTCTTTTTCTTCTTCTTTGTGCGACTCTTTTTCTTTTTTGGCGCTTCTGTTGTGGTGGTGGTAGTTGTGTACTCCTCCTCATCCTCATGATAGTCACGTTTCTTTGTTTTTGCTGGCTCTGCTGGCTTCGGTATCCTCTGGCCCCAGAGGTCGCCGATGGTGTGTGGTTTTTGTGGCTTTGGCCTCTTGTCCTCTTCCTCCTCCTTCTTGGGCTCTGATCGCTTTTTATTGGCAGAGCTCTTTTTCTTTCCCTTGCTCTTTTTCTCCTTTTTCTCCGCCACCACTCCGCCGTAGTTGTCGTCGCGATCCTGGATCGGCTCGCTTATTTTATGTTCATCATGAGGCTTCAGCTTTTCATCAGTCGCCTCCTCCTCAGTGTGAGGCTTCTCCTCCTTCTCGTGCAGTAGCTCCTTCTCCGTTTTGGCCACCTCCTTCAGACTGTGCGCCACCGCGTCCTCCGGTGAAAAGTTGAACACCTTTAGAAAGTGATTGAAGTTGTCTTCCTCCTTTTTGCCCGTCACCGTTTCGGGCGCCGTCAGCGTGGTGGTGAACTCCTTTTGGTGTTTACCATCGTGGTTGTCTGTTGTAGTTGTCGTTGTTATTGGCACGTGAATGACGAAGATGTGGTGCTTTGAGCCGGGAGGAATCAGCTTCTCCGCCACTGCCGGCAGCTTTTCATCGATGTGATGGTGCAGCACATCAATTGCATTGCTACTGTAGTCCTCGCTGTTGCTGCGCTTTGCTTTGCTCGCCGGTTTGCTGCCATCGCCATCATTGTCGTCTGATTTGGTCTTTTTAGCCTTTTCCGACTTCTTTTTCGACTTCTTCTTTTTCGCCTTTGGCGGCGGCGGCGCCTCAGTGGCCTCCTCCTCCTCCTCAATGTGGCGCTTCTTAATCTCCGCTTGGCCGTCGCTTTCGTCGTCCTTTTTGCTGACGTTTTTTGTTGACTTTTTCCGCTTCCTGCTCGCTGCAGACTGTTCATCTTTGTTCACACTGTCAGCATCGCCGACTTCATCTTTATGGGCCTTTGTTTTACCATCTTTTTTCCTCCTTTGTTTGACTGTTGTCGTCTTTGTCGCCTGCTTTTCACCACCACCGCTGTCGACTTTGTTGTGGCTGTCCTCTGCGGGCGATTCCTCACTTATATCGTTTTTATTCTTCTTCCCCTTCTTTCTCCTTTTGCCCTTCAAGGAGCCTTCTCGCTTCCTCGCGTCTGAATTTGAGCTCTCCTTTGTGATGGTTGTCGTGGTGGTGGTCTTGGTGGTCGTTTTCTTCTTCTTCTTCTTCACCTCACCACCACCATCGTCACCACCGCCATTGTCTTCTCCGACATCATCGTCGCCGTCTGAGCTTTGCTTTGACGACGACGACGACGATCTCGTTATAGTCTTTTCCTTGGCGGTGGTGATCACCTCCACGGTGACACCTGTGGCAGCAGTCTCTGAGTCGCTGGAGGCCAATGGCAGCATAATGTCCACTGGCTTGCTGCTGCTGCCACTGCTCTCGTGATGGTCATTGCCATTGCTGCTGGCCTTTGCCTTTCCCCTAGGCTTCTTCCGCCGTCTTATCAGTATGTACTGCTCCACCTCGTCCTCGTCGGTGCCGATGTCGGCGAGGTGGTCGCGGTGGTGGTGGGCCAACGCTACTGGCTCGCCCTTTTTACTGTGAACAACTTTGGGTGCTTCAGTGGTGGTGGTGGTGGTGGTGGTTTGAGTATTCTCGGATGATTTGGCGGATGCTGATTTGGACTTGCCTTTGCTTTTAGGCTTTGCTTTCGCCTTTGGTTTTTCCTCTTCTTCTTCTGCTTCTTCATCCTCCTCTTCTTTCTCAGGTTCTTTTTCCTTTTCCTTTTTGCCCTCGTACTCGACGGCACTTCGGTCTACGCGTTCTTTTCTCTTTGAGCGATTTGGCGGCGGTGTGGTCGTGGTCGTGGTCGTCGTTTTAGGCACGTATTTTGGCTTTGAACTCTTTTTCTCCTCCTTCTCCTCCTCCTTCTCCTCTTCATCTTTGCTGTGGGCGGAAGCTTTTCGCTTGTCGCGAACGTCCGCTTCGTCGTCCACCTCGTCCTCTTCCTCTTCCTCCTCTTTGTGTTTATGAGTGGACTTTGATGGTTTGGCAGTGGTGGTCGTTGTTGTCGTCGTTTTGGGCGTCCTTCTCTTTGCCCTCGAGTCACTGTCCTCACTGTAGGGCACTGTGGTGGTGGTGCTGTAGGCCTCCTCCTCCTCCTCTTCCTCCTTTTCCTTCTCTTTCTCGTGATGATCACCCTTGTTCATCTTTGAGGAGCTCTTTGTCGCCAGCCCCTTCTCCGACTTCTTCTCTATCGACGTCTCAAAGCCGGCAGTATTTGGCGCTATCCTCAGGGTGATTCCGTGCTTACTCAGTGATTCACTACCTGCTGAGAAGGAGGATGATGAGGAAGATGATGATGAAGAGGAAGATGATGAAGAGTCAGTGCCACCGGCCATGTTGGCCGCCGGCAGCGGCACACAGACGATGGTGATGCCGTCCGGTCGGCGGAAGCTGGTGCTGGAGGAGGCGGTGCCGGTGCCGCAGGCGTGCTCCTTGTCCGTCACCTGTGTGATGATGCCGTAGATGAGCAGACGGAGGACCAGGGTCTTCTCCACCATGGTGCGGTTGAGGATGATAAAATAGGATATATTGCTGTATTAGAAGTAATGTCGATTTGAATGGTGTGCTTTGCTGTGCAGTAGTGGTGCAGTAGTGCAGTGCTGGTGCTGGTGCTGATCACAGATAAGACATTGAACTGGTGGTGGTGTGCAGCTGTTGTGTCAAGTGTCACTCATTCTGGCCACTCGTGGTCACTGGCTGTGGTCGTGGTCACCGACGACGACAACGACGACATGGCTGCTGGTCACAACTGCTGGTGACTGCGGTGCCTGATGATGATGATGAAGTTGGTGCTGATGATGTTGAAGTTGGTGCTGGCGATGAAGTGGACAGGTGAACGCACTCATTCACAAATCTGACCATTCTAAGCAGTGTGCTTAGGTAAGTCGGTCATTGGTCGCACTGTCACCACGACCACCATCACTTGTTGCAGTTCTCAGCTGTTTCGTTGTCTACTGTCTTCGTTTCTGCTGCTGCTGACTGCACCACCGATGGACACCGATCGACTACTGCTGCTGCTTATGTTTGCCATTGCGATTGGAAATGGGCAAAAAAAACTGACACGAGAGAAAGTGATCGGAGAAAGTGAGAGCGAGAGAGAGAGAGAAAGAAAGAGAGCCAGGCTAGGCATGCTTTGTCAGCAGTGGCTTTGGCAGTTTTGTTTTATATAACACACAAAAATGTGTGCTCCATGTCTGCTATCCGGGGGAAGGCAGGGGCAGATTACCCTTGAAGTAGTAGTGTAGTGTAGTGCTGTGACTGGCGTTGAAAATGAGCTAATTGCCCGTGTTTTTGGTCTGAAAACTGCTGCTGATTTTGTAGAGCACACCAAGTGAGTGAGTGAGTGCACTACTTGCACAACTGAACTGAGCTGCTGCTAATTGCGTGTCCGCCCAAGCTGATCGAACGAGCTTTCTAGTTCGCTCTCTCTCTCGCTGAGCTCAATTGAGCGTTTAGAAAAATGTGGTGTGTGCTATACTGTTTGTTGACTGATTTTTTAGTTCCGAAACACAGCGATCGACGATTTGACGATTGCCACCGCCGCCGACGCTGTCTTCCATCTTTGCAGCCCCAGTGTCAGCCTTGCTCAATTTGCTGCCACTGACACTGACTGATTTGTTGGTTGGCGACAGAGAGAAAAACGAAACAGAAAACAGAGTAAGGTGGTGTAGCTGGTGGAGGTAGGTGAGGGGAAGTGAGTGTTTTTGCACGCTCGGATCAAGGCGGCTCAATTTAGATGCTCGAAGCAGGTAGTACTTTAGTGCTGTTTTTTGGTGTTCAGTTTTGTTGTTGCTGCTGCTGTGGAGGTCGTCAACTCTGCGGCAGACTTTGCTGTTGACTTTGAAAGTGGGTTGAGGTGTTTAGTGGGCTGTGTTTGTTTAGCCCGCAGACACTAATCTCCTCTAATTGCCTCCCTCTCTATTATCACCTCTGCCAATACACTTCTTTGTGTGTTTTACTAGCTCTTTAGTGTTTGTTTCTGATTTCACTTCCATTTTTAATTTCAGCAGATCATTGGGCGGCTTTTAATCGCTTTGACATTTTTTATGAGCACGGCACTTCGCGGTCTGCTGCTGCTGCTGCTGCTGTTGACACGGTTTGTCTGGTCAACCGGTGAAGGTGTGGTGGTGGCGGTGGTGGACACCACACTTCTCTGTCTGGGGGAGATTCAATCTGATAAGCGAAAATGGAGATTTTTGCTGGCAGACATTTTTGTTTCTTCTTTTCCTCATTTTTCTTTTTTTTCCTTTTCTGTGTGTCGTTTATTTCGCTGTCTGACTGACTGACTGAATGGCTACTTTCCTTGCTCAAGTGACTGCTTCTGTTGCTGCTACTGCTGCTGCTGAACGATTTAGCGAAAGCAAACCGTTTAGTGTCAGTGCTGCAGTTTAGTGCCACCACAAAAGCGTTGCTTTACCACCACCACCACCACATACTAAAGCTGTCAGAGTGTCAGGCAGGTCGTCGATTTACTGAATGAGGCTGTCTGTCTGTTTTTTGCTAGCATTGTTTCCCACCGACTACCTGTCAGGCTGATTTTTCTTCTTTCACTACTTTTTTGTGTTTAAAACGCTGCAATTTTAAAGTTAAGTAGTTTGATTGTTGCCTTTTATTTTACTGTTCACTTAACTACTGTTCACTTTTACTGTTGAGGATGGAGTAGTCGTGAGAGTGATGGAATGCTAAAATATCTCAAACGTTTGAGTTGAATTTCGTTGCTTATTTTTATTTCGTAGTTTAGTGTGTCTGCAGCAGAAATGGTCGTCGATGTGTGCAACATCAGAGCACAGCGCAGCACAGCATCGTACCACTCTTTTCTTGTTTATTGTTGTTCATAGTTTGGTTGGGAAAGAATTGGTGGTACAACTGTGGTGCAACTTGTGCAGCGACAGGCGTTGCTGCACTAAACAGTGCCTTTTCGAGTTGTTGCACTTCGTAGTCTTTTCTTTCATCTGCTCTTGTCGAATCGAGAAAGGTTCGACGGTATCTGAGCCGTTTGATCTTCTTCTTCTTCTTGTCTTTGTTGTTGTTGTTGTTGTGGTTGTTGCTGTTAATTTACTGCTAATTACCACCACCACGACGACGAACCGGTACACTGAACTCGGTTGACTGCCGGCTAATTCGCACAGAGGCTGAATGTGGCGAAGGGCTCTCCCACCCTTTGATATATTAGGTAGTATTCTCATGCGTAGGGTTCTTACTGTAGACACACACACACACACACTGTCTGCTCTGACAGGTCTACAATTTTTGCTTTGTTTTTGCCGTTGTCACCACCACCATCCATCCATCATCTCCAGGGGATGATGATGATCAAAAGGAGAGCACCACCAGCAGCAGCAGCTGTCAGCGGCCATCATCTTGATGGACGGTAAATTGTCATGACGGGGCGACCACAGTGTTTCGGCCACGCTTGCCCGATCACCAGACCTCCTCCTCCTCCTCCTGCTCTCCAGCTGAGCTGAAGACTGCTGGTGGTGGTGATCTTCAGACCAGATACGGACAGCGAGAGACCGTTAGTGAAGTGAAGTGTGCAGTACTTCTGCTGCTGCTGCTGCTGAAGATTCCCTAGAAGGCACTTGCAGTTCAGTGGTCGACTGAGTGAGTGCGCTGTGAGTGCTGTGTCAACTTTGAGCAACCTCCACCACGATGACCTCCTCCTCCTCCACCACCGCGGCTCCCTATGGCCTCCTTCTCCTGCTCTTCATCCTCTCAACCTTGCTCCTTTGGGTCTCGGTGGTGGCACTATCTCCTGCAGAGGGGGCCGCGAAACCGAAGATGACGACGATGACGGCGACCACCGACGCTCTGCAGCAGCAGTTTACTGCAAAACCCGGCGAAGCTAGAAGTGAAGACTCACACTCAAACTCCAACATTGAAAATTCGACCGTTTCCGAAGCAGCACTAAAACCGGAGGAAACCTTTCACCGAGGCTCAGTGCTGGCCGCCTTTGATAAGTTGGCGGGGACGGCGGGGGCCGCCTTTGCCGACGGCTGGGTCGAGGTGGACGAGGCGGAGAATGTGGGCGAGGAGATTCTGGGCGGACATTTGGGAGAAGCTCACCACCACCTTCATCACCAGCACCACCATCGTCCTCCTCATTCTCATCACCCTAAATTCGCCTCCATTGAGGATGACTCTCTTTCGCAGCAGCAGTCGTACGAGTGTGTGCTGATGCCAAAGCTGCGACCGACGTACAGCGAGGCCAACACCGCCGAGGTGGTCGACGACCTGATCAATGCAGGTCACCATCAGGTGCACCACCTTTATGGAGTTGATGTGGAAGATGATGAGGAGGATGAGAATGGATTTCACCACCCTCATTCCCGTCACCATAAGAAGGCCACCAAGAGAAGGGCGAAATCGGCAAGTTCAGTCTCAGCGTCGACCTCCTCCTCCAGCACTTCAAAGCTGCGCGACTTTGGCAACTTCCTCTACGTGGACGACACTGCCCGGCCGAGCTACACCTCACTCGAGTCGATGGAGTTTGCCTCCGCCTCCTCCTCCTCTTCCTCTCCACCTCCTTCCTCAAAGCACCAAAAAACCAAAAGAGGACACCGAAAGGCATCATCACTGACCAAGAAGAGTAGCCATGGTAGTGACAGCGGCAGCCAAGAGCTGGATCAGCTCTTCAGCAGTCTGAAGAGCAGCCTCGACCAGCTGTTGTGTTACCAAAATGAGGAGTGCTACGGCGGTGAAATGGGCGGCGAGCTGAGGGGCCGCGAGGGCGAGGAGAAGCTGGAGGCATTCATTCGGCATGTGCGCGCCTCGAAGAAGGTCTTTGAGCTGCTGGAGAGGAATCGTCACCGGCTGATGGAGGTCGCAGGAGGTGGTGGGGGTGGTGGTGGCTCGAAGGAGATGATGGCAGTCGCACCGCATCCTGAACCGGGACGTATTGCAGAGCCGGGAGGTCCTCACCTTCACCTCCCGCACCGCTTTATGGCGTTCGATCCGATGAGAGAACTGATCGGCTTTGGAGGAGGAGGCGGAGGTCCAGTGGCGCCCATGTACGACGACACGGTACAGCGGTCGATGGCGGTGAAGGCGCCGCCGTCGCTGTACCGAAAGCTCATGAAGAGTGGTGGACGGGGAAGTGTGGGTAAATGTAAGTTGGGGAATGGGTGGTTCAATTGACTGATTCTAATGTACTTTTGTCGTTTTGTAGATTTGCAGGCTTCTTCCATTGTTCCGCCTCCTTCAGCATCGACCCAGCATCGACTGACTCAACGACGACTGCCGGCTCGTTCGCTGATCAGCTCTTCAGGCTTTGATGGATCGTTTTCGCCTTTGCCCTCTTCTTCTTCCTCCTCCTCGTCCTCGTCCTCGTCCTCCTCACTGCTGCCCGGCAAACTCGGTCGCCATCTATTCGGCAGTCTTCTCTCCGGTGGCGCCAATCTGCTGCTGAATCGAGCTGCTCTTGATGGAAGTGGTGGTGATGGCTGGCAGTCCAAGAGACAGTGGGCGGCGCCCTCGTCGGTTGCTTCTTCTCCTTCTCCTTCTTCTTCTTCTTCTTCTTCTGCTGCTGGTGCCTCTTATCGTCCGTCTCCAATTGCCGCCGGCTGGCCGAAGCCCCTTCTGGTGATCAAGGAGTACGAGGAGTACAATGAATAGAGTCAGCCGGGCTTGTATTGTATTTATGTGTGTTAGTGTACTATTGAAGTATTATTTATAAACTCTGCTGGAACTGTGTCAGAGAGGGGAAAAGGCTGTCGATTACTGTTTGTTGTATAACGTTTCTGCTGATTTGAAGGCCAGTTATTGGAATCGATGTCAATCGTTGCAATTTCGGCTGATGGCCGGCTATTAATTGATAGCTGTTGCAAATGAAATCATTTTTTTCAAGAGGATTGCATGAACTGTTGCTGCTGCTGTTGCTCAATGAGGAGAACTCTGCAATTCCATCCACTTTCTGAAATGCTAACCGATTAATAGCTGTGTTTGGTGTGCAACTGCCACTCTGTTATAACTTTTTGTATTGTTGATATTTAGCACTTACATCGCCTGCCGGCACCGAGCTCTCTCTCTCTCTCATTCGATTGTGTGGAAAATTGGGAGCTGCTGCTGCTGCTACTGCTCTGAGCCAACATTCGCTGTTACATTTGCTCAACTGTTCTTGCTGCTGCTACTGATTTTTGCCTTTTTACTCTTTTTACCACTTGCCACTTTACATCCGATAATCAGTCAACAATAGAACGCGCGGGGGACAGGAAGTTGACTGAGCGGCAGACAAAAACTTCAGCCAGCTTTAGGAGTGAACGGCTGAAGTTTTTGCTTTTTGTTGTTTCAGGAGCAACTTGCGGTGGTAACATGCACCTCTGCACTTGACATTTACGCCAGAGACAGTGAGACAAGACAAGACAAGACAATGCGCCTGTGTGTTCATTAGGCGAACAATTAGGCAATGTTTTAGTGGTTTTGCTGCTGGTGCTAGTAATAATAAGAACATGGCTGAGGATGATGAATGAGTCGTCATAGCTGAGAGAAGCACTTCTCTTCTGCTACTGCTGCAACTTCCACGGTCCGCTGGTGATGTGGTGTTGTCTTGTGCTGACTGACCTTGATTACAGCCAAAAAGCACAGTTTGTGGAAATGTGAAAATGGGATTCGCCTCCTTCTGCAACCACTAACTGTCCACTAACGCAACTTCGCCGAGATTTAATTTAAATTTTTTGCCCCCAAAGTGGATTTGGTGGTAAGATATTACTGGTGGCAATCTCTCTCTGACTACTACTAAACTAAGCGGTCCCTTGTTCCAGCTCTCTTTGTTTTCCCTCTTCTTTGTTGTTGTTTGTTGCCTCCCTGCTTTTCTGACAAGTTGTAATAGTAGTAATAGTGGGGAAGAGAGAAGAAAGGACTTCCTCTGTGCGCGCTTGGATGCAATTTTTGTTGCCTGACTTGGGCTAATTCGACTGTGTTATTAGTTCTACAGAGAGAGAGAGAGAGAGAGAGAGAGAGAGAGAGAGAGAGAGAGAGAGGGATTAC
>JAALOO010001227.1_pt1 | contig 18634 bp, 18 predicted proteins | sample 7257641 | NCBI WGS metagenome assembly JAALOO01 (sample SAMN14085613, study PRJNA598686) | mite metagenome | biome: ENVO:01001000; feature: ENVO:01001002; material: ENVO:01001226; isolation source: single female mite from University of Michigan culture on fish food culture... ...
AGAGAGAGAGAGAGACTGCGATCATCATCATTATCTTTATTATTCGAACCAGTTGTGTAAAACTCTGCACTCGATTCCCTCAACTTCTTTTTTCCTTTCGACCAGCAATACCTAACGAAAACTAGCGAACTTTTAGAACTAAAAGAAGGAGAAAAAGAAGTGCCTCACCTACCTCTCTAGTTAGTGCTTGCGAAGAACGTCCGTGGTGAACTGGAGCGCCTGGGTGGCCGCCTGGTAGCGGGCGACCAGGACCGGGTCGAGGACCTGCTGCTCCTCGACGACCGCCCTCACCGCCACCAGGTCGTCCCGCTGCCCGGTGAGGCGGGCGTTCTGGCGCGTCAGCCGCCGCAGCCTCTCCTCCACGGTCTCCGCCAGCGGTGGAGATCGTTGCTGCTGCTGAGCTACGTTGGACTTTAGCTCTTCAGTGCTGAAAGAGGAGGAGGAGGGAGAAAAAGAGCGGTCAATTTAGAACATCAAAATAAACAAACCAAACACACTTACCGCATCCTCTCCTTCTTGACGGCCTTCTCCAGAATGAGCTGCTCTCTGATGAGCGCCGCGTTCTCCGTCAGCTCCTCGTCAAGGAGCTCCGCCACCAGGCCCTCCAACAGGGCCACCCGCTCGGCAAGGGCCCGCCGATCAGCAGCCAGCTCCGCCCGGGGCTCCACCAGACCGGCCCTGATCTCCGCGGCCAGGCCCTCCAGCTCCAGGCGGAAGCGCTCCTCGGTGTACGGGACCTCGTAGGAGGCGACCAGCGAGGGAAGGAGACTTCGCCGCCAGGCGTCGGCCGTCGCCGCCGAGAAGGCCATGAAGGCGTGGGCCTCCTCGCGGAGGGCCGCCAGAAAGCGGTCCACTCGGTCGCCGTCCACGGTGAGCAGCAGCTCACTGGAGGACGAGGAGGTGAGCGAGTCGCCGACCAGGTCAAATAGGTCGCTGTCGACGACCTAGGGTAGAAGAAGAGGGAGGAAAGGAGTTAGAAATCGAAACAAAATCGAAACACCTAGAAAGAGAAAAACAGCTGCTTACCCCAGGACGCTTCTGCTGGAAGAAGGCGCGCAGCATCGCCACCAGGACGGCGTACTCGTTCTTCTCCGCTGAGGGTGATGATGAGGATGATAAGTCCAGCTGCAGCTGGTGGAGATCATCACCACCATCATCACCACCTTTGGCGTCACCCACCTCTGCGGCGTCCACCAGCTGTGCGCTGTCGTTGATGCTGAGCGTCGACATCAGAATGCTGGGCACCTCCTGCTGGTCGATGGAGGAGGCCGCCGAGATGTCGGAGAAGGAGATGCTCTGGTCCATGACTGTGGGAAGTTTTGTGTTGAAAGTCGAAGTTGAAGTTGAAGAAGAAGAAGAAGAAGAAGATCAGACAGCAGTTGTTGTCCGAAGAACGACCGAGAAGACCAACTGCCAAACTGCCGCCAAAACAGACAACACAACACACACCAGTGCACAACGTGCGGGAGAGAGGAGCACAGGCAAAGGCAGAGGTGGCGCATCCCCCGCCACAAATGCTGTGTCATTTAGAGGCGGTAGCGACACCTGGTGACAAAGAATTGAAACAGTAAAAGACCAGAATTAACCCGAATCGACCAAAAACGCTGTATTGATACATTCTTTTTTGTTATTTTGTTATACAAATGAGGCGAGAAAAAAATGGGAAATAGTAGTAGCAGTAACATATAGTAACAAAAAGTGTGTGGGGGTGTGAGATTGTGTGGGAATAAAAGTAGTGGGGATAAAAGTGGTGGCGGTAGGAGGAATATGAAGAGGGGGGGGGTAAAGCGAAACGAGAATGGGGCAAGACGAAATGGATGGCCCTGGTGTGACCGATAATGCAGCAAAAGAGTGTGTTCACCAAGTAATCGGAGTAGCGGTACTAGCAGAAGGATGGAAAAAGGGAAAAATGTAGGCATGGAAAAGTAGTAGTAGTAGTAGAGCAGCAGAGTAACTGAGATCACCGAATGTAAAGTGTGTGTGTGTGTGTTTGGGAACTAAAAGGGAAAGGAAAGGGAAGGGGAAAAGGGGGGGGGGTCAGCTGCTCGCTAGGCTCCTCCCTACCATCGATCGAGGTTACCGAGGAGGGTGGGGTCGCCGATTCGGCGAGCAGTATCACGGACAATATCACTGGCAGTGTCATCGATATCAATGTCGGCGCCTTCGCCATCATCGGCACCAGTAATGGGCGACGACCCTGCCTCCTCCTCGTAGCTGAGGCTCTCCTCATCGAAGATGTTTAGGATGCGGCGGCGCTCCTTCGCCTTCAGCGCCGCCTGGCGGTGGTCGTAGGCATCGAGGTAGCGGCCCAGGTAGGCGTGAAAGGAGCGGGCCAGTTTGACCGGCATTTGCATTTCGAGCATTGGCTCATCATAAGGTTCGCTGGTGAAAGGGATGGTGGTGGCGGACGACGACGCCGAGCTGGGCCCAGCAGAGGAAGTGGAGGCAGCGGCGGCGGCCTGGGCGGCATCGGCCTCCTCGGCAATCGAGTCAGCCGCTGCGGCAGCGGCTGCCTCTTCCTCCTCCTTCGCCCGCCGCTTCTTCGCCTCCTCCTCCTCCCTGGCCTGGTCCTCCTCGGCCTCCTTGGCCAGGTCCAGCAGACTGGTCATCTCCTCGGCGGTAGGCGGCACCGGAGGGGCCTCCTCCGCAGCGCGGCTCTTCAGGTGCTCCACGTAGTCGGTCATGTCGTCCGTCTCCAGCGCGGCCAGCTCCTCGTCGGTGGGCATGTTCGGAGGGGGCGTAGTGGTGGTGGTCGCAATCGTTTCTTCTTCTCCTTCATCATCATCATCATCATCATCTTCTTCGTCTTCGTCTTCGTCTTCTTCCTCCTCCTCCTCCTCCTTCTTGACCGAACACTTCTTAAAGAGGTCAATTCGGGTGAGGGGCGAGGCGGCACCGCGGTCTCGCAGCGTCATCCGCCCGCAGTCATACTCCTCGCGGGCACGCACCTCAATCGAGGTCACCACCACGGTGTCGTCCTCCGTCTTCATGCGCTTGATGGCGCACCGAGGAGTGAGGTTCGCCGAGGTGTCCGCCGCAGAAGTCGCCGCCTGATCGTCATCAGAGGACTCTGAGCCGAGGAAGGAGGCGCGGTAGCCAGCGGCGGCCGCCGTGCCGGACATGGTCGAGTTGGCGGCCACCGCGGGCTTCAGCTTCTCCATCGTCGGCGTCCCGCCGCCGTCAAAGAGCCGGTCCAGGCCGATGGTGCTCTGCGCCGCGTCAAAGTAGAGTTCGCAGGTGACCAGCGGCGCGGCAAAGGAGACACGACCGCCGCCGCCGCTGCTACGACGACGGCCATCTGAAGACCTACCGTTCGGAATGGGCGTCCGGCCCAGTCCGCCTGGCGGCCGCAGAATGGACTTGGTGGCGCTGACTGGAGTGGTGGGAGTGGTGCTGGTGCTGGCGGTGGTGTTGGCAGTCGAAGTGGAAGGGGTGGAAGGAGTTGAAGGAGCTGTTGTTGTTGGTGGCTTTTTGATGTGGTCAATGGCGCGCAGGGCACGCAGCGCCATCGAGCCACGCGAGAGGCCGCGTGGCACGTACGTGCTGGAGCGCTTCGGCGAGGTGGTGGAGGAGTTCTGGTGGAGAAATAGAAATTGTAATTAGGAAAACCAACCACAAGAAGGTACTACTTACCATGAGCGCCGAGTAGTTGAACGAGGATGAGGACGGATCTCCGGTGCTGAGCGATCGCTTCAGCGTGTTCCCTCCAAATGCTGTTGTTGGGGATGCTGCCAGAGCTGCAGAGCCTGATGAGCTGCAAAGCTGCATTTGTGCGTCGCCGCCGTTGCTGCTGCTCGTGGCGTTGGTTGCAGAAGCAGCCGCAGTCGCAGTCGATGATGCAATGATAGAGTGTTGTGCTGCTGCAGCAGGAGAGCTGCCGCTCATCGCAGCGATAGCCACATCGCCGAATGATAAGGGCGAGGAGGAGGAGGAGGCTGAGGAAAAGGTAATGGGCAGGGGATTCATCCGAGGGCGACCTCTGCTCTTCACGGCCGTCACTTGTGCTGATTGCGATTGTGAGTGCTGCTGCTGCTGTGATCCCAGGAGCGGATTCTCCTGATTAGAGCCCTCCGAGTCGGAGCTGCCCGAGTTGCCTGGCAGCTCAAAGGCCAGACTGCGGCCGACTGCCTTCAGCATCGCCAGCGCTCGGGGGCTGCCACGAGAAAGCAGGAAAGGGTTGATCGGCGGAGTAGAAGAGTTGAAGGAGGAGGAGGAGGAGGAAGGGTTTAGTCGATGAAGTGAGCTCGAATTCGAGGTCTGCTGCTGCTGCTGTTGCTGTTGGCGTGGCGGAGGACTGTCGTTGCCGTTTTCAGTGCGACTTGAAATGTCGTCGTTGCTGTTGCTGTTGCCGTTGTTGTTGTTGTGGTTGTGGTTGCTCGCGTTTGCGCTGGTGGCAGCGGCATAAGGCGATACCGCCTGCAGATCATCAGAGGACATCGAGTGGTAGCTGATCTCACTGCTGCTGCTGCTAGCGGTATCAACGCAGCCGCCGCCGCCGCCAGAACTCTCCTGAACTTCAGCGCCGACCGATCTGGCCTGTTCCAGCGACTCCTCCAGGGTGATGTCATCATCATCGTTATTATCATCGTCCTCTTCCTCTTCTTCATCGTCACCGTCTTCACTATCTTCACTAACACTTTCATCACTGTCATCACTGTTCTCCTCCTTGAGGAAGAGGGTTCGCCCCGGGTTAGCGGTATTACGTACGGCGGCGAGAGGGCCATTTCTAGGGGAATTGTGACTGCTGTTGCTATTTCCATTGCGACGCGTCAGCATTCGACTGGGAGTGGGAGGAAATCGACTGGAGTGTGTTAGAGAGATAGATGGGCAAATGGAACCAAAAACGAAAGGAAGAAAGGAAGAGAAAAGAGAGAAATAGAAATAGAAACAGAAGTAGAAAGTGGGAATCCGAGAACTACGAACCTCTTGTTGAGAATGGGACTCTCGATGAGGTCCTGGATCTTCGAGTTGGGCGACGACTTGTAGCTGGCAACTGCTGCAGCAGCAGCAGCAGGCTGCTCAGAGGTCGACGACGCCGAAGACTTCGACGATTTCTTCTTCTTCGTCCGTCCTCCATTCTCCTCCTCCTCCTCCTCCGCCACCACGGGAATGGTGAACTCGTCGTCCGAGAGGAGGATCATATCCTCGGGGTTCATCATCATCTTCGCGCCGAGGTTGCGCTGGGGCTGCTGCTGGTTTGGGGGATGGGATGGGTGGGCAAACCCTGGCAAGTGCCCTGGTAAGTGCAGGGAAAAGCCGAAACCGAGAAGCTGTTGTTGAGAAGCCAAGTTCTTGTTCTTGAAGAGAGGGAGAAAGAGAAAGAAAGAGAGTAATAGAAAGAGAGTAAACGCGGCAGCGGCTACGACGACGGCAGGGAAATAAAGAAAGAGCGAGAGCGAGACGCGCGCGGGACAAAAACAGACAGCGCGAACTTCGTCGCGCCGCCAAAACAGAAGCACGAAAGTTGGGGCCAGTTTTGAGCGCCGTTGCAGCCCTCACAAGCAGAAACAGTTCTGCCTGCAAATGAGCCCAAAATGAGCCCCGTCTTCGCTCGCCGCGTTCGTCATCTGCGGGCGAGCCCAGCACTGCCGTGGTCGGCCTCTGCCCGCCGTGCTGCTACCCACCGAGCCAATGCGAGGTAGTGGCAGCCTGGCTGCTGCTGCTGCTGCTGCTGCTCCTACAACGGACCGACTTTTGGCGCTCATCGGCGGCGGCGGGAACACTTCATCGATGAAGCAATCTTTCTTCTTCTTCTTCAGCAGCAGCTTTAGCTAATTCTTCTGCAGCGTGGGCGTCCAACTGGAAGTCCTCTCTTTCTCTTTGTCCAACTTTGTACTCCGACTCCTCCGCAGTGCTGTACTACCCACTTGACACTGAAAAACAGTGGTGGAAGTAGTAGTGTTCACTGAGGAGAGTCATGGTCACTGCGTGACGTGTTTACCCGACCAGTGCAGCAGCAGCCATTCGGGACAGCCGCTTCTCTAGGAGCAGCCCAGCAGCAGCTCCATTGTGACTCTTGACATTACACACACACACACACACACACATTTGTCGCGCGCGGGATACTCACGCCAGAGTACTGGCAGAGAGTACCCGTAGCAGCAGAAGCAGTCGACGTCATTACCAAAACAGAAGAGAGAAAGAAAGAACTAGACTTGGCTTACTGATTAAATGGCAAATGGCAAACACACACTGGCGATGGCGATGGCAACCAAGAGCAGCAGACGGACGGACTGAGAGAGAGCGGTCGGTTTCCAAGAAGACATACAAACCAAAGAGGGAGAGAATGAGACATCGATTGAATAGACTCTGAAACTGAATAGACGACGAATCACTGAATTAGAAATGAAGGCAATGAATGGCGCAGAACCAGGGGAACAATGGAGAGGAAATGCATCGCTTTTATACACAGAAGAAAGAAGAAAGAAGAGGAAGAGGAGGAGGAGGAGTGTATGGACAGATAAATAGATAAAGTAGAAAGTAGAAATACTCGGCCTATGGTAATGGTGATGATCGGGTAGGCTAGGCTAGGCACTAGGCTAGCACTCTGACTCGTCATCCCAGGCGTCACTGTCACTACCGCCGCCCTCGGCGCCCTCGCCCTCGCTGTCGCTCAGCTCCATGGCGACGCGGCGCGCCAGGATGGAGGCGACGTCGTGCAGCGGCACCGCCCCCTTGCCCTCGCGCTCCTCCCGCGCCTTGGTCGCCTCGTCGCACTTGCGCAGCTTAATGCCGTCCCTGATGGCCGCCATCAGATTAGAGTGCGGGTCTTTCGGCGCTGAGGAAGGGGCGTAAGAAGAGGAGGTAGTTCCGCCATTTGAGGTGCGGTCGCCCGTCGGCTTCAGCTTCACCGACTGCAGCATGGCAGCGGTCCAGGGCTGGCCACCACCACCGCCCCCTCCGTTGGGAGTTGTCGTTGAGGAGGTGGTTGTTTTGGAAGGTGGTGGTGCACCGTTGGCCAGACTTCCAGTAGCTTGGCCGGGAGGTGGTGGAGGTGGCGGCGGAGAGCAGACGTCTAAAGGGTGAGGAGAAAAGGGAGTTTAGTTGGGGAGTTTTTTAAAGAAAAAATTGGTAATTTACCTGATGGAGGTGGCGGCGGCGGCGGTGGAGGAGGTGGCGGAGGAGGTGGCGGCAGATCACTCACCGAATCCTGGTGATTCAGGCTCTGCTGGTGATTCGACTGAGGATGATGATGTTGGTGCTGGTGATGCTGAGGTGGTGGCGGCGGCGGTGGCAGCGAATCTCTGGACACCAGCGGAGAGTGCATGTCCCCACCTCCACCGTTGATGGCCTTTTTGGGCGTCGATGGCGCCGAGTTGGGCGCCGAGGCAGGCGGGGCAGGCGGCGGCGCCGACGGCCTCGAAGCAGGACCTCCGCCGCCGCCGCCGGCCGCGTTTGCCCTTCTCGTGGGCGTGTTCGCCGCCGAGCCTGCGGGCGAGTACTGCTGCGTCGGCCCATAGGGTCCCTGGAGAATGGATTAAAAACGGTCAATGAATCTCATTCGAATAAATTCAACGACTGTGATTACCTGAGCACTCCGCTGGTACTGCTGCTGCTGCTGCTGCTGATACTGCTGCTGTTGTTGTTGTTGCTGCTGCTGCTGCTCCATGGGAGGCGGTGGCGGAGGCGGTGGCTGCTGCTGCTGCTGTCCATACGTTCCGTACTGAGACAGCTCCAGCGAGTTGGGCCTGTTTCCAAACTGCTGGTGAAGTTGTTGTTGTTGTTGTTGTTGTTGCTGATGAGGGGCAGCCCCTCCTCCCTGGTACTGAACGTAGTGGTGTTGGTAGTTATTGGGGTCGACGCTGTAGCCCTCGATGACGGTGTAGGAGCCGGTCCCGGAAGGATTCGGCTCCTCCCTCTTCACCGAGACCACCTGCTGATCGGCACCTGCAGCTGTCTGACCAGCATATCCGTACACTGATTGAGCTTGAGGTGGTGGCGGTGGTGGTCCTGGTTGCTGCTGCTGTGTTTGCCCGTAAATCTTCTGCTGCTGCTGTGCATTGTACAGCGCCTGCTGCTGCTGAGGATTCAGTGGAACGCCATTTTCACCGTACATCGGCGGCTGGCCGGTTGTCATGGACTGCTGCGAGGAAATGGAGCCACGACTGTATATCTGCTGCTGCTGCTGCTGTACATGGTAGTGCTGCTGATTGTTGTTGTTATGGTTGTGCGCCGGACTGGCCGAGTCCGAGGTGATGGACGTCTGGTGGCGAAGAAGAGAGGACTGGGCCTTGTTCCGCTTCGACTTGGAGGAGTTGTGGGCCGCTTCGCCTGAGGGGGGAATGAAAAAAGAAGGTTAGAAGGGTTTCTAAAGGAAAAATGTGCTCCAACTAAAAACAAACGACAAAAAAACTAACAGTTCGCCGACAGGAAAAAGAAACATGCACAGAACTCTAAAGAAGAAGATAGACACAAGACAGATGATGACCAAAACCAAAGAGGATAGAGAGAAAGAGAGTTTGAGTAAACAAAAGAAGAAAACGAAAACAGAGGAAAAGAACGTAAACAAACATAGAAAGTAAAGGAAAGAATGAGAGAAAGGTTAGAACGGAATCAATCAATCAAACTGAAAAAACGCACAAGCGTAAACAATGAAAGCAAAGGTCACGGAATCGAGGAGGAATAGGCTAAACTCAAACAGTAAACACTAAAAGGAGCAAAGAAAGCAAAGTTAGAGGACACTGACCCTTCTTGGCGACCTTGTTCCGACTTCGGTCGGCCAGCATCTCCTTCCGCCACAGCTCAAAGAAGTAGTTGGGATTGGTGTACAGCTTGAGGCCGTTCATGTTGTCGTCGCGGAAGGGATTCAGCTTGTCCAGCGGCGGCGGCTCGTCGCAGGACTCGTAGACCTCCCGTAACGACAGTGGGATGGTCGTCCTCGCCACCACCTGCTGGTCAAAGTTGTCCGCCCGCGAGCGGTACGGCTTCTTCGAGAGCATCGAGGCGTTGTTGGCCAGCGTCGCCGAGTCGTTGCTCGCGTCCAGGCGCTCCACCCGCTCGGAAAGTACGTCCAGGCGGCCCTTCAGGGCGACGGAGCGGCCCACCAGGGCGGCGGTGTCGTCCAGGATGGAGCCGAAGAGGTCCTCGGCGTAGCGGGAGAGGCTGCTCAGCTGGCGGATGATGTTCGCCAGGGTGCCGTTGGTCACTGCCTCCAGCTCGTTGGGGATGTTCAGGGCTGAGGAAGGAGGAGGAGATGAGATGAGATTAGTGTTGGGGATTTAGAAAAAGAAGGTTTGAGGGAGTGTTATTACCTGACTGAGGAATTTGGCCATTGGCGCCATGGCCGCCGTTTCCGGCTCCGTCCAAGGAGAAGCAGCCCCTGCTGACGTAGATGGGCGCGATGACGCGCTGCTCCAGAGGCATTTTGGTTGTGGCTGTGTGTTGGGTTGTGTTTGTGTTTGTGTTTGTTGATGATCTTCTTGTTTGCTAAATGTGTGTGAGTGTAAAAGCTAAATTGAAAGCAGTTGTATGTTGATGGTTGGCACGTAGGAGGTGATAGATAGAGTTGATAGAGAGTACAGGTGTTGCTGTGGTGATGAGAGAATTCAAGGATAACTGCTCTTTGCTGAAAGTGAGTGAGCTGAATGTTTGCTGTGCTGCTCAGGTTTTCAGGAACACTTTCTCATCATCATCATCTGTTGGTGGTGGCGGAGAAGATAAACAAAGCGAAAGAAGAAGAGTGTGAGAAATTAGAGTCAGTCAAGTGATGCTGCTGCCGTACACTCTGCTGCCGTACAGCTCAGCTCAGGGCGCGCCTGACAACCAAATCGCCACGGGGAGGGAAATTGAGAGGAAAGGAGGAGAGGAAAAGAGGAGATGGAAAAAAGCAAATGAGTGTGAGTGCAGAGGAAGGGAAGGGACAGTGCTGGAGAAATGTCATCAGCAGGAAATCAAGAGACAGTTAAACGGTGCCGCCGCCGCCTTTGACAGGACGTGATTTAACTGGCGAGGAGATAGATAGCAGAGAAGAAGAACAAACAGCACGAACTTGGGGAGGATGATGATGAGGGTGATATAACGGTACCGAGCTACACTAGCAAAGTGTTGACAGTGCTGCTGCTGCTGTCGTACAAGCAAAGTGCTGTTGGTGGTGGTGATTGCCGCTGTCCTCCTTGTACAGTAAGTGCAGATGGTGATAGTGATGAGAGTGCTGCTGCTGGTGGTGGCGGCGGTGGTGGAAGTGAAACATTGCCGACTTGATGTGTTGACGATGATGAGGCAGCAGCAGCTGATGGTGATGATGAATAAGAGACCAAGAAGAAGAAGAAGAAGGAGAAATCAGCGAGTAGAGGAAGATTGCAGCATTCGCCTGCCCAGGACAACTTCAACACACACACACACAAAACAGACAGGCCGAGTGAGTGAGTGAGCAGACTACAGTGGCAGAGAAGAGTTCCTCGGTGGCCGACAAATGATCATCCCTCTGTGAGTTAGAGAGAGAGTAGCTGACGAGGTGGACAGTGGAAGAGGAGAGGAACGAGGAGAACGAGGGAAGAGGGATTCCAAACGGATAAGTCAGGCAGAGTGAGAGAGAAGAGAAGAGACCGCCGCCGCCTTCGAAGCTGCTGCCGAACGGCACAAAGAGGACAACTGTGAGCAAAAGTGTGTGTTGTGCTGTGCGGTGGTGGTGGTGGTGTCCAGACCGGTGGGAAGACTACCACAGGAGGTAGTGGCAGAGAAAGGCAAGGAATGGGGGTGATTTAAATGGGCAATGGTGGTGAGGGAGATGGTCTTCGGGTTTGGTAGAACCACATTTCCAGTGGGGAGGTTAAAGTACGAGGTCCCAATTTTTGAGGAGTTCGAACAGTTGATCAGATGAGCTTTGGTAGTGGGGGTTCCAGGACGGCACGTCCTCTGCGCAGGGCAACGGTGGCCAACTCTGTCCGCTCTGCTGACTGGGGATTTGCCGTTTTCGGGTTTATCCGACAATCTGGACCTTGGTGAGCAGGCGATCCTAGAGGAAAGTCCGTCGGAATGATCTTCCAAATCGTTTGATGACTGAGATTTGGCGGCTTTTTTCGGTAAACAGCGCGAAAGGTCGCACTTTTTGCAGCGCTTTACGCGCCCTTCCGCAGAGGACGATACGCTGCTGCGGCTGCTGTTTTCGAAACTGATTCTCTGATTTGAAAAATTCTCCTTTATTCTCCTTTAATGGTAAAAAAATGGATACAAAAGAAAGAGAAGGTTTGTACTAAGATAAGATCACTAATCAACAGAGCGCCAGTGTTTGGATACATTGAGAGAAAGAGAAGGAGGGACAAAGAGAGGGCGAGAGAATATAAGATATAAAAACAAGAGTAGAGAAGTCTTGTTGTTTGCTGATTACAGCAGATAATTAGGAAGACAAAGCGTTAGCATTAAATGCTGAAAAGTTTTGGGGAAGCAGATCATCCTGATCATCGCTTGTGGACATTATTGTAGTGCTTCATCATGTTGCCCTTCTCCACAAAGTGCTTATCACAGCTCGGGTGGATGCACTTGTACGGCTTCTCCTGGCGGTGAATCTTCAGGTGATTCTGCAGCTTATCGTTGCGGAGGAAGCTGGCGTCGCAGCCCGCCCAGGTGCACTGGTACGGCTTGGTGTGCGTATGTGCCTGGTAGACGTGCAGGTCGACGTGGTACTTCCGCTCGGAGGCAAAGTCGCAGGCCTCGTACTCGCACTTGAAGAGCTTCTCGCCGGTGTGCAGCGCCTTGTGGATGGTCAGGCCGCGGTTTGTCTACAAGAAGAGGAAAGAGGTGTTAGTACTAAATAGAACTCCAAACCTCCCAAATCCCTTACCTTAAAGTTGGCCTCACACCCCGGCCAGTCACAGCGAAAGGGCCGATACTCCGAGTGGCTCTTCTTGTGGTGCCGGAGCGAATCATTGGTCCGAAACTTCGCCGGACAGCCCGGAAAATCGCAGCCATAGGGCCGGTCGCCGGTGTGCTTCCTCGTGTGATTCTCCGACTGTCGCTTGTTCTTCGCCGCGTAGTTGCAGCCCGGCCAGTCGCAGGCAATCAGGTTCTCCCCGCGGTGGACCTGCAAGTGGGCCCTCAGGCCCAGCTTCGACTTGAAGAGGGCATTACAGCCCGGCCAGGTGCAGGGCATAAACTCGCGGCTCGCCTCCTCCGTGTGCGCCCGCTTCATGTGATTGTCCAGCTCCGAGCTGCCGAAGAAAGTGGCCGGACAGCCCTCCACCCGACAGCCAAACTGCTTGACGCCCGTGTGCGTCAGGTTGATGTGCTCCTTGAGGGCCCAGATGCGCTTCGACTCGTAGGTGCAGTCGGCCCAGGGGCACTGCGTGTACCCGTCGGCGCTGGTGTACTCCTCCGGATTCACTACCTCGCCGTTCTCGCCGTACAGCACCAGCTGGTGGTCGGGATCGACCTCGAAGTGGGCGGCCAGGCGGGCGCACAGCGGCTTCTTCCGGTTCTTCCGAACCCGCCGCTTCGGTGCCGAGGTTGTTTCTGTTGTGGTTGTGGTTGTGGAGGAGGAGTTCTCTTCAGAGGCAGTGCCCGGCTTCGATTTGGTCGCCAGAACGGCCGCCTCCGGCAGGAGGACCTTGGTGTGCGGGGTGAAGGTCTGCTTGCGGCCTGCTCGGGTGGGCGCTTTGGCTGCACTGGAGCCATTGGTCAGCCGAACGGCCGCCTCCACCTCCGCCTCGATGGCCGCCGTCTCCTCGCCCTCGGCCGCCTCCAGCGCCGCGTCGCCTTCAAAGAGCGCCTCGTCTCTGAAAGCAAAGTGAAAAGGTATTAGAAATGAGTTTTAGAAATGGCAAACAAGGCGGTCTTACCTAGCCTTCTTCTCCACCAGCGACCGGTACCGCTCCACCAGCGGCGTCAGCTCCACGGTGATGCGATCCTCCTGCGGCAGGCTGCCCAGCGGCAGACTGGCCAGACTGAGCTCCTGGTTGGCGCGCTCCGAGGGCGGCCGCTGGTCGGTGAACACCCGGCCGAGGAGGAGGTTGTTGATGTTGAGCAGCGTCTCAATCAGCTGATTGGCATTCAGCCGCTGCCGCCGGTAGCCCTTCAGCCGCTCCTGCAGGTTGAAGATCTTCAGGCGCTCCTGAAGGCGACTCAGCTTGCTGTTTTCCAGGGCTGCTGTGCTGCTGTTGTTTTTGCTGGCCACCTTTCGAGGCCTTCGCTTGGAGGGAGATGAGGAGGACTTGGTGGCTCTGCTGGTGACTATTGTCGGTGCTCTGTAGCGAGTCGTCGAGGCCACCACGGTGACCTTGCGCTTCTTCAGCGGCCGCAGCTCTCGGCCCTCTCCGTCGACGAGGTCCTCCTCCTCGAGGGTCACATCGTCATCGTCACCCTCTTCTACGCCATCAAGGAATCCATTCTGCTGTAGGTGTACCACTTCTTCATCGTCGTCATCGTCGTCCTCGAGCAGCAGCAGCTCCTCGGGAAGCTCATCTCGGTAGGTGGTCTTCACCGTTCGGCTGCTCAGCCGACTCGACTTTCGCGTCGGCTGAAGCGGCTGAGAGGTTGAGGGTGATGATGATGGAGGTGGTAATGGTTGTGCTGAACTGTACGAAGATGCAGTGGTGATGAGGGATGATGATGATGATGAGGGAACAATGGTGGTGATGGTGGTCGTGGTGGCCAGTGGTTCACCCCCGCTTTCTGGAAGCTCGGCCACGACCACCGTCGCCAGCTGTCCATCAGAGTCTACTAAAAGCGTTGGCAGGTCCACCAGAGTGGCATCCTCCAGCAGAATGTCCTCATCTGAGAAAGTAGAAAAATGAAAATCAAGTTTTAAAAATCGAAATAGAAATCGAAGCCTTTACCTTTGATCTCCTCGATGTTCACACCAGCGACCATTGCCGTTGAACTGCTGTTGTTGGTGTCCTGCTGCTGCTGCATCAACTGCTCTCCACTGGAGCTCGGGCCATCCAACAGCAGTGCCTGGTGGTGGTCGTGGTGGTGGTGATAGCTGCCCTCGTCCTCGTCGTTGGTGGTGGCCATCACCCCCGCCGATTGCTGATAACTCTGCTGCTGCTGCTGCTGCTCTCCACCGGAGAAGATGCCCTGATGATGATCATCTCCTCCGAGCTGAGCAAACTGCTCCTCGGGCTCTTCAGTCTTCGGCACGGTCATCGCCGCCGTCGTCGCCGGATGGTTTGATGGGTTCGAAATGCTGGCAATCGTCGTATTCGTCGTCGTCCCTGCTGACAGCAGCCCACCTTGACTGCCATCCTGACTGGTCATCCTGGCTTAGCTTTGGAGCACTATTTTCAGGACTGGTGAATCGTAAAAGATGAAGCTGAAGCCAGTGATCATCACACTCTTCTTCGATGACCAGCTAGCAATGTTGTTGTTGATGGTGATCAAAACAGAGTGAGAAAGTGCTGTGCGAGTTGCGCCGCCGCCGCCGCCGAAACGCACAACCAGTGTGGCCAGCCTAATTAGTGTGCTCCCACTGACGTCTGGTGGCGGGAAAAGGCATCACCAAAACAAGGACACCTTCCCGAAAGGACAAGTCTCAGAAATGACACCGTGTTCAGCTGGTTGAAAAACCGAATCTTAATCCCAACTCAAAGGCAAAATACATCGCAAATGGAAAACATTGAAACAAAGAGCTACCACAACCGCCACCGATTGGCCTTCTTCAGTAGCAGCAGAAGGGCAACAGCTCGATAGAGGAGCAGATTGGCGAGCAGCATCAGCAGGCAGAAGCCGTAGTCCTCGTCGGTGATCTGCATCAGGTAGAAGAGGCTCTGAACTTTGGCATCTGCGTTTCCACATCTTCCAAAGCCGTACTGCAGCATAATGAGCGCCTCGTAGACGAACCGAGGAATGGAGAGGTGGCTGAGCAGTCGGAAGAACAGCGGCAGCCGGTGCTGCAGGACGAGGTAGTCGTCGAGGAGGACGGCCAGCAGCGACACCGAAATGGAGAGAATGGCAAGGAGGGCGGTGTTCCCTCGGCTCACCAGCGAAAAGATGTGCGCTAGGCCCTGGAAGCCGAGCGATGCCAGACTCAAGACGAGGTAAATGTGCCAGAAGATGTCCGCCTTCACCGAGCTGTAGTAGTTGGTGAGGTGGACGTAGAGGAGGTTCAGGAGAAGAAGTGGCAGGCTTTCGCTGAGGCAATGGACCAGGTAGAAGGTGGTGGTGCTGTAGGAGCCTGCAAATTGAGATGAAAGACGTAAGTGAAAGTTCAGTGAGAAGCTTTAAGTGTGTTTACCATTTCGGTGCTCGTTGACAAAGAGCTCCCGGTCGGCCTGGTAGTCGAAGGCCGCCTGCAGGTAGACGAAGGTAAGGTAGAAGACGGCAAAGAAGTGCGTGTACCGCAGATTGTCCATCACCAGGAAGAGCGATTCGAGGGTGCTCTCCGAAGCACCGCACCGGCCCTGGGCCAGGTTGAAGGCCTCACCACCTCCCCCTTGAATGGCGATGCAGCCGTCCTCGGCGACCATCGCCTCGAAGCGAAAGAAGAGCCGCAGAAAGAGGCCGTAGCCGATGTAGGTAGCGTAGCAGAAGAGCATCCACCGCCACCGGTGTGCCAGGAGAAGGTGCAGTGTCCGCTGGAGGAGAATGGCCGAAGAGGCGAGGGAGAAAGAGGCACTGGAACTGGGCGAGCTGAAGTTCGAAATGGGCTGAAGGCTGAGGCTGTTCTTCAGCTGAAGCTGCTCCTCAGCCTGGTCGTGGCTCTCGGTGAGCTTCGCCAGTATCATCTTCTTCTTCTTCTTCTTCGGTGAGTCTTCTTCTGAACCACAGCAGGAGAGGCTGATCAGCTGCTCAATGGGCGTCGAAAATGATCCTCCTCCTCCTCTTCTCTCCTCTTCTTCTTCGTTCGAGTTTTCCAATAGAACATGATTCAGAGCGTCCTTAAGCTGGTAAGGCGGCCCGGCAAAGAGACAGCTGCCGCCCGGAGCGAGCACGTACAGCGCGTCAAAGAGGCGCAGCACCGAGGTGGTGGGCGTGTGAATGGAGGCGATGATGGTCAGCTGAGAGGGGGAGGAGGAGGAGTGGTAGTGCCTTTTACGGGTCAGCTGCTGAAGAGTGCGGATTACCTGAAAAGAGAGAATGGGAGATTTAGAAGAGATCACATGGTTTACAGTTGGTATCACTCATTCAGGCACGATAGGATAACCAGAAAACCAGTACTGCTCGAAAAGTACGTGACGCGGATTTAGCGCCACTCCGAGCACTTGGCGACCAGGTGAACTACAGCTTCTCCACCAGTGCCGATAGATGGCGAGAGCGGCGTCGTTCACTTTTATTTTTGAAAGTGAACAGCTTGGAACGCCATCTATTGGCCCTGGTGAAGAAGCTGTAGTTCCAAAAGTCGCCAAGTGCAACTGGTGGCGCTAAATCCGCGTCACGTACTCTGTGTGCGGCTCACCATAATTCTGGTTTTCAGGCTATCCTGTCAGGCCTGACTGAATGATTTCTAAATCAGCATCACTGCTGATTCAGCAGTGATTACCATCTCCGCGGCGGTACTGTCCAGTCCGCTGGTGACCTCGTCGAGAACTACCAGCTCAGGCATGATCGAGGCGGAGAGCTCCAGCGCAAGTGCCACCTGAAAGAAAGATGATATTTTAGAAATTCGAACAAACTCTGTAAAAGACCTCTTACCCGTTTCCTCTCTCCTCCGGACAGGCACTCCACCCTGACGTCCAGCACCGAGCTGAGGGCCATCTCTGTGGCCAGTCGTTCTGCCACAGTGGTATGATCATCAGCAGATGATTGGCCGTCCTTCTTCTTCTTCGCCACCACCCTCTTCAACCTCGACGCGTACAGAATGGACTGTCGAGTGGTGAGCCCGGTCAGCAGGTGCCCATCGACGTTCTGGGTGATGAAGGCCGTTCGCAGAGGGTGACCATTATCACCAGCCCTGTACAGCTCCGTCTCTGGGCCCAGCCGTCCGGTGGACACCTGCCCGCTGAGCACCTTTAGAAGGGATGTTTTCTATAGAAGGTTGAAGAAGGTGTGTTAGAGCAAGTTGTTGTTGTTGTAGAGGTACAAACCCCGGCGCCCGAGCTGCCCAACAGGCCGGTCAGCGTGCCTCGCCGAAGGTGGCCATTGAGGCGGCGAAGAATTGTTGAGGTGGTGTTTTGAGGTTTAAGAGTTGATGATAGCTGCAAAGAAGTCAAAGTGTTTAAGAAGTGGAACACATACTAAAGTAAACAGCACCACTTACCACTCGCACTCTCTCCAGCAAACTCGGCGGCGAGGCAAAGAGCGTCAGGCGTCTCCAGGCGATCAGAATGTCCTCTGAAGGTGGTAAAGGGATTTGTTTTGGAGAAGACGGCTCCATTTCTAAAGAGGTCTCCTTCTGAAATGTCACATTGACCTGCCCTTCTTCTGCTGCTGCTGCTGGAGTCAAAGTCCAGTCGATCTTTGGAGTGCCCAAGAAGTGCTTCAAAATTTGTCCTCCCGAGGCAAACTGAGCGTAGATGAGGGCCACCGTGGTCACCCTGAGGACTAGAATAGCAGCAAGAACCCACAGACAGTCGCTCCAGACGGTGTCCTCGTCGACGCTGAGAAACTGCAGCACCACCGATTCCTCATCCTCCTCCTCAAAGCACCGATCAATGCCGTAGATGGCGTACACCAGACCACGGGAGATGAACTTGAGGGCGACCAGATTGGTGGCAGTGTGCACTGGGTCGCCCCAAAAGCTGCCACCGTTTTCCCCGGTCAAGTTCAGCTCAGTGTTGACGAAGAAGCCGTTGAGCATGCTGACGCCGAGGTAGGCGACAATGGCAAAGAGGGCGGCCAGGTTGCCTCGCTCCAGAAAGGCGACACCGACCAGGTGGCCCAGCGATTGCACGTAGAGGATGAGCAGGAGGAGAAAGGCGGAGAAGGTGGCGAATCGAGCCCAGTTGAAGGCGTACCCGTCCGCAGAGTGCTGCCCGGTGACAAAGTAGGCGAGAGGAGAGATGATGCCCGCAAAGAGGACCGCCTCGAGGAGGGCCACCAGGGCCGTGGAGGTGTAGAAGGTGGTGAGGGAGTACCAGCCTAGGAAAGGGAGAAAGAGTTTGTTAGAAAGTGGGAATGTAAACAAACAAACAAACTCTCGTCGTCCTTTTTTTGGTACCGTTTCTAAACTCCGCCCTGAAGCAGTGGACGTGGTCGGTGAAGAGGGCGGTGCTGCGGTAGGCGGTCAGCAGGCCGACGTAGAGGACGGTGTAGCAGAGGCTGAAGGCGTTCTCCTTGAAGGCGATCTCATCGTCGAAGCTCAGCTCGCAGGCAGAGTTGGAGTTGGAGTTGGAGTTCAGGGAAATGCAGCCGGCCACGGCCGCCGAGCTCGAGCTGAAGATACTGGAGACGAGGAGGTAGTTGAGGACGTACAGGAGGATGTACAGCAGCTGGTGGCGGTACGAGGCGATGAAGGTGAGCACCAGCTGGCGGTGGAGGTGGGTGGCCAGTGAGGAGAAGGTGAAGGAGGAGGAAGTTGTGGAGTTTTGTTGATGTTGAGGTTGTTTGGGTTCTACTTCTCCTCTGATCTCCTCTTTTGTTAGAGGTAAACAGCTGGTGCCTTCAGAACTGGCCAACTTGAGCAGCGCCTCGATGGGCGTCTGGTCTTCATCCTCATCCTCATCCTCTTCCTGGTCACTTCTTCTTCTTCTCATTTTGATGGCTTCTTCCACTCCCTTCGGTGGCCCACTGTAGAGCCGGTGGCCGCCCTTGGCGAGCACGTACA
>JAALOO010001228.1_pt1 | contig 18623 bp, 11 predicted proteins | sample 7257641 | NCBI WGS metagenome assembly JAALOO01 (sample SAMN14085613, study PRJNA598686) | mite metagenome | biome: ENVO:01001000; feature: ENVO:01001002; material: ENVO:01001226; isolation source: single female mite from University of Michigan culture on fish food culture... ...
ACACACACACACACACACACACACACACACACACACACACACACACACACATTTTCTTTTTCTCTTTTTGCTCTCCTCATCAGCAGACGCCACGACGAGAGCAGCGCCAGCATTTGATGCCCCGTGGAGTGCGGCACCGTTGAAGAAGCAGGAAAAAGGGAGCCCTACTTCTACTACTCGAGCAATGTGTGTGCAGCAGTTTGGTGTCGGCAACAGACAGCAGCACAGCCAGTTCCCAGTGTTTCTGATCAGGAGGCCCTTAAATGCAACAGCACAGGCCAGCGTCGGCGTCACTTGGCGCCGGCAGCCGTCAGCATTCTCTCTCCTGATCAACACTGACTTCTGCCGACACTGATTTCTGTGACTCTTCAAACCTTTTTTCCCCTGAATGAAACACACAAACACATTGCATCACATCACATCACTTCACCTCACATCAGGACCCATTTCACTGGCCATTCACTTTTGTTTTGTGGCAACTGCAGCAGCTTTCCTCGTTGTCAGTTTTGCAGACATTCATTCAGCGATGGTGTCTCCCTATTTGCTTGCACTTGACGGCCCTGTTTGCTTTTCTGTCTAGTCTGTCTAGTACCGCAGTGATGTCCAATTTGGCTTCAGCAACTGCAGTACAACTTTTGCCCACTTCACGGTCATCATCGTCAACATCACTGTTCACGTCCATCTCACCGTTTTTCCAGTCAATTGCCGGCGACAGTAGCGATTGAGTGGCTTCACTGCATAACTGCCGCATCTTTTTTGCCGCACCACCATCGCCCGTTGGATCCTGTTGCCTCTGTTTTCCACCACTTGGCTGTAAGTCCTTTGCTCTTTCTGCTGTTGCTGCTGCTTATTATTATTTTTGTCCGTCTTCTCTATTATTCTTTTTCAAATTGCAAACTCACTTCATCTCTCTTTAGTGATTCTTTATGCTGCCCCACCGTCTACCAGAAAGAAGAGTGTACTACTTCTCATGATTTCAATTGTGCACTACTTTCAATTACCCGTAGTTGCCGGTATTGGGTGAACGAGTAGGGCTGAGTAAGAATGTTGCTGTGAAGCTCCATTCATTTCATGCTCATCTTCAAATACTGTGAAAAGTGGCACATTGTAGAGCCTGTGTTGTTCCCGCTGCTCCACTGTAACGATTTCTGTCATTGACATTGCTTACAGCTCTCTACGCTCACTTGTTATTGTTGGCCGAGATTTTATTTCCTTTTCTAAAGAGTTCTTTTGTCGGACATATACACAGAGAGAGGACATACAGGAAAGCAGGCAGTTCCAGTAGGCGATTTCCTCTGCCAAGCCACACTAATGCCAATTAGTTTTGCTGCTAAACTGAGGTGGCCATTGGTGTACTCTTTCTCACTCTTTGACGCCATTTGCGCACGATTGTCACCCGTTTCGAAAGCACCAACTTAGACTACCAATGGACGCCTGTTTGCTTGCTGGACAGTAGTGTGTGTGTGTGTGCAAGTGGCATTTCTTCCAATAGTGTGTTTTCTGCTATTTATATTAAATTTCTCTTGCCGCTCACTTTGAAAACGGCAAAAGTTCAGCAACGGCAGTTGAGGCAAGCAAAGTCCGATGCGTCTGATGAGTGTGATCAATCTTAGCAATCTTATACGTATGTGTGCGCTGTTCGCGAGTACACCGACAACTAGTTTGCACTGAACAACTGTACGGTCGCTACACTCTAACTTTGCTGGTGATGAGCACTCTCGTGACCAGCCTAGCGAATGAAATCCGTCCTGACGGTGCTGATGATGCTTTGGCTGCTGCCAATGACGGCTAGGCAGCCTGCCTGAATGAACGCTGCTGCCCTGCTTAGTGGTAATTTGGCCGCCACCAAGTTTAGCCGGTGCTGCTGTTGTTGCTGCTGGTCACTCGGCGACGCTTCTCGAGCAGAACTGCAGCGCCGATTGCTCCCCATCTCTCTCTCTTTCTTTTTCCACGGCGGAATTGATTGCCTCTGCGAACATCGCTTACGTTGCTGCCCTGCTGTCATCAAATGGCGAGACATCTCCGCTTTCAAGGTTCATGGTTGCTGCTGCTGCTGCTGTTGCTGTTGTTGCTCGCACTACAGCAACTGGCAGTAGACTAACAAGCTAGTAAACACCGCAGAAGCATCACTGCAGACAAAACTTGAAGGATGGCCCACACACACAAACACGCTTGAGAGACCAGATTGAGGGAAGGAGAAAAAGAGGGAAAGAGGGGCTAATTTAATTAAAGCTCACACAGTGCCCTTCTACTTGGTCCACTGGTTAGCTGGTGGTTTTGCTTCTACTACTGGTTGCTGCTGCATATTTGGGGCAGTAGTAGCTGTAGTAGTAAATAGTGAAGCCACTGGGGCTATTAATATTAATATTAATGATTGCAATTAAAAACTGATCGCAATGGGCAGATTGAGAATGAGGAAGAGGAAGAAAACACTGGGGAGAAAGAGTATTACACGGGCAGTGTATTTGCTTTGCTGTCTCTCATTATAATTATGCAGCCAAAAGAAAAAAAGGAATGAAAGAGATTCTGTGTGAGTGTGCTGTAGTGTGGGCAATGTTATGAAGCAGAATCGACACAGCTCCAATTAGATTAGTGTGTGTATGAATAGAGTACCACAACAGTGCAGTCACCAAACTTGTGGGCATCGTTATCTGAATTAGTCACTGGGGCATACTAGCTGCTAATTAGCATGGATGGACGCAAAAAGCAGCAGCAACAGCAGCAACGGTAATGCATGCCCAGTGCTGCCCTGCATCCACACCACTTCCTGCAAATGACAAAACACCTCATTGTTTTGACTGAGGTGTGGGTAGGTGGACTGAGTGAACACAGACACATCACTTCCGTCTGATTGCCTTGTCACCTTGTCTCGTTTTGCTCGGTCCGCCCCTTCTCATTTTTATCAGACTACTATTACTGCCGCCGAGATTTGAAGCTTTGAGCTCATTTGCTTAACAATCAATTATTGATCGATCAAGAGAATAAGATAGTGTGTGAGAGAGAGACTTTTCAGCTTAGGCTGAGACTACACGTCTACTGCCTACTTTTTTCTGCTGGCAAAGTGAGCTTCACAGGTTTTTACAAAAACATAGAACTGAAGTTGATATCGATCGAGTGTGCAAAAAGGGAACGCCAAGGGCGGCTAGAAAGAGAGAGGAAGTAAAAGAAAGGGAAGGAGAGCAAAAAACCAGAGAGGAAGGTAGTAATGTGAGAGGAGGCTCTCGATTGAAGCAGTGGCAGTTGAAAAGCCCTTCGGTCGTATGATCGACTGGCATAAAGGAAATTAAATTGCAATTTATGAGTCCCCTGATTTTGCCCATAAACATGCATTTTGCCTCACTTTCCCTTTTTTTTCTTCTCTCCCATTGAACAGCAACCAGCAGGCATACTGTGTGTCTAGTCTAACTAGTTTAACCAGCAGCACTTGTGCAGCTTTCTCACATTTCAATTGGCACACTGGAGAATGAGAAAGAGGGACAACAAAACCAGAAGCAGCAGCAACACCCGAAGAGTGCCTTGCTGTGTATGTACACACAATGTGCCATTGGCGTTGAGTAAACACACACGCACACACACACACTTGCCAGTTCGCTCACTTTCTCCGGTGGAAAATGACTTGGAGAAGGAGCTGGGTGAGAGGAAGTTGCTGCTTGAAGAATGAAAGCGCAAATGCACCAACAACAAGAAGATTGTTGTCTGGCGATTACACACACACCGACAGTCAGAATGGGAATCAAATCGAGAGGCAGGACGGACGGACGAACAGACGGAAAACTGTTGTGCAGAAAAGTGGCAGTTTCGCAGGTTCTCTCCCTCGTCAGTTGCGCAAAGCTGCTGCTGTTTGTGAAGGCTTCTCAAGAGAGTGTGAGCGGGAGGAGGTGGTAGTGAGAGCAGAGCAGTGGCAGCCTTCACTGGCTTCTTCTCAACGGTACTACTTGAAGAGATTTGCGATGACGTTAAGCTCACTTCGTCCTCTCTTCTTCTTCCTTTCTAGGTTCTCAGCAGTTAGCAGGACAGCAAGCAAAACGCTGCCGTGTGAATGGAAATGAAAACGCCAGGAGATCATGATCACTGTGCTGCCTAGTGCAGCTCTGTCTCTATTTTGTACTTCTCTTTTTGCACTGCTTTGAATGACACAATCACTGCAAATGCGCCTCTTGGTGGTCGTTTTCTGAGAATGGAGAGAGAGAACGAGATTCAAAAGCTAGCTTTCTTCTGCAGATTTTATCGATCGAGGTAGGCCTGTGCACTACTCTATGATTTTCTATTTTGTCGTACAGTTGATGTGTGTGTATGTGTGTGTTTAGGTGTGAATACAAGTTCCAATTGTCTGCAAAGTGTTATGGTGGTAGTGGCTATGTTCCGCCGAGCACTACAGGCAAAACTCACACTGTCGATCCGCCAGCAACTGTCGACTCGAACAGCGCCACCATGCACAACAGTGAGCGTTTTTGCGGCACGTTCGCATCTGTCGATAAACACCGCAGGACAGTTTTTATCGACAGTGTGAGTTTTGCCTGTACTTCTTTCACTTTGCAATTCACTGCACACGTTGCACACTAGCACTTTTACTACTCCTTTCCAAATGAAACTTGTTTGTTCACACAGTGATAAGGGCATGTCGTCGGTGTTTGTCTTTTAACAGCGACATCAATTCAGCAGTCGTAATTTGCCTGTGGCCAGTGTCCTTATCGGTTTGTGTCCATCTGGGCGACTTCGTTGGCTGTCTGCCAACAACATTTGCTTGCAAACTGTCTACTGACTGTTTGTTGAGTAAATTAGCCAAAGATGACCTCCCTGAGGAGAAAAAAGAGGCAACTCTGGTCGATAGTCTCCAGCGGCACACCGAACGACAGTGATGGCAGCGTACAACAACGACAACCATCATGATGATGATGGTGATGGCAGTGGTGATGCTGATGGCCTACTGGCCTCCTCACTGACGCTTCCTTTGTGTCTCCTTCAAAAAGTCGTCCTTTCCTCTTTCTCTCTCTCTCTTTCTTTTCTTGATCTTCTTTACTCAGCTTTTATTTTATTGCATTATTTGCACAGTTAATCTAATTCAATTGCCACGGTCGCCGCTACCACCGCTGCCACTGCCGCCGATTGCCAGGCAAACAGTATTTAAATTTTAAATGTGCCCATCTTTGTCTCCCCTCTTTTTTTGCTAGTTAGCATTTAGTGTGACCGTTTCAGCCGTCTTCGGTATTCTGTTTCCTCCTGCAACAGCCGCAGCAGCACTGCGAATCACTGCTGCAAATCTACTGGGGCACTTGAGTGCGCGTGATAGCAATTCATAAATCTAGTTTACAGCATTGTGCAGCCTGGCTAGCCATTTCCACTTGAACAGCGACGGCAGTCACTCTCAAGTGGCAGCTGATATTGCCGCCCCTTCTGCTTTTCCGCCATTCAGATCCAAAGCTTACATTGTGGTACTAGCTAGAGCTGAGATTAATTTGCAAAATGGCAGTGAAATCTATGCATGAGTGGAAAAACCGGTGTACTGTTAGCAACCAGAAAAAAGCAAAAAAGTCGCTTGTGGGTGTCTGTACTGGGTAATCGACAACGACACTTGGTAAAGTAGAGTACCATTCGGCATCGGTTGCAACGTTTCTCAGCTGCTTTTTAGTCCTTTCAGTGAATTAATGTCCAATGGCAGTAAAAAGGCTCACTGCAAACCTCCCAAGCACCCTCATTTGCTTTCAACTTTTAAAACCACTCAATAACTTTAAATGCAGAAGGAAACTAAACTAAATGAAGCCTAAACAAAGCTATAAAGGGGATTGAAAATTATGTGAAAGGGGAAAAAGAAGAGTGCTCGAAAAATGAGCTTTTTGGCAATTTGCATTGTTAATCAAACTACTGGTAACGTGAAACCGACTACTACGTTTGAGTGCGTGCTTCGACACGACTGACTTGTTGGCAAAAAAAGTGGGGAAAACAGAAGAATTTAAAGTGAATTCATGTGTTTGCAGCAGTTGGCAATTTGGCCGTTGCTCGTTGATGCTGCTGACTGGCCGCTGCTTTTCTCTGACCTCTCATTCACTCTCTCTTTCACTTTCCTGATGTTGTCATCTGCGTTAGCTTTCGCAGAGTAAAGTAGGACTAAAAGCAAACAAACAAACAAGCTTTCTCTCTGCGCTTGCAGATTTTATGAGACTTTGACGTGCTCTTCCTGCTCAGTGCAATGTATCTGCAAGCAGAGGGCTGCTAGCAGCCCTGCAAGCAAACACACATACTGCCCGCAACTTTGCTCTCTTTTAGTTGACCCCCTCCTTCCCTTCTACTCTGCTCTCTTCAGCCTTCAATCAGGTCTATTTGGATCAGGGCAAATTGAATTGGCCTCTCCTCAGTGCTTCCCAGTGCCGCCAACTGTACACTGGCAGTCTGGCAGTGGTACAGCAACAGCAGCAGCGGCACCACTAATGGCCTGCTAATCCTTCATTTGCTGCTCTACTTCCTTCTCCCTCTCGCTGCCCATCTACGTTACACTACTCTACTTTTCTCTTGCTGTGCAGACCGTTTTTTCCTTCTCTCTTTTTTATTTTTCACTGCTCTTTCTCGGAAATAGTGCAAGAATGTCCTCTTCCTTTCCTTTCGTATTCTATTAGTGGTTGTCCACCGCAATTAGCAGTAAATGGCAGTAAGTGTAGGAGAAAAGAAGTGCGAGAAAAAAAGCAAAGAAAGTGGTGTGCACCACCAGTGTTTGTACTTCTTTTTTTTACCACGCACAAACACTGAGACAAACTGCAGCTTTGCAGCTTTAATCTAAATGTAAACCAATTCCTTCTTATTTTCATTTCCAATTTTGCATACTTTCTCCGTCATGTACAGTATGCCCTGTTGGCCATTAATCGAAGACTGCTTCAAATTAGAAATGCTCCTCTTGCTTCTCATTCTCGCTGTGAGTGAGTACATTTGCGGTTAGCACACTTATTTCACACATTTGTTTGCAGCCACTCCACCACTCCCAACACACAAATTGTGATCAGTTTGATTTGAATCTGTGGAATTTAGCTGTGCTCTGGCACCGTCTGCGCTTTCCCGCACTAATGCCACTGGCTAATCACAGCACAAACACCATCACCATCACCATCACCACCCGACAAACCACTTGGTAATTGAATTCAATTATAAATGCTACTCATAAAATAGCAAAAGAAACGTAATAGTATAAAAAGATAGGAGTTTGAAAAAAAGGGAAAAGCGACTATGAACCAAATAATTGCCATTTTTGCTTGAATAAATTTAATCTATGAATGGTGCAGGCTTCTTCTTTTGGGTTGCGACGTGCATCCAAACAAACTTGACTACACTTAAAGTATATTTTAATTTGACATTAATTTACAAAACGGAGCATCTACAGGCAAATAAACTTGATTCGTAAAAAAACTAAAGTTGAAAATTAAATTTCACTTTTTTTTCTTCTTGAGTTTCGCTTTGTCTGTGCCCCTACATCTCATTGCTGACTTGAAATGAATTGCCATTTTCAATGTTTCCACCCTAGTGCCTGGTAGGTCGGTCGGTCGGTCGGTGCCCACTCATACATTTGCTTCGTTTGGTGGATGACTGGATGGGGGGAAGGAAGCCTCACTGTTGAAGTTCACTTTGCAAAGAAGCCCTTTGCCTTCCTTTTCCACTTTTCTTCTCCGCCTTTCCCTGTCTCACCGGCGCAGTATCAAGTTGCCCAAGCACAGTTGAACAGCCTTTAGGCTGACGATTGCCTTGCGCGCTCTGTCTCTCTCTTTCTCGGTTTCGGTGATTTCTGCACTGTGCCAAACTGTGATTCTCGCCCATTAAGTTGAAGGCTTATTCCGTGCGCTCTACTGCTCGGTGCAAATTTGTACACATTTCAGCCTTTGCCAGCATAGAGCTCTTTTTTCCTTTTTCTTCTTCATTTACCCCCCCCCACTTTTCTTCTCGTCACCAAAGTCGCAGTGAAGGCTGCCTTTCGGGTGCTCAGTGAATGCTCAATCGGCATTATAAAGTGCCAATTGGGCCGCTTCCCTAACTGTTTTCATTTAGTGCTGCTGTTGATGGGAACAGTGCTGCAGTGCAGCTTTCAAAGTTTGCTGTGTGCCCGCAGAATGGTGCCTGTCCCTCATCACTTGCCCGTTGGAAATGAAAGCCACAGTTCGCTTTTGCGCCAGAAGCACCGGCGGAAAAAACGGGCAACACGGCAAAAAAGGAAAGAGAAAATGTGTGTGTATAAGTGTGTGAATGTGCCATCTTTGCAGCATCATTTGCAGGTTGTGGTTTGCAGACTGAAAGGAGTACGCGCCAGTGGGAAATCAGCTCCAGCCAGTGGTTGGCACTTTACTGCTGTAAAGTTGAGGTGCCGTTTTTGCTGCCTCTTCTACTGCTACTTCTATCCTGCCACTTCTGCAGTTACAGTGCGTGGCCGAGTTTGAGCAAGCCGCAGCTGCCGGCTTTGGGTGTCTGCACTGGAGAAAAAGGGAAGAAAAAGCCAGCCAGCCAACCAGCTAGTCAGTCAGTCAGTTCCATTCAGTTAGTCGGCAAGTTATTCCCGCACTGCACTACAACTCTTACTACACTTCGGACTGCTTCTTTTCATGATCAAGCTTCGACTATTCTCCTGCTCACACAGTAGTTCACGTCAATTATCACTATCATTATCACCAAACTCATTCACCGTACTCTAACTCTGCAACTGCTAACTGTCTATTCTTTCTTAACTTTTTGTCGTGTGTTCTTAAAATAAAAGGTTTACTTTTTGTGTGCGTGTGTCGGTGTTTGTCTTGCTGGTGCCTTCTCTGCGACACTTTTTCTAGTTTACACTTTAACTGTGTGTGTGTGCAATGACCAGCACTATCTCTGCCGCCAACACCATTCCACACCATTTCAAAAAGACTGCTCACTAGTTGCCCTGGTGACCCATTTCCGTGTCAGTGTGTTTGCGAACCAATTTTCAATTGTAAACCTTCAATTTCAACAATTGTAAACCGCAGTATTCTGCAGTGCACGGCATTGTCAGTGAAAAGTAAAAATGGAAAAAGAAGAGGAGGAGGACGAAGAAGAGGAGGCCATCATCGGCGGCCCAATCGTAAGGCTATTGACTTGCTTAATTAACTTTTTTCCAATGAGCAAAAAAAAGGAAAAATGGAGACCAATCCTCGGCCAATCAGCCGAGAATTAGTTTGACTGAGCTGCACTCTTTCCCTTGTCGCTTTTCTCTTGGTGAGTGTCAGCTGGCCGCCAGGCAGTGGCCATTGCTAGGGCACTAATGAAAGGAGCGACCATTGGGCCAATCAATATATCTCTTGTCTCATTTTGCGTGCGTGTGACGGAAAACTTTGCCTCTAATTGCTGCATTGCGGCTATTTCTTTTAGTGCACTACCGCCAATTTACTTTACTGAACGCCGATTTTCTCATTTTCTCTCTCTCTCTCTTTCGCTTCTCTAGCCACCGATCGATTTCAACCTGAAGAAATTCAAGTCAAAGCTGTGCTGTTGCTGCTACTGCTGCGGTGGTGGTAGTGATGGCCACCGGACAGGACAGCCAGCACAGCTATCAGCGGCAGCAGCAGCAGCACTTCGGCCATCAGGCGGTGGTCAGAACAATGGCCAGAGCAGGGCAGCTGCCTGTCACCTTGCCAGCGGCGGCGGCGGCAATGGCGGTGGTAGCGGAGCAGAAAGTGCCACTCTGGCCGCCCTAATCAGACCAGGCAGTGGCAGCGGCAGCAACCGAGGAGGAACTGTTGGTGACACTGTCGAAGAAGTGTCAGCGGGAGGAAGTGTCTGCAGCACCGACCGAAACCAACAACAGCAGCAGCAGCAGGCAAACCGACTAGAGCAGAATGAATTCCAACAGCAGCAGTCAGAGAATAGAGTCGCCGGCGGCCGACAATTGTCTGAAAGGGAATCCGCTCCGCCATTGGGACTAAAGTATGCGAGCAATGCCAGCAGCACCATCATCATCGGCAGCGCTAGCGGCACTGAATCCTCAAAGTGGCTATTAGGCGGCAGAAAGGGACCGGAGAATAATAAGAAAAGCAGCAATAGCAACAACAACAACAACAACATCGCCAGCAAGTACAATCGATCTAACTCCGAGTCGGCGGCAGTGTCGGCGACGTACCCGTCTCTGCCCGTGGCCGCCAGCTCACATCGGAAGAGCTTTGAGATGAAAAGCATTTGGAACTACATTCGAAATCAATCATCCACCAGCACGGTTGGCAGCAGCAGTAGCAGCAGTCCTCAGAAGCAGCAACAGCAGCAGCAATCACTGCAAAGTGACAATGGCAACAACAATAACAACAGCAACAACAACACTGCAACGACCCACAGCAGTAACACGAACATCAGCAACTTCAGTCGCTTCAGCAACCTCCTCCTTCGAGGCCACTACGGCGGCGGCAGCAGTACAGTGCAGCCGTACTCCTCCAGCACCAGAGGCAACTCAATACCGGAAAGCGTCCTCCTCGGCCTGCTCCCGCCAATTGCTGATCTGACTCAGAGCGGCGGTGGCGGTGGTGGTGGTGGTGGCCGCGGTAGCGTCGGCGGCCGAGGACACAACAGTCGTCAGCGAAACTCAGCGCCGACCATCATTCAGAAGGACAAGACGGAGAAGGCGTGGGAACGCATGCTGAAGCTGAAGAGCAATGAGAAGAAGGAGAAGCGAAAGACGGCCAGGTTGATGCTGAAGAGCTGGGTTACGCCGAGCAGCAGTGGGCGACAGAGTGCGGCACTGGCGGCGGCGGCGGCGATGGCAAACATGGCCGGTGCAGCCACCGAGGAGCCGATCACCACCGTGGTGGAGCACAGTGTTTCTCACCACGGCGGTCGACGGCTCAGTCAGATTGACAAGTACATTCGCGCCAATGTGGTGGTCATCATCGACAAGGTCTCGCCCACCACCAATGGCCACCTCGAGGATCACCTGTCCATGCTCAACTCAGTCGGTGGTGGTGAGGATCAGGATGGAGACCGCGGATGCAGCGGCGGCGGCAACGGCCGAACCACCGGCGACCTCTACGACCAGTCGATAACGTCGGAAGACAACTTTACCTCCTGCAGATCGTGCTCCGCTCAAGTAAGTGTGCACTTTTGTGTTTTGTTCAGAAGTAGTAGTTTAAAGCAAATAGTGGGGCAAAACTGCAAAAAAAACAGTGAGTTCATGAGAAATTGTGTTTTGGGGGTAGGAGAAACGCAGCGCAAGAATGCCGCCTAAAAGAATGATGCCTAGATTCAAAGTGTGAAAAAGTTTTTCTGCAGTTTAGAGAGTTGACTGTCTTTTCGGGTGAATTCCATCATTTGCAGTCAGCTTCTCTTCCGCGTCATTGCCCGTGATCTCTTCTTCCTCACTGGAAGGCTCATCTCCAAATTCTTTCGGTAAACGAAAAGCAGATGGTAGGGAGGCAAATGTTTTCTTTCGGCTGATGTTCTACATCACTTGGCACAGCCAAATTTATGCTGTTTTTTTCGGAAACTTTGTGCTCAGGCAAAACTAACAAAAGTTGCCAGAATTGGGCGCATCTTATGGTGCTTTTTTACGTTTACCTACACTATGCCAACACTTGTGAAATTGAGGCATATGAAACAAGTTTGTGAATGTTTGATTTATAATTAAAGTAATTTTATGCTTTTTGAAAAAAAAGATGAGATGTAATTAGTGTTTTGCAATACTCCATTTTCAATCTTTATCAAAGTTTCATGTATTCTGAAAAACTACTTTTTCAATGTGTTACTCTTCAATTTATAGCATTACACGACAAAAACATCATGTAACAATAAGGTAAAACACTTGTGATAAGTGACTAATAACTTTGTTTGAATATAAACTACTCGTTTATTTATTTATTTACTGTTTGCAGTTGTTTTATTTGACAAGTAGAGAAAAAACAAGAGTAGTCATTTGAGAATTTTTCTTTTTGTTGCACTGTTTCCGGTAGTGTAGTGCAATCCAACAAAAAGATAAGTGCCAGAGCTGAAGAGTCTACTCACCAGGCCAAGCACGAATCTGCAATTGTAATTTTCCTCAGCGGTATTCGATTTTGTTTTTATACAGAATTTTTTAGGAGAATTTTTTATTCGTTTGTAACATAAACAGTGTCGCCATCTGCAGTCTCTGCTTTGCAATGCTCGATCCTGGAACGGTTTCAAAACGAAATTAAATTTTTTCGCTTTATGGTGCCGAGTGCTAACTTTATAGTACTTAATAGCATTGCATTTAATTAAATCTCACTATCTTTTTTAATTCAAATGATAATTTAATTTATCAAATATGAATTTCGGAGCGTAAAGTCAACAGTGGAAAGTAAAGTCAGGAAAGGAGCGACAATTGCTCTTTTAATTGAATCTGTTACAACTTGGTTAATTTAATTGAAAACTTGATATTTTTGTATCTAATTTTTTTGTTATATTACTTTTTAGCAATGTCAATTTGTGTTTTTCCCTAAAATAACACTTTTTTATTGTCTAAAAAAGTATTGTTTTGGTCACCAAAATGTGGTGATTCATTTTAGCGGTATTTGTGTCTGTTTTATTTCCACACCCGTACTACAACAGCTTTCGTTTTAATTCAATCAAAAACAAAGACGATGAGGGCAAGTGTCAGTGCACTACAGTGTCCTACAATACAATTTGTTTCTTTTTTTTATTCGAATTACTCAGTAGAGGATTCTTTATGTGTTTCACTTTCTTGCATCTACTTCAATTGTCAATTGTCACGGCAGGCAAGCATGTATGCCCGTAATGAGAGCAGCTTTGGTGTCTGGTTGCCTCCATTCACTCATTCAGTGAGCAGTTGGCATTCATTCTCTCATTGGTCTTAACTAGATGCACTTTTCCTTCACCTTCTTATTGCTCTGAACTGAGCATCCTCCACTGTCTGCATACCGTGCTTATTGGTTCACTACAATTGCATTTTGATTGGCCTGCATTGCACCCACTACTTCACTCATTGATAGCATTATTAGTCGGGTCTACTGCCCCATTGAATGGTAAACAAAACTTGAACTTGCCAATTGCAAATGAATGATTTTTCATTTACTGAGAAAAATGTGAGTTTTCTAAAAGAATCCATTGGATGGCATTGTGTCTCTCGATATTGAACAGAACGTTTCCTCTTTTTTTCTTTCTACTATTCTTTTGACTTGTTTCGCTCTTTTTCTTCTTTCAAATGCACATAAACTTTGGTGAGTTGCTTTGATCATAGTGGACAGCGTAAAAAAAGAGAGAGTCTGTTCATCTTTGCACTTTTTGTGAATTGTTGCTTTTACTGCTGTTTTCTCCAGATGCCCACCGTCGAATAAATTAGCATCACTTTAAGCCAATTTTTTCCTGTTCCCTTTTTCTTTTCCTTTTGTTCATCGATTGCAGCAAGCATCATTTTTGGTAATCTGGACCATAGAATATGTGTGCACATTAATATATCAGAGCAGTTAGTGCCTCCATTGCCACCGTTGTTCATCGGTGCTACAGTCTGGACAGTGATTGATTTGCTTTGCAGCTGATTCCTGTGATTGCCGCTACTAATGGTCGCTCTTGGACTGGGTAATTAAGCAATGCTTACACAGTTACACTGTTTCACTTTGAAAAATAATAATATAACCTATCGGCGGTGCACCGTGTTCGGGGGTACTGTCGCCAGTAGAGAGTTTCCATTTTAATAAAGGCCGCTTTGTGATGCGTAAATTGCAGCTCTACTTCCGCACTTTGTTTGTTTGTTTTTACCAGAAATTGAAACTGTTTCAGCACTGGTAGCAAAGTAAACTTGGACAGGCCACTTTAGCTTTTTGAAGCGACAGAGGCAACAACGGCAGCAATACTGCAGATTACTTTTGCATCACTGCCATCATTGCATACAGTTCATCACCCAACATTGTTTGCCAGCATTGTTTGGCGCTATTTTTAAGTCGTGAAAGCTTGGCAATTGTCTTTTGTGCCTTTACTGTTTTGCTGGTGTTTCTAGTGCTGCTTCAGCATTTTTACCTTTCAAATGATTAAATTAGAAAACAAAACATTGACAGTAAAATAGTAGTAACAGTTCAATCTAAATTCTAATCACACTTTGAAATGCGTGCAATGCAAATGAAAGCACTTCCTTGCAGCAATTCTTCAAATCCTCTCTAGCGCAGTTGATCACCGGCGAATGAACGCCAGTTCGTCAGAGTTCTCGGCCAAGAATTCAATTGCAAAAAGTGGCCCTATTTTGATGCGCATTGAAATTGGACTGCCTTTGAATGACTGCCTGAAAATGCACTGACACTGGCGGAAAGCTCTCATTCTCGCTTGGGAATTGCTTCACTGAGCAGACCGAAAACGAGACAAACTCAACTTCAACAACAAACATTGCACATTCTGCAGTATGGCTCTGTCGCAGAGCAGCAAAAACAAAGTAGACAAAAGGGGGCTGCCACCAATACCAAAATGAGAGAGAATATTATGTGGACGTTGCTCAACAGTAGCAGACGCTCTTAGGGGTAATATTGTCGCTGTCAAAGCAGCAGCCATTTGCATATCATTTTCTCTTGAGCTTGAGTAGAATGAACGCTGCTGGTGCAGCAATTCTGCAGAATGACAAGGTCGGGGACGTCGAATGCTGACGATCACCACTGGTGCGCACAGTCGGGAGCTGTCGCGCTATTTCTTCACCGTTGATTGATCGATGGCGCCATAGAGATTCTCTTCCTTCCTCATTCCTTCAAGCTGTGTCGTTTTAGTAAATAGCGCCCCCGATTAGTGGGGTACAGTGTAGCACCAGCAACAGTAAAAGTAAAAGTGAATACTGTAGTGTCAGCCATTTTAACTATTGGGAAAAAGTAACTGCAGGTGTTGCAATTAAACTTTGGTGGTAGCCATCAGACACACACGTCAACGATGTGACTTGAATTAGGCTGACGGTGCATATGCAATATGGCAATAGTGCTGTCACTCAGTTAAGCCATCTCTGCCGCTGATGATGATGATGATGATGATGGCAATGGTGGTGGTGGATCTTTTCGTTAAACACCGGTGCACACTGAGTATGGGTTCAGTGCAATGCAGTTTCAGCTGCCTAATGGCACCTTCTCACTTACCTCCTCCTCCTTCGAGTAAGTGCTTTCCTGGTATTACCACTTCGTTCATTCAAATGAATCACCACAATGGCGTTGTAATTGCACAATTAGCCTACGTCAAAATGGGTTTGCTGCTGATGATTATGATGAAGGTGACAATTGGCTTTTCTCTTTTTCCTCTTCTTTTTAGGGCTTCTTCAAGCACCACCTGCACCAAAGAGTGCCTTTCATTTCGGTGTTTGTCTTTTAATGCTACTGTTTGCTAAAACTTGCTGCCGACTGCAACTTTTTTCACCATTTACCTAAATACGAGAATGGTGGCCCACATTCTCTGCTTCTCCTCAGCTGAATACTCTGCTTTTGCATGCGTGATTTGTGCAGCCCTTTCCTTGCAGGGCACAAGCACTTTTTACAACAGCACCCTGCCGCCGCCACCACCGCCTGTCATAACAGGCTTCTTTATTAAGTTAAGATGGCACACTTGAGTGCTGAGAATTCAGCTGAATGCACAGTCTCAGAGAGAATGACTTTTGCTGTTGTTGCTCTGTCCTAGTTGGGTGGCACGACGCAAGGTTTCCCCCCCTCAGTGCAAGATGTCAGTGGCACCAGCTTCACCAGCTACTGCAACGCCAACAACAGTCACAGCAGCAGCAGCAGTTTGTTTGACTATACTTTTTCATCTTTTTTGCCCTTCAACGGATGTGCGCTGGAGAATGTAATTTCTTTAAAATTGAAATTTATAACTCTAGAAAAACAAGGAAAAGCGACTGAAAAAAAGAGGGAAAAAAGAGCAAGAAAAAGGGGGCGATTTACAATGGCAACTGCATTGAATGCGAATGTCGGTTTGCCTCTCGTAGTTTTAAGGTTTCTTTTTTTATTCACTTTTTTAATTTGTTCCCAATTTAGACATTTTCTTTGTTTTGCACTTTTTGTATCTTGACACCTTTGCTACTCTCACAGTTTGTGCAAGTAACCAGCATCTCTGCAACATTGTCAACCCTACTTCACTAAGTTTAGGTAAAAATATTAATTTTAAAACTATAACTCTTTTGATGATTGCCTTACTTTCTCCAGTTTTTAACTTTTTTTAATTTTGGTATGTGCTTACTGTTTTTTGTTAAATTTTATAAATTCTAAGAATGTTCTGCAATGAGCTATCATCATTGCCGTTTTCTTGAAAAGCTTTCTGTCATTAACGTCGCTAACAAGCATAACCAACATCAGAAAATTTAGACAGTCAAACATGTGCCTAAAGTTGTCTACAACAGATTTAAATGTGCACACCGAGGTGGTAAACATTTTTTGTAGATAGAAAGCACCTACCACGCTAAATGACGGGCGACAAACCACTTTTGATTAAGAATAAATTCCAAGTCAATTTGTTCTGTCTGGGCAGCAAATGTGCCAAAGATTCTTTTCTCTCTTTCTCTTCATTCTTGTCAGTTTTGATATTTATTTCTTTTTTTGTATGAACAGAAAAAGGCACGTCGCACCATTTGGCAGCAGCACTGCCTTACTTTTTCGGTGCTCGTTAGCTGCTGTTTCTTCGTTTGCCTTAAGCACTCTAGACGGCAGAATCGCTTTATATTTGCCTTTATCGAATACAATTGCACGCTAATACTACTTTTTCACAGAATTTGCCCAGCACAACTGCAATGGCACAGACAGACGATGGTCAGAGGAAAGAAGACAGTAAATCGTAAATCTGCCCACGAACGTGATAAATAGTGCCATCATATGTAATTACATAATGAGGTACAGTAGCAGCAGTAGCCATTGAATGGTCATTTCAGTGGTAGCAGCAGCAGTTTTGTGAGGGTGGAGGAGGGGGGGGGGAGAAAATCGTTTTCTCAGCTGCCAACTTCCAGTTTTGCTTTCCTCAAAACGGCCATTTCCTGGCCCAAACAGTTCTCAGAGACGACAGCTAAAAAAGAGGGAGTGAAGCAAATTCATTTTGCTTGGATTTTCTTTGCCTCTTATTGCACTACAATTGAATGTATTTTCCTCGCTGTGTATGTGTGTGTTTGTGTGTGTGTGTGTGCTCTTCGGTACCTCCGGCGCTTCATTCACTGCTGCTGCGACGCTCTGCTGCAGTCTTCCAATATGTAAATGGCCATTTGCCAATTAGGAAGAGAAGCGGCAGTGTTGTACGGCGGCTATGATTCAGATGTTGTCGGTTCTGGTGCAGTTGAGTAAGCCCAAACTGGCACACTCATTCATTCTCTACTTTTTTCACATCCAGTCATTCACTTTTTCTCCATTCTCGTCCTTGCGTCGACTAATCGTGGTGTCTGCGCTATTGTGTACTACTCCATTCTACAGGCACCAGCATCGTTATCTGTTTTTTCTGTTGCACCGAGCAGTTGTGCACTGCGGCAGCATCAGCACACTATCTGCATTATTCTTTTCCCTTCTGGTCGTTTATTCTGCCGCCTGTCGCCGAATAGAAGGCACATACATTCACAGAAGCATCAGTAACGGCAGTAGCGAGAAGCGGCACCGAAACAACTTTCTTCTTCTTCGTCTCTCAATTAATGGCGATCACGCGTTCGGAGAACACGTCAATTGGGCAAATGAAGTTGCATTTCCACCGCCGTCGCCATTCTCTAGCAGTTCTTTCCTTCTGGTACGCTTCCTCGTTCACTCGTATTGCCATGAGTGCATCGTCTTTCTTTTGCCTATTGCCTGTTCTCCTCCACTGCCGCACTTAGATTGATTGTTTTGCGCGGCCATTTTGTCACCATTTTGTTTTGTATCCTTTCTCAGCTGTTAGGAGGAGCAAAGAAGATCTGTCTGTTTTTCTACTGGCTGCCTCCCGTTGAGTTACTACTGCTACTGTTTGCGCTCAACTGATCGAATTATTGACGGTCTTTTTCATCTTCAACCACCATCACTACCGCCACTACCATCACTACCATGCTATCGTTTATCAAAAGGGAGAAAGTGAATGCACTCGCGCGCAAGTGAACGGTCTCTTAAATTGGTGCCGCAGTGACACCGATGAAAGGAAAAATTGCCGTTCAAATTGCAGCCGCAGCAGCATTGTTTGGTCGCCACTTTTCAGTTCCAGCACCGACGCTGAATCCAATGAGGAAGTGATTATCAAGCAACTTCAATTGAGTGCAGCATTATTGCTATTGAGCATAGTTAGACGGTAATGATGATGATGATGATAGTACCTCTCTATTTTTCTCTCCTTTGAAGAATCTCTTTGGCACTGGTAAAAAGAGGGAAAAGAAGGCATCCCCCGTTTCATATTCCCGTGCACTGATGCCACTTGATTGACACATCACAAAGGTTGCAGCTGACAGTTGTCTGTTCGATTGGTGGTGCTCCTCTTGGTGCTGATGTTGCTGCATTTTCTGCTGCTGCTGGTTCTTGTCCTTCTTCTGTTCCTTTGTCTCAGTCAGACCGATGTTGCCTGTCGAACGATAGCACCCTCACCCACCACCACCACCACCACCACCTCCACCACCACCGCCAGCAGCAGCAGTTCCGTAGTAGTGGTCGATAATGCGAACGTAGCCCTGTACCAGTGAGAGCACAGTGGCATCTCTCTCTCTCTCTCTCTCTCTCTCTCTCTCTCTCTCTCTCTCTCTCTCT
>JAALOO010001229.1_pt1 | contig 18580 bp, 9 predicted proteins | sample 7257641 | NCBI WGS metagenome assembly JAALOO01 (sample SAMN14085613, study PRJNA598686) | mite metagenome | biome: ENVO:01001000; feature: ENVO:01001002; material: ENVO:01001226; isolation source: single female mite from University of Michigan culture on fish food culture... ...
GCTGTCCGCGTTGACAGTTGCTGGCGTTTTGACAGTGTGAGTTTTGCCTGTAATTGTATGCATTTTTTGTACTTTTCACTTAAATTACCACAATGTTTGAGAAAAGTTAGTAATGAGCGAAACGAGCTACTGAGCCCTTTTTATTTTAAAAATTGAGAAACAGTAAAATGGTTGGTGGCGAGCGAAGCGAGCGTAACTGAGCCCTTGTTAATTTATAAACACGCTAGTTAATGACAAAATAAAAAAAAATTTAGTTTGTTTTAGTAGAACTTTCACTACTCACAAGCATTTTTTTATATCAACCATAGAGCTTCTTTGACAAAATTTAAGCAACACTTAATAACAAAATTTAAAATCATGTTATAACAAAAAGACAAATTTATCCAAGTCTTAAAACATTGAGCAATTTAAGATTACTAGTTCAATGTGGTCACATGTCGCAAATTTTGTGCACAATTTCCCTGATTCGATTTAAGTCAATTTATCAGTGTCGCCCGTGTCAATGTCTAAAACAGTGCAAATCACTTAAATTGACGCTTCGCTGCTTCAGAGTTCAATTGGGTTTTCCTATATCTAAAAGTACTACTGTGAAAAAATGAAAAACAACACAAACCTCAAACGATCTCAAAATGGATTTTTGTTTTGTCAAATAAATGAATAAAAACTGTCTATTTTTGAAAACTGACTATTGTACATTTAAAAACAAATTTTTTGCTTTTATATTTACAAATTTGCTTACATTAAATAAGTCAAGAAAACATTTAAGGTTTTTTACAACAAACTGCAGCTAGCCAAATAAAAAACTTTAAATAGTTAGAAAAACTTGGTAAACTTAATTATACTCAATGATTGATTGATTATTTTCATCTAACCACACACGCACAAATTGCTTTTTTATTTCTTTTTGACCTCAACCAATCATCAATTGCTTCTTTTTAATTTTACTAACAAAAACTACAAAACTGTGAAGTTAACTAAAAGTATTTTTTAAATATTTTTCAAACACGTACATTTGAGGATATTGACATAATTGCCTTTGTAAACCTAAAAAACGCCTAATAATTAATTGATATTTAATAATCCATTGCAAAAAAATAATTTTTTTAATTGTGGTTTTTAAAATAAACAATATTTTTGAATAAAATGACTAACTTTAAAAAATGCAACAAAAAAACTTGTCCATTGTTCAATTACATTCTATTGATGAATAGAACTTGTCTTTTCGTTTTTCCTAAAAATCAAATCAAATCCCAATCACGAGCATCTCTTTGCGGATTGAAATACAATTTCCGAGACATCATTGGAGAATATTCAATTGGATCGACAACTACAAAAACTACAGCCAATTGCCAAACTCTTCACAAGTGAATACAGAACAACTTTTTGCTTTATACTTTTGTTTGAATTTTCTTTTTTATCAAATCCACAAATTTGGCACCTCTTGAAAAGTGAACAAAGAGGCACGACAAGAACAAATAAAGAGTAAAATAAAGAAAACAGGGCAAAGACAAACTAAATGCCGCTTAATCTGAATAGCAAACAAACTAAAATAGAGTTGAGCAAAGGCACTTGAGAATGCACAAACTTTCTCTATTGGCTGATCAATTCCAATTTAAATAATATTGATCGCAGATGCAACTGATGCTTAGCAATTTTGTTTTATTTACCAACACATACTTAGTAATGACCTGAATTTTTAAACCGGTAAAAATTTTGATAACTTTTGCCAAAACATTATGAAGAAAGGTAAAAGCTACTTAGCGTTACAATATTATTTTGTCGTTAAAAAACCACTATTTAAAAAGTTTTGTCGTTTATCTAAAACTTTTTATACGTATATATGTATTAAGTTTTAATCGACAATAAATTACCTTCTTAAATATAAGTATCTAGTGTGCTGTTTTGATGCTGAACAAATTTATCAAATTTAGATGTAACGATAATGGAGTAAATGGAAACAAAAGAAGATCGGTTTCTTACGATATGCTCGACAGCATTCAAATGGAAAACGGATGAGGCTAATAAAAAAGTGTATTCTAAATTGCCCTAATGAAACGCATTGGCTTGCGGGTTAACTAAAGTAAAAATAAATTAAGTAAATAATAAATTGACTTTAATGATTAGCACAAGTTGCTTATGCTTCTTGCAGATAAAGTTTATTAACATAGGGAAAATAGCAAAAACTTTGTTATCTGACTTTTTTTGTGCAATGATATACCGTTAAAAACTTTATATTAAAAATTTTGTATACTATGCTATTAAAAAATTCTGCAAACTATTAAATTATTTTAAAAAAATAATTTTTTTTGTTTATGTGAGCAGTATACAATAAAGGTAATTTTTTAATTGTTGTTTATGGTGTTGAAATGCACATATAAAATAACTTATTGTTATAATTAAAATTTGATTGAGTTGAAAAAATTTACTTTCTGTCAATTTTGAATATGTCATTTAGAAAACATTTTATTTTGTTTGAAATGACTAAAAGAGACAACTCGAAAAACAACTAGCAATATGAAAGTTACCTTGTATAACTTTGTTCCGCCTTTTTTTTAAACAACTTGTTTATAAACTACGCAAAATAAGTACTCACTGTTTGTTATTTATTAAAATGCTCGACAATTTTATTCATGGCTTCTGTTAAACGTTAAGTTTGCCATGCTTTGCACTTGAGCTTGATGTTAACAGTATAAAAAAGATAGCAATTTATTAGTTAAAACACTGTAGAAAGATGTTAAGTGCAACAAAGATTGTCTAGTCAAAAGTTGACATCACGTTTTCACTGCCTGCTAAGTGATGAATTGTACTTGAGTAAATAAAGCATCCTTTTTGTTCTGTTATAAAGTTTTGTTTCCGTAAAGAGAAAAGAGAAAGATAGAGGAAGACGAGAGATAGACACGTAATTAAATCATAATTAAATTGAGCCACACGCACACAGTAGGACACACTGAGTTAGTTGGGTACTAAATCGCAGATTTTTGCCACATTTTCATTTAATTGGCACAGAAGTTCAGATAAAAACTTCAAAACGAGAAAAAAGAAAAGTGATTGAGAAAGTGTTGAAAAGTTTGTTGTTGCCCAATGGGTATTAAATCCAATTAAATGACCAGTAAATTGCCCTAATGGGCTTTATTTAAAATTGACGTTTAAGTGGTTTTTGTTTGTTTAAAAATAAAAAATACAAATTAAATTAAAACGCTTACAACTGTTAAAACGTTGAAAAAATTTAACAATTAGTTATTATGCTAAGTATAGTTTGCATTGTATACTCAAAAATATACATTTTAAACAATAATACAAATTTTTCTAATAATATTATACTGTCAAACTAGCAAATAGTGTAAATTATGATTTGTGTAAACTGAAAAACAAAATTTTCAAATAAATATTAAAAATATTTTTGCGAATTGATTTGTGTGAAGTGTGATTGCGGTGGCAAGTTGCCGGGCGTCAAAAAATTATAATCAAATCAAATATTGGAACAATTTATTGATTTGGTGCAGCCGTGGTCGTGTTTAATTTGGCATGGAAAGACGGCACACCATGAAAGGAAGACAAATCAGATTTGATAGAAGATAATCACGTTGATAAAGGGCCATTCGTTAACGGTATCAGTGAACAAACTTGGGCTTTGTCGGCATTGGTTTGTTTGAATTACTTTGAGTTACTGTAATGCACAACAAGGCGGCGAACTTTAGCGCAGCAGACGACAAGAAGCAAACAGTGATGGCTGAAAAAGACACAAAGGCAAAATTTGCTGAGACAACCGCTACTGGCAAATGTCGTTGACAGAATGACTCCGTTCAGTCTCAGCAGTAGGATATTTATCCAACTAATTTGAAGATTATATAGACGACGAAGCCGGCTTCAAAAGAGATGGCGCCAAAAGGAAAACCCTACAGTTTAACAAAAGCGGTTTGCAGCCTTTGTGTTTCTCTCTCTATTTTTCTCTTTCTTTCTCTATCTCTTTTTCTTTTTTTATTTCTCTTGTTGAGTTTTAGCAATTGATATTGGGAAAGTGTTACGAGTTCACTTGTCACCTTGTGGTTTGTAGTACTAAACTCAAAACAAAATTTCAGTTAAAAGTTAAACTAAAAAACTGTACTAACACAAATATTTAAATAAGATTGTCATTTTAAGTTAGTCAATTATAAAAAAATTAAACTTTAACACTTGTGTAACTTTGGAAAAAGCCATAATTTCTAATTGTTAATTGATATTTGGAATACTATAAAAATGTCACTTTTTTTATCATACATCATTTTGACTGTCTAATCATAACTGAAGTGTTTGCTAAAAAACATAATATGTAAAAAATAAAAAAACATACATACAAAAAGACACAAGTACAAAAGAAGATGAAACAAACAACACTTTTGAAAAAGGACAATGGAATGAGTGGCAGATAATGAGATTGAAAGGACGGCTTAAGGCCACAAGGAAGCATTTAGATAAACATTTACACAATAGACAAAAGCGAATTGACACGAATAAAAAATAATAAAGAGAAGAGTTAAGTAGAGCAACAGTAAAATAAATTGGAAAAATGACACTTACACAAGGCCCCAAAAAATAACATTACATTGGCCAAAAGATTAGATTATGTAAAGTGATGCTGACATTCAAGTTTTTAACTTATAAAAATGCCTTTATTATGTCTTTTTGTTTTGTTTTATTTTAAAATTTTTTTTAATAACTAACTACAAAAACTTTTAACAGTATTACTGATCTAAATTAATTTATAAAATTATTATTTACAATATTTTGTCATTTACAAACAAAATTTTTAAAATCTATTATCTTTTAATAGGCAATCAGCTTATTGTACTCTCTCCCATTTGTCTAAAAAAGTATATTTACTTAACTTTTTTGTCTAACAACTTGCAAATAGCATTATTATTCATAACTATATTAGTTTAAATTTAAGTTACACAAACTAATAAAAGAACAAATTTCAATTCAAATTGCAGCTAATAAGAAAGAAGCAACTTGAAACATATTGAAACTGATGTGAGCTTCTTTGAGACAGCAGCCAAGTGTCCGTTGGGAAATTAAAACACTAAGCAGACCTTCGACAATGGCAATTTGCTGCTATTTTCTAGTGAAATATGCGGCCAATGTCATTGTGTTTGCCGTTTCAACTAAACTGAACACCAGTTTGACTATTTTTTAACAATAACTCCGTTGCAAATACTCACACATACAAAGATCACGCTGGTTTTTTGGCATTTGCAAAAGCATCCTTTTTATTTAATGCTGAAAACATTGATTTTTACTTTTAACTTTTGTATTTAGAACTCAGTAAAAAATCTAAATTGCTTTTTTGCATATAAATCTTCAAGTAAAACAATAGGCGACATCTTTGCTTAGTTTTACATCTCATTTAATAAAACTCATTGTATTTATTTACAAGGTTTTTCTTTTGCTTAACTTGTTTAAGGTTATAGTCTAGTGATTTTCTATTGTCAGTCCTATCTCATCTGTCAGTTGTCATTGTGTAACTATTTTCTAATTAAAATGTCACTTGTTTCTCAATTAAAATAAAAATCTTAAAGTTAAAACGTGAGATTTTGTTTTTTAAAATAATGAAATGCAGGAAAGCAAAAAAACGTAACTCACAATTTAAAAAATTTTTAATTTTTTAATTGCAAAAACAACATTAATTTAAAACAAAAAATTATTTATTTCAACAACTAATGTAAAAATTTTTGACCAGTTGCTTTTTACTTATTTTATATTTTATCAACAGTTCTCCGATCCATCAAAACTTGCCAATTAACTTTTAAATGACATAAAATGTTATATGGTAATATTTAATAGTCATTTAAGGACAATAAACAAGAAAACCATCCAACTCGAAAGCAATTAAAGCGTAATAGTCAGTGGCAGCTTTGCAATTCGCACCGCAAAGCACAGCAAACAAGGGCAAATTATGAAATGCAACCGTAATGCACAGGCTAGGCGACAGAGAAGAGCAAAAGGAGAAGCATAATGCGTGGAACAATGATAGCTGCGAACTACTTTGAGCACTAATTAAAGCAAATCACGAGCAGTTTCAGTCAATGGCGACAATCAACAACGGTCCAGCCAAAACGCCAACCCGTTTAACAATTTCTGCTAGGCCCTTCTGTCTTTCTCGATTTCATTAAAAGTGCAATTTTGCCAAAAGGTTTATGTGTTGGTGTGCTGTTGTTTTAGAGAATGTGATATATAAAAAAATAATTATAATCAAAAACTCTTGCACTGATTAACATCACAAAAAAACATGAGTTGCATTCATTCAATCACCAACAATTGTATTTGATGGCATAGAATGAGTTTAGGTGAGTTTTTTTAAAAAGCATGTAAATTGGCTAGTTTTCAAAAAATATTAAACTGCACAAAAATTAACAATAAAATATTTTTGAGCAAACAAATGTATTTTATAGTAAAAATGCAATAATATTACAAGTTTTTAACTTTTGTTTACTAAAATTCAATTTAAAAATACATCGTGTGCACCAATTAATGTTTGATAAAACCATTACAAAAAACAGTGTGATGACTGAGATTAAAGTGTTTATAATGTTTTGCACAAATTGAGTGTTTGTGTATCAATTTAGTAGTTCGGAAATTGAAAAATGAGAAAATTGTACAACGAATAACAAAGAATCAACACCGACAGTACTATAACAATAATTTAAAAAAGAAAAATGTCAAAAACGGACAAATAAATAAATGTCACTGATATAAACCAATCAAATGAAACTGAAACTTAAAAATTGTAGAATTTGATTGAATCAAGTGTTCAAAAATTAAGTGACAAAAAACAAAAAACCTGACAATAAAAAAATTAAAATTTTTTAAAATTATGTCTTAGTTTTAACAATAAAATACAAACTTTTAAATAAAACAAGGGTGTGAGTGTCGCTTCGCGCCACAAACCATCGTTTCATTTTAGCGTTTATTTTGTTTATTAGGTTGTTAAGCATTGACTGGTGTCATTTGGTTGATCGGCACCGACGGTTCGGGGCGCAACGAGCTTGCGAGTTTGTAAAAGTTATACATTTAAAAATTAAAATTAAAAACAATTTAAAGTAAAACAAAAATGAAAAGTTTATTTTAAAATAAAAAAATAAAACATTGTTTTGTGTGTGCCGTTTGCTGTATTTTTAAGGAAATCACAATTGACATCAAATTAATCAAGAATTAATCTGAATAAATCACTTTAAAAAACAAAAAATACTGTTTTTAGTTATTTACATGCAAAAATAACGATTTAAAAAACTTAGTTTAGATGCAAAATAAAACATATCATAAAAGCAAGTTGAAAATAAAAAATAGCAATCAGTGTTTGTGCTAGGCCAATGCAAAATGAAGTATAGTAATCAAAAACTATTCCATTGAAGCAAAAAAATAAAAAGCCAATTGGGTTGTCTTGTGTAAAGTTAAATTAAATTAAATAACGAAATGAGCTGTAAATAATTGATAAGAATGCAGTACGCGCCGAGGCAATGAATCCATTTGTCTCCTAGTCTACAAAAAAACAGAAATCACTGGTGATGAGCAGATTATAATTGAAACACTAAAAGTGTAATTTTTTCAAAAAACAACTATTTTAACTGAGTTAGTTGATAAAATAACAGTGTCAAGCAACATAAATATGAACAGTCGTTTACTAGACTGCAAAATAAATGAACTTTTCAATGAGCTTTTGTAAAGTATAATTTGTCAATTCTTATCATCATTGACAAATATCGTAGAGAAAAATGAAACAGTTTAAGTAATAAACAAATTATACATTGCACATTTTACCCATTATTTAGTTATCTTCTACAAATGTTGAGTAATACGGCAAGTTGGTGGTGTGATGATAATAAATTTAGCGGTGTAAATGAAGCGGTGAAAATTACACTTAGAAGAGTTACAGTTACCTTACAGTTTCATCAGTTAGCGTTGGGTACAAAAAAACAACAAACATTTTCTCTCTTTTTTACACACACACTCATACTAAACACCGGTTGTTAGATGGCAAAATTCTGCCTGATTCAATTAACACTCGCCAAGAGGCGATGATGTCGTCTGGAAGAGGCACTAATTAATATTAATACGTCTTCACATTTGTCGTGATTATTGGCGAGACATCAATCTGAAACAACTGGGCAATTGATGGCAGTCAGAGGAGGGTAAAGAGAGACAAAGGGGAGGGCATAGAACGTGTAACAATGTGTCGACAGAAGATGACCAGTGCTGACAGACTGCACATCCAGTCTAGTACGGCTAAACTTAGAATCGCATGCAATTAGATTTCTCTTTTAATTAATACAAATCGATGCCGGTCGTCATTGCGCATCTCTCATTGTGCACATGTACTAGATGGAGACACCATTTGCCGATATGTTTACATTGTCAATTTCTTCTCTCGGAAGTAATTCTGCGACTACGTCTTACGCGGTGATACACACTGTTATTCTTCAAATTGGCATTAAAATGTTTTCCGTTGGCTCATGAGCTCAAGTTAATTAATTTTTTATACAGTCAAAAATGTACAATGTACAAATTGTATTTACTGCTGGATTAATGCATTTTTAATTGAAAAATTCTAGTAAATTTTTAATATTCTTTAAAAATTCAGTTTTATTTTAACAAAACAGAGAAAAAGTATTTATGAAAAAAGTCTCGCTAAAACAAAATACATTAGAAAATGCTTTTAACTCTTTGCCCGTTGAAATATTAAAAAATTCTTAATATTCTAAAACGAAAAAAACAATGCTCAGTTAAAGATTGTTCACACAGCAAAACAAAAAGAAACAGTGTCATTAATATTAATAACGTTGGTCGATTACAAATTGCTACAGCGCATTAGGCAGCAGATCGAGCACTGCACATGGCCACTGTGCAATGAATTAGGAGAATTATCAATACTGCACACTGTGCACTGCCGCGTACAAAACCAGCAAGGGAAAAAGATTTAGAACATTCCTTCTGCTTCAACTATTTCAAAATTAACAACAAAATGTCATTCAGTTTGATAAGTAGAGGCTCGTTTTGAAACACAAACTTTTCTTTTTCATATTAAAAAATTAATTTGCCGTTATTTATTTAAACAACAAAACAAAATAATTTTTTAAGTTTTACTTGGCAAATTATTAACTGCAAAAAAAATAATGTTGGCAGTACATTTACTGTTAACATTGCCGTCTAGTAATGTAACAAAAAATGTTTAAAGTTTTACAACATTTTAAATGTTTTACAATTTACGGTTAATTTTCTAACTAATTACATTTTAAATTTTGAATATATGACAATTTTTTTGTTTTTGCAACACTGTTGATAATTTTGTTATTTAAACGCGACGAGTAGAAATTATGATGAATTGATATTTAAAAAGCAAGCTTGATGTTTAACGCATACAAAAAATAAAGCATGTTTAACTACGGTGAAGGAAAGCATAGGAAGTAAAGTAGGCAGGACTGCGGTGCAGTCAATATATTTAAATTTGATTTGACACGATGACAAGGACAGACAAATTGCTGGCAATGGTTGCAAAGAGATGGCTCTTCAGACAAGGTTTCCACTTTAGGCCTGACAAGACCAGAAACGGTCGAGCTGAATGAACTACTACTAGTTTCTGGTGCGCATAATTGAAAATGAGACATTTACTCTAAAGATGTAGACAAATTTAATTATAATTTAAATCAATTTACAATAAAAACATTACAATTGATTTACTATTACTTAGCACATTTAAGGATTTAAATGTTGATTTTGTAAAAACTGTTACAAATTATTTTTGTGTGTTTTTTGAATATTGAATTTAAATGTTCAAATTCTTTACATCAATTAATCATGTAGTTTCCGGTTTTAGAACGATTTATGTAACGAGTGGTAGCTGCAAATGTACAAATTTAAAATTCAAAGATGAAAGTTGACTGCTTTTGAGTTATTGCACTTCTGAATGGTAATTTATTACACATTTTATTGATTTTAAAATATTTGTATTTGCATTATTTATGTCATTAGTAAAATGAGTGACATTTCGTACAATTATGGTCTGCTCTTAACTTTAAACAAATTTATTTATTTGTTTAAATTGTGAATCAGTGAATGACCTGACTTTCAGATTAGTTTTTAAAAAAACTACTTTATTAAAAAAATATTTTAGATATCTTCACAATAAATACATCTGCATTTTATAAACAAACAGTTTACAAGAAAAACTATAATAAAGTATAATAAATGCGTTCAAGTTTCATTCACTTGCGTTTGACCATTCTTCATTTCCATCCAGAGCCAGTTGTCACAATTTAAGAGTGGTACTTTGGTTGGCTTGCTCATTTCATCTTCTACATGATGCAGACAAATTATTGTTTATATGATATAACAAGGCGTACAAAAATTGATATTATTTACCTTGATCATTACAAGTACCATGGAAAACATCAACAAGACTTGAAGAAGAGTGACTCTTCAGAATAGAAAAGTCAATTAAATGCGTAGGCAAAGAACTGAAATCCTCTGCACTACTTGTTCGCTTCATGTACAACTCTTCATCATCGTAAAGTGTGATTAACGTGCTGTTAGAATTGAGAAGAACTTTTGGCTCAAAGTTGTGCGATTTGCGTTTAAAAAATAACTTCAAATGTTTGGCCATGGCGGCGAGTGGAAGAACAACACAACAATGAAACAGTGAGGTAAACACAGGTTGACTGACTAACGAATTTAGTCACTTAAGGCCAACTAAGTGTATTACTCATAGTTTATCAGCTTACCCTGCAGCTGAGACTCAGGGGAGAAACTGATTCAATGTGATAAGACATACACTGTGTTTTGTTAAACAAAATCACAACACCGGATATGTGTCGCTTTTTTATTGTTATTATTTGATAACTCAAAAACATAACAATGTTTATCGATCATCAAACATTCAAAGTTAATTACATTAGGACAGTATCTGCAGTGTCCATGTGTTATTATAAAGTCCATTTACGGATAACTCTCAACAATCATTCCCACACCCTAAAACGGAAAAAATAAACTGTAAAATTAATTTAAAATAAGAACACTTACAATTCCACCGCCTGCACATGCGGAGACCATTGCTAGTCGTCCATTTTCTTTGGCCAACCGGTTAGCTGCAGTTGTAACCAATCTAACTCCAGTAGCGCCAAAGGGGTGACCAATTGAAAGGGAGCCTTTAGCAAGTGAGTAGAATATACGTTAAAATGAAAAAAATTGTTTTAAAACACAAATAGTTGAACTTTTACCTCCCCATGTGTTTAGACGGTTCATGTCTGGCATTCCCACTCTAGAAGTTTGTCCGAGATAGTTGGTGCAAAAATAAGATGAATCAAGGCCTTTGAGATTCGCAAGGACTTGGCCCGCAAAGGCTTCATGAAACTCCCAAACATCAATATCAGAAACTTTTAGGTTAGTTCTCTTCAGTAGCTTGGAAACTGCATATGCAGGACCTAGAGAGCAGAATTTGCAAAATTTTTAATAACACTAATTTTAGTGATAATGTACGGCCTGACCTAGTAGAAGCTGATCTCTCAGATCAAGTGACACGTAAATGTGCTCTCGAAGATAAGCTTTTGGTTTGAGACAAAGTTCTTTGGCTTTCTCTTCAGTCATGATGAGCATAGCTGTGGCACCGTCTGTAAAGTAACTAGAATTTGCTGGCGTAGCGGTACCGTACTCTTTGGTGAAGGATGGTTTTAACTTTGAAACCTTTTCGTATGTAGACACACGAATACCATTGTCTTTTGATATCAAGCCTTTGCCAGGCACAAAAATTGGCTCAATATCACTTAAATTCCCTTCTTTAAACGCCTTATCAGCTAGCGTGTGCGAACGGAGACCAAACTCATCTTGTTCTCGTCGGGACACTTTAAAAGAAGCTGACATCTGATCACTTGCCTGTAGACAAAAATGTAATTAAGTTTTTAGTAAATGGTCTTAAGTTTTTGCAGTGGTTTTGATCACCTCTCCCATGATTTGACCGGTAAAAAACTCAGAAAGTTGAGGAAGCTAAGTTTAAAAAGAACTCACGTTACTTGGTTGCAAGTTTTCTAATAAAACAAACCTCGGGGGCAAAATAATCTGGGCGAAGTTTTTTGAGTATGTTCAATCGGTCTTTGTTACTTTTTGCCTTGTTTAACTTGAGCAACATTTGGCGCATCTTTTTTGAGTGGCGAATAGGTACGTCAGAAGCGGTCTAGTAAACAAAAAAAGTCAGCGAGAATTGACAAGTAAAAACTATGACCAATCTCATTACCTCAACTCCTCCAGCAATGACCACTTCGTAAGTTCCCGAGTTGATGTATCCTATGCCACTTGTAATAGCTTGGTTAGCCGATACACAAGCCATAGTCACTGTGTTTGCAGGAACGCTCATTGGCAGACCAGCCGCTAAATTATAACAACAATAAGTATTCGAACCGATTTACTGACATCTTTCCTTACCGAGGACAGCCTCTCTAGCCACATTAGGCGTCTTTGGTTCATGCAAGTTTGTTCCACAAACTACGTAATCAACATCACTTGGAGAAATTGGAATGCGTTTCAGCAGTGATTTCAAAGCGTGCGACATCAACTCGTAGGACATCAAATGCTCATAATCAGTCATTGATTGAGCAAATGGAGTGCGAACTCCTTCCACGAGAACAATGTTTTTTCCATAGCGTTCATTGTCAAACTTGTAGCCAGATGATCCATTTAAAATGTGCGGAGTAGATGCCAACGGTGCAGTAGCTGTCGAAGAAGAACATCGAACTGAGAGGACTCTCTGGATAATTCGAGATGAAAGCATTTTTTTCAGCTTAAAATTTATTATTGTTCAATTTGACTAAACACGCAAAAACTGCTTTTATTTTATTGTTTTATTTTGTTCGCTGCACTTGATTACTGATGTACATAAACAGATTCGCAGTGAAAAGGTAAATAAACGATGTCATCATCAGCAGATAGCCGGTTTTGACAATTGTTGCAGTTTAACAAACTATTACGCAAGAGCAGCCGCCATCTGATGCCCTGCAAATCAGTTAGAAATAAATCCGATTTCGATCACTGAAAACCTTTATTCGCAAATACATCAGTGAGGTGCATTGAAGAGGGAGAATCTGCTCTGGAGCGTAGCATTGTGGCCGTCGCGGCAGTTGATCGGCCAGTTTGAGCCGTAAAAGGCCTTCATTAGGGCTTGCACTTCAGAGTACGTTTGGCGCATCTGCTTCAATTTCAGTGCGCTTTCATCAGTTAGTTCTTTGCCAAAGTAGTGTAAAGCTCCTACTTGTGGCACCTTTTCACGGCACAACTCTTCGAGAGTGGTCGCGTACTTGTTGGCCAGCAGAGTGGACATTTGCCAGACCAGCTGCAAGCAGTCCAGAGCCACTCGTCGACTGATTTCCCGGAAGAGAGAGTGGTTCCTGCGGTTTTTCTCCGGAATTTTGTACTTTTCTGCAAGCAAATTCATCTCGCTCAGGCGGGAAAAGTTCAAAGACACTGCTCCATAGATGAAAGTTTTCAAAAAGATTGCATTTTCATCTTCTTTAGAAGTGATGCTTCTGAAAAGGTTGTTCAGAAGCTGGGAAGTGACTTGTTGTGCTGGACATGTCTTCAGTTTTCCAGCACGCCATTTAGGCTCAGTCAGGTAGTCTTGAATGCAGCCTTGATGCAGAAAAATTGAGCGATTTTCTCCGTTGAGCCAATCAAAAAATGTTTTCATAAACTTCAACAAAACATTTGCTTGGTTTTCAAAATTAAACACGTAGTACTTTCGTTTACGTGCCATGAAAACGGTAAAAGATGCCGAGTTTGCAATAAAACTTGCGCGATAGAAGAGAACATTTTTAGGCGAAATTGTGCAAGGTTGAACACTCTGAGTGTCCCAACTCACTTCAATGATCCACTGATTAGTCATAGAAGCAGCTTGATCGGTCTTTGGTTCCACAAATGGCTTAAAGGTGATCTTGTTGCTAGAAACGTTGAACCATTTGTCCTGAAATGAGTCGTAAAACTTGCAGTCATGTGGAAATTGCACATTTGCTTTCATTGTAGTGAACTGCAAAGAGGATTGCTCATTGGGAAGATTAAACACATCAAATTGCCGCAAAAGTGGATCATCCCAGTTTCGATGAGTCGCAGCAAGGTCGCTTCTTAACCGAGAATACTCCTCCAGCAGGCCTTTGTAGGTGCTCAACTTTTTCACCAGCTGATTGTTGATTCGAGGCTGTCGCTGTGCCAGCTTGTGCCTGATGATCTCATGAGCGGTAAAGCCCAGTGAGGCCTTCTGGTCGCACATTTGATCGTACAGCATCAGCGACTTGATGCGGCTTGCTCTGGCCACACTGACTATTGACTGCTGTGGCTGTTGCTGTTGAGTGGATTGGGCACCGGCCTGACCACCAGTCAGTCTTTGTCGAGTGTAGTACTTCTGCTGCCACAATGGGTTGTATGCGACGCTTCTCTTCCAAACTGCCCACTGGCTTAGCATGGTGGCCGATCGGAGGACAGTTCGACGAATCGTTTTCGCCAGTGCCGGACTAATGTTAAAGATGACCAGCTTGCCATATCGCATGCGCAGCGTCACCTCGTTGTTGTCCGAGTGAAAGCTGAGAATGTTTTTGGGCAGTATTTTCCATTTGCCAATGTCAGGACTATCACCAAGACCAAACATTTTGGTGTACTGGTGAAACATCACAACAGAGAGCTCTCTTTTGAGAAAGTCAAGGACAATGCTGCGCTCACCAGCGTTCACTGTGATGCCAACACTTGACATTACGTGCTTGGTGGCCGGAACATAGATTGAACAGAGAGCTTTCATGGCTCACTCTTTGTCAGTGTTTTTTGCTTGCAGTTTGCGGCTTCACTGATGATAAACTTATTCAAACTCTTCACACTGCAAAATAACTATTTTAAAGTAATCTTATGTTTTCTTTTAAATATTGGTAAAAATCTATGTTCTATTTATTTAACATTAAAACTCGAACTTTATTGTAAGTTATAGCCAAAATAGCAATTAAAGTTTTTTTGTGAAACAAAAAGTAATTGTGTCTTTTGTCATTGATGGTCATGTTTAAATGTCAGTTTCATTGCCAATTTGCTTGCCCATCACATGCACACATTTCCGCTAGATAAAATGCTTCATGTTGCCCCGTCACTGAACTGTCACCGACGTCAGTTGCAGCTTTCCATTGATTGGGTGACTTGTACAACTGTTTCCAAATGTTTACCAGTCCCTAGCACCCCTTAGCAGTTGAATGATTTTCTTCAATATGATAGATAAGGTAGTTATAGATTTTGATTTCTGTTGACAGGAAATTTGTGATTTCCAGCAGATGGGTACAAATGAGTACAAAAATTATTCATTAATTTACAAAGCAAAGTGCCTTGTTTTGTCGTACAACCGAGAAACAGCTGTGAGTGAGCAGTTTTAGGCGATGACTAGTTGCCAAGACAATGACGAGCTCATTCCGACAAGTGCAAGTGAATGTGGCCGGTGATGTGGCCACTTGTTGTCCACTATATCCTTTCCACATCATTGCTGTTGTCAGCCAAAGTGTGGTTTCATCTGGCGCTATTAGTGCTTTTTGTATTCTTTGCTTTACCACTTTCAGCTACTCTCTCTCTCTCTCTCTCTCTCTCTCTCTCTCTCTCTCTCTCTCTCTCGTCCCCTCTTTCCCTTTCAGCTGTTTTAGTCCATGACTGAATGATTTGGCCAAAAATGAGCGCGACCAGCCTAAACCAGGCAGCTTGTGCGTGTATGCAAAATGTCTACTAGGCAAATTGTGGCGTAGTTAGAGCTGTTGATTTGACGAGAACACACAAGCAATCGATTACCTGAGCACTTCATTTCAGCCTCCATGTAAATCTAGCCGACATATTTACTAGCTCTAAAAATGAATTCAATTCTTTCGACATGTTCTTTTAGTGTTTTTACTGTTCTGCTCGGAATTGTTGTTCTTGCAAGCATTTTTTCCGATGCACTTGTTGTTCCACAGTCACAAAATTTAAAAATAGAAAAACCGATTGAAGCCAAATTTAGCAAACTGCAAAATCTGGCAAGTAGTACTTCCAAATCTAATATTGATTATGACAACGATGACGACGACAACGACAATGATGGCGATGAGGATTACGACTATTCAGATAATTCTCAAAATAGCAAACTTGTGGTTTCAACTGATAAACCGAAACAGCTAAAGATGTGCGTCTATCTCAATCCAGCACATGCGTCAACGCGTAATGGACCTTTTGTTACCTACGAGTGCTCTTCGCGAGTATGTTCAGATGATGAAAATGGCTCCATTGACGAGGAATCTTATAAAATGCGTCGTCCAATTTTTGACTGGAACTCGCAGTTTAGCCACCTGATTTTATCAAACGGAACTTGCGACTCAAATTCGCTTAACTGCTGGCACAAAATCGACATAAATGTCAACTCACTAATTGATGTCATGGAAAGTGATGGAATTGAGCAGATTGAGATCAAATGTACTGTAGCAGATTATGTCAACTCGTACGACTTATTCAACTACGTCACAGGAGAAGCAACGAGTGTTTTGCGACATTTCAAAGGTAAAACAAAATATTGTGTTAAAATATAATTACATACTGAAACAGATACTGTTCCCTTATCCGATCAACAGGCAACCGAGCTCATGAATCGTGCAATGTCACACAAGACTGTAGTGACGGGTTTATGTGCATGCAAAATGATAACTCCATTCTGACAGATGACAACAGTTCAAATGGTTTTTGCGAATGCCCCACTCAACAGATGGTCGCCATTTCAAGCGGTAATGGGGTGAGCACCACAGAAATTAGACCCTTTATTTTAGTAGAAGATCCCCATTACATGGAGCAGATGTGCGTCCCTGTAGTCACCTACAATGAGAGCTGCCTCTACGACTCACAGTGCAAAGCCACTGATTGGAGTTTATTCTGCAAACAAATCGTTCGAGAAGATGGTCTGGCCACCTCAGACATGATGTGCGACTGCATGAATGGATATGAATGGGCAACCGATAACATGCTTATTAAGAAATGTCTAGCAGTTCCTGATGAAGCTTTAAATGGTTGTAAAGTTTCTGCAGAAAACGGCACTACTGTTGAAGGCACTTTTGATCAAGAGACAAGCTCCGGTGAAAAAGACTTGGTCATTTGGTGGATTTTCCGCCCAACTGGATCAACCGGTAATTTTCAATTGTGTATCAAACTACGGTTTTTCAAAAATCTTTTTTTTTCATAGATTCCCAACAAGAATCATCCAGACACGGACTTTATTACTACAGCTCGCGATACTTCACTCTGACAAACTTTGCTTATGTTTTAGCAGCTTTTGCTATTATATTGCCGGCAATTCTGATAACTTTAACTTTGCTGTTCTATTGTCAGCGAAAGTTGACCCAATCAAGGCAGTACCAGCCAAGGCGAACTTCGTTTAGTGACTCAGTCTACTCTGATGCTATTCCCACAACTCCATCAGAAAAGACTAAATCGGTTTCTTTTGGATTTGACATTTCTCCACCTTCGACTCCAACGGAAAAAACGTTTGGCAAGCTTTCACGATCAAAGAAAGAAGATAAGCTTGACCTTGTTGATAATGACCAACTAGAACAAACACACAAGTTTCCATAAATGTTTTGATACAACATGTGTTTTGAGTATAAAATAATTTAAAAACTGTCAATATTGTTTTGCTAATCGACGTTATGTTTGAAACTTTTAACATCGCTGTAGTAATTGTAGAGAAACATCAGAAAATTGCATTACTTTTTTTAAACACAAAAAAACAACTTTATAAATCTGTCAAAAATACTTTTTAAAGTGTAACTGGTTATTTTAAATATTTTCAAACAAGTAAGGTTTGGGGGCTAGTAGCATAACCACAGTTTTAAGATATTTTTAGCAAACAAAGTAACAACACCAAACTCAAGCAATGATTATCATTAAAACCATAAAGCTTCTCTTGCACTATTCCTCTAATCAAGCAGTGATAAGGTAATGCATAACCAATTTTGTTGTTTGAATTTATGTTTGACTTGCATATAAAAGGATATGTTTATTAGTACGCTAACAAAAGTCAATTTTGTTGCAAAATCAAAAAGTTTAAGTTATAGAAAAATGTTTTCAATTTTTTTGCTTACAATTTTAGGTGTTTTGATTTTTTATTATATAAGGTATGTCGATAAAATGTACAAAACAAGTTTATTAACAATTTTGTTTAAAATCAGGCGAATTTATCTACATTTTACATTCTGGCAAAGACAAGGAGTACCGGCTTACCCTTTCATAAACATTGAATGGGCGTTTAAAGAGTATCGTCAACTAGTGTTCGATGAAGCAAAGCAATATGGCAGAATATTTGGCATTTATGAGCCTGCATCTCAAGTACTCTTTCTAAATGATGCCAAACTAGCTCGAGAACTTTCAATTAAAAGTTTTCACCAGTTTCCGATACGATTCAATTTCTACACTGGCACAACCAACATTGGAAAATCACTTTTCTTTCTTGAAGCAGACGAAAATTGGCGACGAATCAGGTATTACAAGGACTCAGTCGCACTCGCTTCGCTCACGCCACATTTAACTGTGCACCGCT
>JAALOO010001230.1_pt1 | contig 18576 bp, 13 predicted proteins | sample 7257641 | NCBI WGS metagenome assembly JAALOO01 (sample SAMN14085613, study PRJNA598686) | mite metagenome | biome: ENVO:01001000; feature: ENVO:01001002; material: ENVO:01001226; isolation source: single female mite from University of Michigan culture on fish food culture... ...
AAGACAGACAGACAGACGGACGGACACAGAGTGAGATTAAAAGCGAGATTTTTTTTTTCAAAAAAAAAGTCTCGCTAAAAGACACTGTGGGCTCGGCGTCGGTGATGAAGTGCCTCCTGAAGCACACAATGGCAGTACAGAAAGACATAGGCAGACATAGGCAGACTGTGCTGTGTTGAAAAGTAACGATCCCATTTGTAAAGGTGCCAACAGACGACAAGGTGTCTTCGAAACGCATTTCAGTGCCAGGCAGAGCAGAGGTAGAGGCGCCAAACGCGCGCGCAAAAGATTTCTCGCCGCTCGCATCATTTATAATTTATAAACAATTATTTGCTTAAACGAGTACATCTTCAGGACGATGCGGCAGGCAGGCAGGCGGCGGCGGCGGCACTGAAAATGTACAGAGAAAGACAGCTGGCTGGATTGGCCTCTTTCAGGGTGAAAGTGAGGGAGAGAGGATGAAGCGGACCAATCGGCACGCAAACGGAGCTGGCACTGGCAATTGAGGCCTGCTGGAGGAAAAATGGGGGAAAGTGAAGGAAGAAAGAGTCAAGTGAATTAATTGGGATTTAGGATAAATCAAGTCGCGTCGCGTCGCGTCGCGTCGAGTCGAGTCGAGTACTTCTTCACTGCGCTGCTGCGACAACACAATTGAACGGCGCCATTAAGCTCTATTTGGTAAATGGCAGTTATGGAGAGACTGCCAACTGCCAATCACACACAGTCATAGGCACTCTTTAATCGGCAATCCTGGCCATTTCCTAGTTAGCCTCTGGTGCAAAGACGGGAACATTCTACTACTACAGTTCTTAGTGCCCATAAAGACGACCACGATTTGCATTATTTGCCAGTGGCAGTGACTCCTCAGCTCCCAATTCACCCGGAAATGGAAGCTAGCTCTCCTTTATTACATTACGATGATATCGAATAAGTGGAAAATCTAATACAGTCAGAGAAAAGCACAGTCCAGCAGGAGAGAGAGAGAGAGTAGAGTTTCTCCAGAACTTTACAATGCAATCAGGCAGCAGCAGCAGCAGCAAGCAGCAGGCCCCTAGACTCAGCAAGAACTAATGTTAGATAATACAAATTTGTTTTAGAGTCAATTAAATTGAATCATTATACACTGATTTGAGCTGGTGCTGATCTTTCTCATCTCCTTTCTTTTTTCGGTACTTTCTTTTGCTGCTGCTGCGGGTACCATCACTAATTCGGCGGTAATTTGAGTGCGACTTTACTTTGGGGGCCGGAAAAAAGAGGAGAGAGGGAGAGAGAAATCCCCCTAAATGACACAACTTCTGCCTCCTTTCTCACTGATGTCCCCGATTAGTTTAGTTTTCGGTGCTCAACGGACTGCAAGCACTGCACACAGAAGCACACACATGCACTCACTCACATTGAACGACAATTGAATTTGTTCAGCCACACAGAAAAGTAAAGAGAGTGAGTGAGTCGTCTGGTCACTGGTCTGTCTTCTCTTCTCTGGGACACTCTCGCACACTGCTGCTGCTGCTGCTGACCGAGACAAATTGAACGCTCACGCCAGGAGCCTGGTGAGCCAAACATTTCCCGACACAAAAGGTGCTGCCAAAGGGCACACATGGCGGTGGTGGGACTACTCACTACAACAGCAACTGCATTAAAAGTGCCCGCTGCACTTCTAACTACGAATCGATTCCGAAAAAGCGGAAAAAAATTGCAGGGACGCTCACGAATCCTTCCCTTTCTCTTCCCTTCCCTTCCTCTCTCTCTCTCTCTTCACCCTCATTCCTCGCTGCAGTCGAGAGAATTCCGATTGAGTTCATTTCGCTGTTTGTCGCCAAACAATCGATTGATTGCCAAAGCAAAACTTTTGTCTGTTTTGTCAACCAGCAGCAACTATCAGAGTTCTGTCTCATCCGCTTCAGATAATCGGATTCTTGGAACTCTCTGTTAATGCTGATGCTGATGCTGATGCTGTCCATGTTTGTTTACTAAAACTACAAAATATAGCAATTTAAAAGTACAAAGAACCGGAAAAAATATGATGCGGGATTTTTTTCGGTGCACTTTTGTCTGCCAGCAACCTGTTTGAAGTTTGAGTTTTTCAAAATTCAAAATCAGGATATTGAGACGCCCTCTAATGAGGTAAAACCGAACGATAAACACATTTGAGGAATGTTCGAGTTTGATTAAAAGTTATATCAAAGCAAATTAGACAAAACAAAGAGACAGATAACATGGAGTTTGTACTTACAGAATCGGAGAAAAACGGAGCCAAACGATTACCGGCAAAACTGAAGAAGACTGATGACGAGTGGAAAAACAACCGAAGATGCCCTCTTCTGTGCTAATAGCGCCGACATGTGCAGAGAGAGGAGCACTGCCAACGAAGGGGCTTGCTTTCGTGTGCACATGGCTTTTTTGTGCATTTGTTGAATTTGTCAACAACAACACACATTCCGCCCTAAAAGATGGACAATTTAACCCTTTATCGCTCTGAGGAGGTCAAAAGGATAAAGGAGAATACACTGGATGGCATCATCGTGGAGAATTCATTTGCCATCGATGGTGACCTCAAGGTGGCTTACTTCGTAAGCGGCTGCAATCTCTATTCCCTGAATCTTCATAACAAAGAGGTAAAACTGCTTTTGGCGGAGTTGGATGATTGATTGTAAAACCAATTTATATTTTGTAGGTTACTCTGAAGCACGACTACATACTGGGATTTGAAGAGAAAACCATAGAAATTGTTTGTTCAGCCTTTTTACTTGAAGAAAAACTGTATTTTGCACTTCTTCCGAACGGCAAAATATTCACATTTGACACATACAACTCGGAACCGTTTGAGGGTTCAATTGACGTGCCAGCCTCAATTGACTCTGCCAAGTTCAGCCATGATCAGGAGCTGTTGTCCCTCTCCACTCGCAATAACCAAATGTTTCTGTTCAACAAAGTTATGGTGCTCCAGACGTCTTGTGACATGAACAAAGACGACTATGGCACCAATGAACTGGTGAACGTGAACTGGGGCTCCAAAAGCACTCAGTTTCACGGAGAAGGAATGCGCGATAAGCGAGTTGTCAAAGAGGTTTGTTTATTTGTGGTTTTCATTGATTCATTTATTGACATTTTTTTGCATTTCGTTAGGAGTACTTTCCTCTAGAAGAGTGGGACGATAAGAAGAGCGCTCTCGATTGGCGAGGTGATGACAACTACTTTGTCATCAACTTTGTTTGTTCCAAAGGTAAGTCCAAACATCTGAAGTGCTCGCAATTGCCTAACACTCACAATACTTTTACTCCTAAAGGCTTTCGCATGCTAAAACTGTTCAGCCGACAGGGCATTCTTCAGCACACCAGTGAGTACGTTGCCGGCGTGGAGAAGTGCATTGCCTGGAAGCCGTCCGGAACGGTGATCGCCTCCTCTCAGATGCTGCCCAACAAACACTCGATCATCTTCTTTGAGAAGAACGGCCTGAAGCACCGCGACTTTGCGCTGCCCTTTGCTCCGCACACCTTCGCCCTCACCCAACTGGCCTGGTCGCAGGACTCGGAGGTTCTGCTCGTGTGCGGCTTTGAAGGCTCGCTAGATGGAGGAGGTGAGGGAGGTCGGTACGCCCAAGCTCGACAAAGCCTGCTGCTGTACACCACCAGCAACTACCACTGGTACCTGAAGCAGCGGCTTCAGTTCGACCTGCCATTGGACACCATTGGCGGCATTCTCTGGGACGAGACCGAATACTCGTTGCTGCACTTGCTCTCCCGACAAGGAGGCTTTACCTACCGGGCACTGCACTACAATCGGTCCGTCTCTGCCACCGCCGGCCAAGTGCTCCTCATTGACGGCAATCAGCTGCTGGTGTCGGACTTTGAGCGAAGCCTGGTGCCGCCGCCGATGAGCACATATGGCATAGAGTTTGAGGGGCAGATTAGCCAAGTGTGCCATGAAGCCACTGACCAGGAGAACGGAGGACTGCTGGCCGTTTTCCTTAATGGCGACCAATTAGTGCTCCTGCAGCAGCAGTCTGCTTCCTCCAGTCTGGCAGAATGCGCCAATGTAAATGACCACCACTCCATAGCCTCGTACAGCTTCAGCAACGTCTTCTCCGACTTCACAGCTGTCTACCGGCCGCTCTTCAGCAAAGTGGTGCCCCACATTGGCCGACTGCTGCTGCCGCTATTATTGGGAGAGCAGGGACGACTCTACGGACTGCTGGACGGGCGGATTGCCTGCTTCGACTACCAAAACCCTCAATCAGAAGGGGAGATAGTCTTTCTGAGCAAGGAGCTTACTGAGCCAATCGCCGCCCTCACCACTCTGCCTGATCGGCGGCAACTCCTGCTGGCCAACACCGCCGGACGACTCTTCTCCTTTGACATTGAAAAGAAGAGCTCTGCAGAGACTGAGGAGGAGAACATCCTCACCGAGTACCGCCCCAAAACGGGCGCCACCACGCCCGTCTACGACGACCGGCCACTGCATTTGTGGACGTTCACCGACGACGACGAGAAGGACGGCGAGCCGCACATTATCTGCCACACGGTGCGCAACTCGCTCTACTACGACCACCACCTGCTCTTCAGCTGCATCGTCAACTCGGCGATGCTGTACGACGGCGCCGGAAGCAGCAGCAGCAGCAAGTACCTGCTCTTCTCCACCAGCAGCAGCCTCTTCTACTGCTGGCCACTGGTGAAGAACTTTGATCCGGTGCAGATGTTTCGGGCGTACCCGCCGCGCAGCCTGGAGAAGGGCGCCCGAATCATCGCCGCCTCGGTGGGTCAGGCGAAGGTGGTGCTGCAGATGCCCCGGGGAAACCTGGAGGCCTTTCACCCGCGCCTCCTGGTTCTCTCCAAGGTGGAGCAGCACCTGCGAGAACTGGACTTTTTGCGCGCCTTTGAGCTGCTGCGCAAGAATCGCATCAACCTCAACTACCTGTGCGACTTTGACTTTGCCCTCTTCACGGCGAACAGCGACCGCTTTCTGCAGCAGATTGGCGAGAAGCACAGCGACTGGATCTGCCTATTTCTATCGGAGCTTTCGCCTGAAAACGCTTTCTGCCTCCTGAACGGAAAGACCGAAGCGGAGGCGCCGAAGATTGCCCGGAAGGTGGACACCGTCTGCGAGCTGCTGCGGGAGAAGATGCAAGTCCTGATGGGCGGCGATGACCAGCAGACGCAACAGGAGCGGTACCTGAACGCCCTGCTGCTGACGTACATCAAGAAGGAGGCGCGGCCGGAGCTGGCGGAGGCGCTGCAGGTGGTGAAGGCGTTGCCGAGCGGCAAACTTCGAGACAGCGCCATCAAGTACATGCTCTACGTGGTGAACGTCAACCGGCTGTTTGACGAGGCGCTGGGCACCTACGACTTTGACATTCTGCTGATGGTGGCGGGCAGGTCGAACAAGGACCCCAAGGAGTACATTCCGCTGGTGAACGGGTTCAAAGCGATCGAGGAGGAGGAGTACCGGCGGTACAGAATTGACATGCACCTCCAGCGGTGGCGAAGTGCTCTGACGCATCTCAGCCGCTGCAATGACAGTGATGGCAGTGGTGGTGCTCGGTTTGAGGAGGCACTGGAGCTGATTGAACAGCGACACCTATTCAGGGAAGCCATTGAAATTTACGGCCTGAACAGCAGCAGCTCCACTGAGGCTGCGGCTAAATATAGTCCCATTTGGAACCTGTACGGCGACTATCTGTTCAAGAAGAAGTACTACCAGGAGGCGGCGATCGCCTTTCGGCGGGCGGCCAACCACGGTCAGGCCTTCAAGATGTACCTGATGGAGGGCAACTGGAGCATGGCCAGTGTTTGCGCTCGGCAGATGGCCAGGCTGGAGGGGAAGGAAGACGGAGAAGAGGAGCAGGAGGCAGCAGCCTTTGAGCGGCACATTGGGCCGGTGGCCCAGCAGCTGGTGCTCAACGGCAACCACACCGCCGGCGCCTACATTCAGGAGCACTACCTGCACCAGCCGAGGGAGGCCTTCACCACGCTGGTGCGAGGGCGCCAGTGGGAGCAGGCGCTGCGCTGTCTTCACGACCACTTTGACCGCCAGGTGGACGTCCGGAAGGAGCTGCTTGAGGGCCACCTTCTGCCCGAGCTGAAGGAGGCGTACCAGTCGACGGTGGGCGCCATTGAAAGGACGGCAGGGCAGCTGACCGGGCACTTGGACCGGCTGAAGGAGGTGCTGATGGCGGCTCGATTAAATGCCCAGGAAGCTGGGGCTGGAGCTGGAGGACATCACTTTGAGACCGAATCGGACTGCTACTCGGACACGAGCAGCCTCCTCGACACCGCCTCGCTCAAGTCCTCGGACAGTGGCCACTCGGCGAGCAGTCTGAAGACGAACAAGAGCCGGAGCGCCGGCTTTGCTCGCAAGCAGAAGCGACTGGAGCAGCGCAAGTACGTGCCCGTCAAGCGGGGCTCCCCCAATGAGGACCTGCAGCTGGTGTTCGCCATCAGGGAGCTGCTGACGAGCAGCAGTACCTCCTTATTGGCCGATTCTCGCGCCCTCCTCCTCGCCCTCTACGATCTCCTGCTGGCGGAGCAGTCGGCGGCGCTCCAGCGACAGCTGCAGCAGCTGCACGCGCAGTTCACCGCCGCTCTCGAGTACATTTGGAAGGGCGAGTTCTTTGAGAGGCGGCTGGCTGAAGGTAGGAGGACTGAACATTTTGCTCCATTTTCTGTTTCTCACCTCATCTTTTGTTCCTTCATAGATGACATGCTACGAGAGGCGCCCAAGCTGGAGCAGGACCCGGCCAAGTGGTCGCTGGTGCTCAACTGCTGAACTAGGAAAAAGTAGGCTCATCTTTAGGCTCATGAGTTTTTCGCCCCCCCCCCCAAATTGCTGTGTGAACTCTTCTTTACATCTTTATTATGTTCATTATCATTACTGAAACCAATATGCATTTTTGCAGATTCTCTTTTTTTGTTGGCGCGCCCCCGTTGGTAAGCAAATGATCAAGTTGATGAAAGGAATGAGGAAGGAAAGAAGGGACGCCCGCCTCAAAAGAGAACTGAAGAGGACTGAAAGGATGTGGAAAACATGTTTTTCTTCTTTCTTTCTTTTCCATCATCTGATCGGATCACACAAAGTAGAGCCCTGCTGCAGTACGGCAGTTTATTTTGCATTCAGTGCGTCCCAATGGAACAGACACACGCACTCACGCCAGTGTCGCCAGAAACAGCACCAGCAGCATCATCATCACCCGAAGTAACATGAGAGGCAGCCTCAGTACTCAGTCCAACTGATTGAATATTCTAATGATTGGCTGATTTATGAAAATGAGCTGCTGCTGCTGTTCACTACCAAGCCTGTGTGTGTCTGTGTGCTTTGATCGGGTCTATATACAGACCACACACTCTGTCGAGCAACAGTGTTCGCATTCAGTAGCAGCAGTGCCACTCACTGAGCCCATCAGCGGGGTAATGCTGCTGGTGCTGGTGGTGGCGTGGGACTTAGCAGGCGAGAAGAGAGTGTCGGGTGAGATTAGCGCAGACGGCGACCAGTCGGTGCCAAATTGCTCCTGACATGAGGACGATGTTTGCTGTGCCTGCCTGCGAGTCTCAGATAGAGAAAAAGTGTGCAGGGTGGCACTCACTTTCTCTCTCTCTCTTTTTCTCCACTTGTGCCCCCGCCGATCACTGCCGATTCTCTACAAGTGCAAATGGACATCTTTTATCTGTTTCAATTGATTCTCCTGCTCTTGCTCGTACCCTTGTACGACTGCCACTAATACATCTCCACTTGGTAGTCGATTAATTTGCCAGTGGCCATTATTCGGCGACGACAACTGCGGCGGCAGTGGTGGGCCCTTTGTGCTCTTTGGGCTGCCGAGAGATGTCATAAAAGCAAGCTGTCTCGCCGCACTGGCAACCATTTGCTGGCTGCTGTTCCGCTGTGTGTTCTTCCCGTTCAACTGCAGCTGAAAGCACCGGCGCCCGAGCCAAAGGAGTGAGCGCCATCATCATCATCATCATCCTCATCAGTGATGGTGGTGGTGGCAATGAAACCGCCATCATCTGCACTAATGCAGCTCTTTCTGCTCAGTACTGTCACTGTCGGCGTTTGCGTGTCAGCGAGTAGTAGCAGTGTCCAGCAGACAGTGTCCAGCGGCAGCTCTCTACCATCGTCCACTTCTGATCCACTTCGAATTGGCTTTCTCAGCTCCTTTCGCTACGGCCAGGGGAAGAACATCGCCGGGGCGATACCGCTCGCCATTCATCACATTAACCAGTAATATAAATGCGAGTGCTGATTGAAGATGGCCTTTTTCTCTCTTTTCTTTTTTACCGAAAAAAAATTGTGACACAATCACCGATTACAAGTGGTTGATGGATTGTGGAATCACTTCAGGAGTTGAGCTCCTGGTTGCTAAATTAGCTGACCTAATCGATTTTTTTCTTTTTTCTCCCACTTAGAGATCACAGCATTCTTCCAAATCATACGCTGGAATTTATTGGTAAGAGTGCAAACTTATTATTTTTTTCTGGAGCAGTTAGAGAAACATGTGTTTCATCATAATGCACACTTTCTTTTCTCTTTTTCTTCCTCCCACAGTGGGCGAATGCGGCCAGCCGGGCAGCTATCTGAGCATTCAGAAGATGACCGAAATGAAGGACAAAGTGGCGGCCTTTGTGGGGCCTGATGAGAGCTGTGCCAGCGAGGCGCTGGTGGCAGCTGCCTGGAATAAGGCACTTATTTCATATGTCAGTTCTAACACAAAATAGTTCACTGCTTTTTTCACTGTCTTCTCACCTGCAGCAATAAAACGGTCTTTTTTTCACCCCTCACAGAAGTGCATCGATCAAAATCTCACCAACAAGACCGTCTACCCGACTTTTGCGCGAACACTGCCGCCGAGCTCGAAGATATCCAAGTCGGTCATTTCACTGCTGAAGCACTTTCTCTGGAGCAAGGTACTAAGTGTACTTAAGAGAGTGACCCAATGTTCAAACTTCTAAATTAAACCAAAATTTCTCACTCTTTTTCACCTCAGGTGGTGCTCATCGTCTCCGAGAACCCGACCAACAAGCAGATGGAGGAGTCGCTGGTGGCGCTCGCCTCGCTGAACGACATTCAGATCACCTCGGCGCACTACCTGCCAGGCGTCTTTCTCAGCAAGTTCGAGAAGGACATCGAGGAGATCATCGAGAAGACGTACGACAAGACCAGAGGTAGGTAGATTTTGTTGTTGCCATTTTGCAGAACACATCAAGACTAAAAAACTCTCTACCCAGTGTACATTCTGTTGACGGAAACTTTTGCCATGTCGATGTTCATGAGCGCCATGGAACGGGGCCGGCGGCGGCTGCTGAGCAGTGGCCTGTACGCGGTGATCGCCGTCGAGGAGGAGATGCCCTTCTCGGCGACCGAGGGCACCTACCTCAGCAAGCAACATCTGACGCAGCGGACGGCCAGCCAGACGCTCGATCTGCGCGGCCTGCTGGTCATCGCCTCGACGCCGCCCTCCAACCTCAACTACAGCGACTTCAAGCGGGAGGTCAATCGGCGCAGTCACATCAAGCCATTTCGCATTCCCTACCATCGGAGCATCGCCATCAAGGTGCCCGTCTTTGCCGGTTTCGCCTACGACTCGGTGGTGATCCTCGCGAAGGCCTTCCACAAGGTGCTCCAGAACGGCGGAGATGTGAACAGTGGGAAGCAGGTCATTGAGGCGATGAAGAATCTTAGTTTTAAAAGTAATTGGAATTGGAATCTTTGAAACGTGACAAATGTGACAATTCTTTTTGTTTTTTTGTGACAGGCATTCTAGGATTCAACTTGCACATTGACCAAAATGGTGACAATTGTGTCAAATTGTGTGATGGCCAAGTTTTTAACTAAACACACCTCTTATTATCAACAGGAGAGACTGAAGGCAACTACACCCTGCTGACGATGGAGATCAAGAATGGCTCCATTGAAATGCAAATGGTAGGCGTTTTTCAGCAGACGGAACACCAAATACCGGTGCTCAATTTGGCGCAAGACCTACTGTTCTACGGGAATGGGCCGTAAGTTTACTGAGTTTTTAGTTTGAAAAGTCGATTAAAAGTTTGTTTTGTATCACTGCAGAATTCTAAGCGAGCCCTCATGTGGCTTCTACAATGAGCGGTGCGACCATGGCCTGAGCACTCAGGTGATGGTCTGTCTCGTCTTTGTTCTTGTTTTCTCGCTCGTTTGCGTCTTTTTCGTATTCAAGTAAGGTGTTTTCAAAAAAAGTTTGAGTTTGACCTTTTTTACTTTACAGACACTACCACTACGAGTACAAACTGACGAGGCTACTGTGGAAGGTCGAGCTGAAGGACCTCGTGGTGATCAACACCAACTCAGAGGCTGCCCTGCAGAACATTAGGAACACAATCAATGTAACCGCATGTGGACTTTTGCACACACACACAAAACAACAAAACAAAACAAGTTACCTTTGATGTTCATCTTTTCCGCTTTCTGATTTTGACTTTGGTAGATTCCGGGCGTCAAGCGAATCAGCGCCTTCTCCAATGGCACCATGAGCAAGGCCGAGCTGTCAGAGAACTCTCCCTTGAGTGATCTGTTTGAGCAGCGGAACTTTGGCATTGGCGTCTACAAGGGCAGTGTCGTCTTTATCAAGCGCATTTTCAAGAAGTCCATTGACTTGACGCGCAACGTTCGTAAAGAGTTGATACAGGTGAGAGATTTTTTTGGTACAATGTTCAAGTCAATTTCACTGTGCACAATTTCGTTTTGCAGATGCGAGAAATGCGCCACGAGAATATCAACTCCTTCATAGGGGCCAGCATTGACGCACCGAACATCTTTCTCCTTTCCGTCTACTGTGCTCGTGGTAGTTTGGAGGTTTGTGATGAATTTAGATTATTTTGCAACAAACCAAAGTATGACCAACTGCTTGCTTGCAGGACGTCATCAAGAATAAAGATCTGGAGCTGGACAACATGTTCGTCGCCTCGCTGGTGGCTGACCTCATTAAGGTAAGTAAGATTTTGGTGCTCTATATTTAGTTTGGCGTAAAGGGATTGACGAAAGTTTCTTTCTTTCTGCTGTTGGGCAACTCAACAGTAGTAATCGGTTATCTCAAACGCCACTTCTGACAGTCTAGACTCTAGACAATCTAGCCCTAATCTCTAGTCAATGTGATGATGCCTGACACGCACATTAATCAAAGCACCAAATTGAGCTGTCAATTAACGAACAGGCACTACCATCTCTCTAGGGAATGATTTATCTGCACGACTCGGAAATCGGCTCTCACGGGAACCTTAAGCCGTCGAACTGTCTGATTGACAGCCGATGGGTGCTGCAGATCTCCGACTATGGACTGCACGAGTTCAAGTCGGGCCAGGATATGCCGCACGATCCCGATGAGATGAGTAAGTGTCTTCTGCTTGGTGTCCTGTGTGCTGCATTGATTTGACATCTTTTCTTTTCTTTTCATTGTTGGCAGACCTTCTGTGGCGTGCACCGGAACTGCTGCGAAGTCCCAACTTTCAGTCAAAGGGCACCCCCAAAGGCGATGTCTACTCGTAAAACAAATCGATCTCTTGAAACGTGATAGCACTTAAACTGAAACCTTTTTTTGCATTCTTTTTTTAGTTTTGCGCTTATTCTTTTTGAAATCATTTCACGGCGGAATCCATTTGAGGGTGTTAATTTGCACAGCAGGGAAATTTTGCATCGTATCGTCAATCCTCAGCTTCACGGGCAGCCGTTCCGGCCAAATGTGGAGAAGCTCAAGTGTCCGCTGTACATGTCAAAGTGTGTAAGTGTGGAAATTTGATGCTCGTGAGCTAATCAAATTAATAGCTAAAGACTAAATGATCGTACTAGATTGAAGAATGCTGGAAAGAGGAGCCCGAAGAGAGGCCTGACTTTCGCTTTATCAACATTCGCCTGCGAGAAATGCAGTCTGGACTGTGAGTGATATTTTCTACGACTTTTTTTACTCTTTGTGCTGACTGATAATTTTTTCAGAAATCCAAACATTTTTGACAATCTTTTACTCAAGTACTCTCTAAACTTGGAATCACTCGTTCAAGAGCGAACCAAGCAGCTGTTGGAGGAAAAGAAAAAGACGGAAAATCTGCTTCTACGAATGCTACCCAAGTAAATTGTTTTACTTTTTAAAAGTTTGCTAAAAAAATTTGTTTTTGCTTTGCAGATCAGCTGCTGAACAGCTGAAACGAGGGCAGCCAGTCGAGGCGGAATACTTTGAATCTGTGACAATTTATTTCAGGTACGTTTTTGGCAAATGAGCATTTTTCTTTTCAACTCATTGCTCTCATTTTAAATTAGTGATATCGTCGGCTTTACTGAACTGTCAGCTATGAGCACTCCAATTCAGGTATGAGAGTGGTTTTGTGTGTATTTTTTTTCACTTCATTTGTTTTCCATTCAAGGTGGTCAATCTGCTGAACGACCTGTACACCTGCTTTGACTCGATCATCGGCAACTACGACGTTTACAAGGGTAAACTTGGATAAATTTTTTTACTTACAATAATATTTTCACAATTGAAACAGTGGAGACAATAGGCGACGCCTACATGGTCGTTTCAGGACTGCCAATTCGAAACGGCGAGAAGCACGCCGGCCAGATCGCCTCCATGGCCATTCATCTGTTGAAGGAGATATTCAACTTTGAAATCGCCCACCGACCCGGGGAGTACCTGAAGTTGCGCATTGGCATTCACTCGGGGCCCTGTGTGGCCGGCGTGGTCGGCCTGAAGATGCCGCGGTACTGCCTCTTTGGTGACACTGTCAACGTCGCCTCGAGAATGGAGTCGACGGGAGAGCGTAAACTTTTTCGCCTTTCAGAAATTGCACCAACTGAAATAATTTTTTATCGGCGCAGAACACAAAATTCACGTCAGCTACTCGTGCAAGCAAATACTGGACAAGCTGGGCGGGTACAGACTTGAGGAACGCGAAGGACTAGTTTCCATCAAGGTGAGGTGTGGTGTGTAGTTTTTAATCGTTTAGTTAACTTTGATTGTTTGTTTGTTTGTTTGTTTGTTTGTTTGGGATTTGGGATAATAGGGCAAGGGCCAGTTTAGCACCTACTGGCTCATCTGCGAGGACGCCAGCGTGGCCAGCACCAGCACGTAAGCAGCACTTACAACAACAACAACAACAACAACAGTGTGTGTACGTGTGCAGAGAATATGACGCCTCTCTTTTTGAGTAAGTTTTTTTTCACCAGCAAAAGACGCCTAAGCAGATGGCAAAGGATGCAAAGATTGCCATTTTTAATATTAAAAATCAAAGTGATAATAAAAACACAAAATGAAATTGCTAATAATGACCACCCGTTCCACTCGCGCTCCAGGGGGTGGTGGGTGCTCGGAATGAATCAAAGCGGCGGCGGCGGTGGCGGCGCAATTTAGCCACGAGCACCGTCGGGCACTACTACTTCATCGATTTGCCCGACTTCTTCGATGACTTGCCCTTCTTCGACTTGCTGCTCTTGCCGGCCTTGCCGCTCTTTCCGCTCTTGCCGGCGCCGGCGCCGCTCTTTCCGCTGCCCCCCTTCGAGTCGCCCTTGAGGAAGAAGCAGTAGACGAGGAGGCCGACGACGCCCAGGCCGACGAGCACGCCCACGATGATGAGGGCGGTGGTGGCGCCGCCGCTGTTCTCGTTGTTAGGCTCGGTGCCGTTGCCCTCGTGAGTGCCGCTGTGGTCCGGAGGCAGGGAGGAAGAAGAGTGATCATTTTTATGCCCTCCCAGGCTGAAGGGGTAGTCGTCATTCATTGTGGTGGTGGGGGTGGGGGTGAACTGCAGAAATGAGCTTTGCTGAGGTACTTTTTCTTGTACTGGACCTGCAAAACGACCAAAGACCTGTCAACTGGGGTGAACAGAGAGCGAGTGAGAGAGAGAGAGAGAGAGAGAGAGAGAGAGAGAGGGACGGTAATTAACGACAAAGAAAACCTGGAGACGCGAGGTACAATGAATGACGCACAACTAGCTAGAGGTGATTGTTTTAACGACAGTAGGCAAAAAGAAGTAGAATTTTTGGTGCTGAGTAATACTTTAGCAGCTGGGTGAGTTCGATAATTCATCAAAAGTTCTCTTTAGTTTACCGCGATAAATGAAAATGCAGGTATGTGAGTGTTTTTTCGAACTAAAACTTAACTACCATCACCGTCATCATCCACCGGTCTCTTCTTCACTCACAACACCAGGTGTCTTTTCCAATAGTCCAAATCTCCTGGATCATGGGCCTGTTCGACATCTTCTCCAAGAAGGACGGCAAGGCGAAGGGAAAGCTCAAACAGCAGCAGCAGAAAGGGGCAAAAACCTCATCAAAAAGGACATCAAAGAAGAACAGCAAAAAGGGGGCGAAGAAGCAGCAGCAGCATCAACAACATCAACATCATCAACAACAACAACCACCGCAAGAGTCTGATCAGTCAGAGCAGCAGCAGCAGCAAAGACAACAGGCGCAGCAAAGTTGTCAATCTCCTCGATCCACCGCCTCTAAAGTTTCGCCTTCTCCTTGTCCTTCACCAGCGGCCCCAAGAACCCCGCCTCCTCCTCCTCCTCCTCCTACTTCTCCTGCAAATCAGTCCCCAGCAGCAACAGCTTCAACAACCACAGCAGCAGCAGCAGCAGCAGCAGGTGGAGGAGGAGCTCGTCATGGCCACCACCCGTCGAAGAGCCCCGCCCGCAGCGTGCAGTCCTTTGACCTGGAGCGCGAGCTGGCCACGCCCCACCTGGAGCCCTCCAGTCCGGTGAGCAGCGTCTTCCAGAAGACCTACGACTGCGTCGCCTTTGTGCTGCACTGTCCGGCGCACGGGAAGGTGGCGGTGGCGCGGTCGCCCACCGAGGCGATCTGGCTGCCGTACGTGCAGAAGCACCCGCGCAGCGCCTGGTACGAGTCGGCGCGGGAGGGGGCGATGCAGGTGCTGGCGGAGGGCAGCGCCTCCCGTTTTGAAGCGCTCAGGAGGCGGCCGCCCTTCGAGCAGCTGCTGCTGCTGGAGGTGGCCCGCGTGCAGATGCCCAGCACCAATCGCTTCGTCGCGAGGTACATCTTTTACGTGCGGTTGAATGCGGCGGCGGCAGCACCAGCAGCAGCACCAACACCTCTTGCCACCACCACCACCTCTCCGACTAACAAGAAGCCAGCAACAAGCAACGCTGGGGCCGCCGCCTTCAAGTGCTGCACCGACACCGCCCGACTGCAGTGGCTGGCCGTCGACTTTGTCAGCCAGGGCCTCATTCGCAACTGCTGGGGCCCGGAGCTGGTGGAGCTCGCCCGGCAGGTGATGGTGGTCACTGCTGCCGCTGCCACTACCGCTGCTGGCACTGCTGAAGAGAACCAACAACAGCAGCCACCAGCAGCTGCTCCGGTCTTTCGGCAACGCCTGCAGGAGCAAAGCGTCGAGCAGCTGTTTGAGATTCTGCCCCGTCTCGATGGCTCGGCTCAAAACACTGCTGCAAACCAGCAGTGCTCGCCAGACAGCCACACCGAGTCGCTGAAGAAGATCAAGACGAGCAAGAACGACATTGAGCGACTGTTCGCCGACTACCTCGACCACTGCTACCCCAGCTTCTACATGACCTACGACTCCTTTCGGCACTACCTGGCGCGGAACGGCTTCGAGACGAACCAGGTGCGGGTGAAGCGCTTCTTCCGCGCCTTCAACCGCGCCGCCAACGGCTACCTGAGCTTCAACGAGCTGCTGCTGGGGCTGATCTGCATGGAGCGGGAGACACCGCACGTGGAGTTCCGCATCCGCTTCGTCTTCAACTACTACGACACGCGGTCGAGGGGCGTGCTCGGCCAGGAGGACTTTGCGCTGATGCTCGCCGACATGAACGTGGACAAACATGGCAGGGCGGTGCTCAACGAGGCGCAGCTGAGGGCGAAGGCGGTCGAGGCGATGGCCTGCTTCAGGACAAAGACGCTGGAGGGGGGAGGAGGTAATGCTGCCACCGAGGAGGCCACCTCAACACCGGTGGTCAGCTTCAGCAGCTTCCTGCAGGGCATCGGCTCGCACGCCTTCCGCGGCACCTCCAACCTCTGTCGCTCGCGGTGCAATGTCTTCGTGAAGATCAACCGCCGCCTGGCGGCCCGCGCCGTGAAGATGAACGTGGCCAATGCAAAGGGCCGTCTGGCGAGCATGGTGACGCGAACCGGCTACCAGGGCCGTTGTCAGGGCTGCAGGGCAAAGCGGTACCGGGTGGCCGCTCACCTGACCGTTCTCGGGGCGGATGGGTACGTGCTGCTGGCCGGGGAGGGACATGCTGCCATGGAGGAGCTTCAACTGCCAATACCGCCATCAAAGTCTGAATCAGGGGCGGTGGTGCCCCTGGCGCAGAGCAGCAGCGGAGGAGGAGCCGTCCTGAAGAAGACCTCACTGGCCACCTTTGCCGCCGACCCGCGCAGCAACATCCTGGACGATGCGCTAAAGTTGATGGCCCTCATTCGGCAGTACAATGAGAGCAAGCCGAGGACGCCGCCGGGAGCAGCCGGTGGTGGTGGTGGTCCAGGAAGGCCACTGCACGGGCTGATGACCGGGCCGGAGGATCGGGAGAGGCTGGTGCGGCTGCTGAGGGCACTGGTGGCGGAGATCGTTCCACTGCTGGCGAATGAGCCTCGCTGTAAGCAGGTCACCTCGCCGGCTTTCATCATCGGGTAAGGTTATCTTAAACAACTTAACCGATAATCACTGATCACGTTTTTTGCTCCCCCCCCCCCCTCCATTCTCAGCGACATTCACGGCAACCTCGAGGACCTGATGTCAATGGAGCGCACCCTGTGGCGGCGCTTTCCCGAGGTGAACGGCATGCACTACCTCTTCCTGGGCGACTACGTCGACCGCGGCCGGTGGAGTGTGGAGTGCGCCCTGTACCTCTTTGCGATGAAGATCCTCCGGCCGGGCAATGTGACGCTGCTGCGGGGCAACCACGAGGTGCGGGACATTCAGGTGAAGTACACGTACTACTACGAGTGCCGCTCCAAGTACGGCGACGCCCTCGGCCAGGAGGTGTGGGCGCTGACGAACCGGGTCTTCGACCACCTGCCGCTCTGTGCCGTGGTGGACGAGAATCTGTACTGCGCCCACGGCGGCCTCCCCTACTCGGCGCAGACGCTGGAGGAGATCAGCGTGAGCATTCCCGTGGAGCTGGCCACGCCGGAGCAGGAGTGCGACGTCGCCTGGGAGATCATGTGGTCCGATCCGATGGCGCCGGAGATGTTTCGCGAGGCGGTGCAGCTGTTGGATGCGGAGCAGATCGCCCGCCTTCGGCCCGGTTTCCTCTTCAACACCAAAAGGGCGACCGCCTTCTTCTTCAACGACCAGGGGACGGCCACCTTCCTCGCCGCCAATCAGCTGACGCACGTCATTCGGGCGCACGAGGTGCCGCGGTTTGGCTTTATCTTTCACTTTAACTTTAAGTGCACCACCATTTTCAGGTAATTTAGATTTTCTGTGGTGCATTTTATTAGTTTTCTGACAACTGTTGGTCTATTCTATTATCATTCTTCAGCTGCTCTCACTACTGTGGAAACGACAATGACTGCGCCGTGGTGTTTGTCGACCGCGCCTCGATGCGCATCATTCGCATCGACACCTCGGCCAACATATCTGCCACCGATTAGCCAGCAGGGCGAAGCTCACTGGCTGCTCCCTTTCTTTCTCTCCCTATCCTCTCTTCGACAAAACTTTCAATAAATAAATACTACTAGCAGGGCCAGCATAAACTTAGTTTATGCAGTGTACTCTTGAGTCAATGTATTTCTTAAATTCGAATTTTCAACTTATTGTATTTTTTACTTGTTAATCTCTGTTCTAAAAATGCAATTTAAAATATTTCTAAAACTAAAGTTATGTTTTTGATTCAAACTTGCAGGTAACAAATAAACAAAAAATAATTAAATTGGATTAAAAAAAATAAAAATTGCTTGCAAAATCATACCATAGGCAATGTTTTTATCTAAATATAAATGTAAATATAAATCTTTCAGTTTTAGCAAAAGTTTTGACTTGATTGAGTAGAGACGCCAAACAAACCTACCCCTAAGTCTTAACTTAAGCTTAAACCTAAGTTTAAATCTAAATCTAAACCTAAACCTAGACCCAGACCTAGACCTAGACGTAGACCTAAACATAAACCTAAACTTAAACCTAGACCTAAACCTAGACCTAAACATAAACCTAAACTTAAACCTAGACCTAAACCTGGATTTAGACCTTAACCTAGACCTAGACCTAGACCTAGACACAGACCTTAACCTAGACAAAAACCTAGACGTAGACGTAGACATAGACCTAGACCTAGACGTAGACCTAAACATAAACCTAAACTTAAACCTAGACCTAAACCTAGACCTAAACATAAACCTAAACTTAAACCTAGACCTAAACCTGGATTTAGACCTTAACCTAGACCTAGACCTAGACCTAGACACAGACCTTAACCTAGACAAAAACCTAGACCTAAACCTAGACCTAGACGTAGACGAAGACGTAGACCTAGACTTAAATTTAAACCAAGACAAAAACCTAGACCTAAACCTAGACAAAAACCTAGACCTAAACCTAGACCTAAACCTAAACCTAGACGTAGACGTAGACGTAGACGTAGACGTAGACGTAGA
>JAALOO010000567.1_pt2 | contig 18572 bp, 19 predicted proteins | sample 7257641 | NCBI WGS metagenome assembly JAALOO01 (sample SAMN14085613, study PRJNA598686) | mite metagenome | biome: ENVO:01001000; feature: ENVO:01001002; material: ENVO:01001226; isolation source: single female mite from University of Michigan culture on fish food culture... ...
CTGCGGCTGATGGTGGCCTTTAAAGGTCAATTTGTTTGTTGGCTCTCGCTTTTGTTTGCGACTGATCGACTGCAAGGAAGTGTTGTTGTCTCCTGGTGTACTTCGCACGTACACCAAACTAACTAGAACTAAAAGTAGAATGGCGGAGGCAGCACCTTTACTGCCTGCCTACCAAGTGCACTTGATCGGCAAGTGAGTTCATGAAAAGGGGCACGAAGAAATCTATCTCTTTTCCTCCTTCTCCTCATTTAAAGCTAATAACCAGTTTTGATGGGCACACTTGAAAATGATGGTAATAATACCGTTTTCCCTTCTGTTTTTTCTTCAGTGCTAATGACAAGTCCCCCTCCCAAAACTAGCTGCTGTCAATGTCTGGTTGGTCAATTGGACACTGTCAATCGGCGGAGTGCCGGGCAAATCGGTTCTCTGATTGACACTGCCACTGCTGCTGATTCAGATAGTCAGTGCACTTGGTTACTTGTCGCAGTAGTGGTACTTCATTCTTTCCTTCTCATTAGCAGTTCTGCTGCTCTGCTAATTGAGTGGGCAAGTGGACAAATTGTGCCACTTTGCTATCGCTAAGTTGTCAGCTCGCACTTGTCAGACACTGTCTGGCAATGGCAATGGCAAAGTACATTCGTCTGCCTGGGTCCACTGGGATCTAATACACTTCTCTACAGCTAACATCGTCTTCAGCATCAGCACTGTCCGACAGTAGAAGTAGCTTGATTGATTGTCTGAGAAGCTTTCTCTGCTGAGAAGGCTAGTCAGGCGGAAAAAGGGGAAAGGAGAAAAACTTGCCACAATAGGAATTTTCTATTTCCTCAGTGATATCTTACTTTTTACTTTTGTTTTTCTTAACCCTACTCCTGTACGGAAAGCTAATTGTGTCACTGGGTGCATCTCACCGCAGCAAACTTTATTCATATAGAACTGTCGAGAATGAGTTCTACCGTCAAACATGAACAAACATCGAAATGCAATTTCCCAACAAAGTGGTAGTTGTGGCGGTGGTGACATTTAACCGCTGTTCCAGAATTTAGATGCATACATTATCATCCGAATGCTGGAAGTGTGTACCAGTTTTGTCGTCTCCGCTTTTAGGGAGATCAATTTATTTTTGGCAGTCTTATTTTTGCTCTTTATGAATTGATTAGTTTATTAGTTTGCTACTTCTGTGTACTGAAGTGTACTAGAAGAAAAGTTAATTTTTCTTTTCAAACAGTATTTTCATTTTATGCCAATTTTCTTCTTTTTCTTCTTCTTTTTTAGCGTATAAATCAGACTAAAAAGTGCTCCTCAGAAGCGCAGATGTAGATCTGCTAGAATAAAGTTGATTGCATTCGAATGAAAAGAGTGAATTAGAAATGGAATCAGCAAAATTCAAAGAAAAAGAGCGCATGAAAGGGGCAACAGTAATTGGATTGAATTGGGTCTTCCTCTTCCGCCTCCTCCTCATCATCAGTTTTTCTAATTAAGAGACAGCCAAAAAGCAGTAGCAGCAGTGCTTGTGCACACATTTTTCCACAGTCAAAAAGTCTTGAAACCAGAAAACTGAAGATGACTGAAAACTTTTTATCAAAACAGCAATGAAAAATGTACAGTACCGTTTTGATGAAAGGTTTTACGTCAATGGCTAAGTAGTAGAAGTAGTAGTAGTGGGAGAAAAAAAGATTTTAAGGGAAAGAAATGCTGTAGTGGAGGAGTGAAAGTTGCTGTCGAGAGCAGAACAGTCTCTGTCTTCTTCTTTTTCTTTTTATTAATGGCCACAGCAAAGTGTGTGTGCGTGAGCGTCTGTCTCCGTCTGTGCTCGGTAATCACTTTCAGACGATTCTGACGGCATCGTGGCCCCCTCTCTTGCCTCCTCCGCTGTCTGTTTGCCTCTCTGTCACTGTCTGTCTTCTGTTTTCCACCTTTCCACTGGCGCTAATTTGCCTAATGGCACCCATTTATATTAGGTGCACACTACTTCTCCAACTGAGGAGGGCCATTTTGGAGCAAAAGGTCATTGAGGAAAGGAGGTAGGCAGGCAGGCGGTAGGAATGAGTGATGGAGCTGTTCAGTGGCCTTCTCTCCCTTTGAGACGGTCCTTTTGAGTCGTTTCTGCACTACGGAGGTAGTACCTGCGCCACTGCTAATTGATCGACAGATCTGGCAGACTGTCACTTCCGCTAGGCTGCCGCTATTTGTTTTGACGTTTTCCCCTGCTCAATTGTTGTTGTTGTTATTGTTGTTATTGTTGTGCCTATTCTTAGAAACAGTTGAAGCAAAATCAATGTTGCGCAAAGCGAATAAATGGAGGCAAATTGTGTGCGCTGTCGAATTCGTACTCTAAACAGCCTACTGTGGCCGACTCATCAATAGCGGCGGCCAAGGAGTGACTAATCATCACCATAATCATCATCGGTCTAGAACAACTGTACATTTACTGCAGTGACACAGTAGCTGTACAACTGCTTTTTATTACTCATCATTACTGATTGACTCATCATCACTGCATGACTAACACTTGTCACATTTGCTTTCTCTTTCTTTTTTCTTTTCTTTATCACAGATAAACGCAAAGAACAGATCGTCGGCGACGGCGACGACTACGTCTGCCAGCAACAGTTCAATGCAGTCGCCGCAATCTGAAGGACAACAGATGAACGGCAGTGGCTCCTCCCCGGGAGGACAGTCCACCACCTCAAATCACTCGAGCACCTCTTCGGGCACCTCATCGGCCGAGGTCGTCTCGGTCCTCGAGAACATTAAACCAGCTGCCAAATGTAGTGGTACAAACACTGCCACCACCTCTACCACGACAATTACCATATCAACGACAAAGATGGCCAGCAAGTGCTGCGGAACGTCGCCGCCGAGATTGATTTCGCCGCCGCCACCGCCACCGAGCATTTCAGCCAGCAGCAAAGCGGCAAAGTTGAATAGCTGCGCCACTCTTCCATCATCATCATCATCATCATCACCCTCCTCCTCCTCCTTCTCCTCCACCACTCCGACCTCTGACCGGCCTTCACTGATCTCAGGAGGGAACAGTGGCAGCAAAGCAGCAATAACAACAACAGTAGCAACTGGTCACGAGTCACGGGCGTCGGCAAAGGAGAGTGCTCCCGTCGCCGCTGCAGCTGCCACTTCTGCCATTGCCATTGCCAAAAGCACAACCGTAACTGCTGCTGCTGCTGCTGCACCAGTACCCGCTTCAGTTAACAAGCACAGTCTGCTCCCAAACGGTGATCTGTGTCATCAGGTCAAAAGTAGTCAGGGGGTGGTACCAACAAGTGCCAACTCCAATGCCAATGCCACTGCTCCTGCTGTGGTGAAGGTGGTGAAGAACAGGGCAAAGGGCAAGCTGAAGAGTTGCAGCAAGTGGTCGCTGGACAGTGAGGACGAGGACGAGGAGGAAGAAGAGGAGGAGGAGGAAGAGGAGGTGATCTCAATCATTGATAAGGGCGGCGACCTGTTCACGAGAGATAAGCGAAAGAATGGCACTGTTCTGGTGGAGGGGCACCCAAAGCAGCACCTACTGCCGACGCCGCCGCCGGTGCAGCTGACGGTGTTCACAGCCTCCAGCACTGTGCCGACAAAGACAGCAGTGAAAGCGAATGCACCGCCGCCGCCGCTGCTCAATGGACTGCTGACAAAGAGTGCTGGGGGAATGACAAAGCTATCATCTGCCACCACTACGACCAGCACTACCAGCACAACAACAACAACAACGACTACCACGAAAAGCTCCGTTGTGAATCGTCAGCGGTCGCTGTGCGATAGTCCCATCAAGCTGGACAAGATCTTCCTGCCTGCCTTTGCACTGGCCGCCGCCATGGACGCCACTGAGCTGAAGGAGCAGCAGGCGAAACAGCAACAGCAGAGGATTAGCAGTACTGGTGCTCCAAACACCGTCAAGACCAACTCGAGCAGTTCGGCAAAGTCGACCGGTTCTGAGACGACCACTCCCTCCTCGACGACCACCTCGATGTCCTCGGTCTCCGAGCAGACCACCCCCATGACGCACTCCCCTTCCTCCTCCTCGGCCAGCTCCTCCAGCATCTCTAGTGGCAGCTCGGACTCGTTGGCCGTTGATCTCGGCGCATCACCATCTGCGGTGGTCCCTCAGCAGCCTACTCCTCCAGAGAAGACGACGGCCGAGGAGGCAAAGGCAGAGACGGTGACTGCTGATGCCGGCACAGGCAAAGGCAAAGGCACTTCTCCCACCAGCGATTCCACAGGTAAGAGAACACTGAAGAACAGTATAATTAGTGCTTAGCGAGTGCTTAGTGTGTGTTGTGTCTGACGCCTGTCTTCGAAATGGAGAGTGTGTGCTGGCTGGGTGGCTGGCAGGCAGTGATGGCAGGCAAAGATGGGGTGATCATCATCATCGTCGACTGAAGAGTCTGTGCTCCCCCCTCCCGACCAGACGACACAATGAGTCGGCCTGTACGGCAGGGAGAAAGTAGGACTACTGTCGCTCAATCTAGGTCTAGGTCTGCTGATGCTGCTGCGTCTTCAGAACCACCACCACCTGGTGCATCATCGGAGAGACCATCATCATCATCATCATCGGAGAGAGAGAGAGCACACTATCACCAGGATCATCCACCACCAGCAGCACACATAAGGAGAGCGAACACAGACAGCTTCGTTCAGTTTGTTCCTTCAGTAGAGAAAGAGAGGATAGCGCCGGAGTGATCAGCAGTAGTACACGCCGAGAGCAGGCAGGCAGACACTGTGCCTCCACTGTGCACTTCCGCATTCCTCCGTCCGCTCAGTTCAGGCTCAGCGTGTTCGCAGTGTGCTCGGAGCTGTCTCGAGAGCACGGGCGACGGCGGCGACCAGGCGCGCAGAAGAGCTCACTCGAAGAAGGAGCTGCTTCGTCTTCTTCTCCTTCTTCATCGTCGTATCTGTAGCTTCAGCGGCAACAGTCGTCTGCCCTCCCTCCCTCGGAGTCCTTTCCCCCACCGCCACCAGCACTTTTCAAATGGTCGTCGTTGTCAGACTTTTGCGGCAGATGGCGCACCGAGCACCGGTGGGCAAGTGAAGCGAAAGCGAAGCAGAGGGAAGAGTGAAGGCAGCAGAAAGCAGCAGCAGCAGCAGAGCTCACTTCTGCAGGCACGCAACCACAGTGTGTGCTGCGCTGCTTTCGCTGCGGCTGTCTCGCCTTGTTTTGGTTGCTTCTTCTCGCGACGACGGATCATCTCTTTTTTGTTGTCGCCGTCTTCTTAGTTCTTCGTTCGTTCTTTCTTTCTTGACTTTTTCCACCGAGGCCACCTCCACCAGCAGCCCCAGCGAACTGAACCATCATCGGCAGCAGTAGTCCCCGTAGTCTTCTCCAGCTCTTGAGAAGGTGCGCTTTCTTCAGCTTCTTCAGCAGCAGCGACTGGCTGCTGCGGGTCCCGCGCACCGCCACACCGTAATCTGCTGGTTGTGACTGTGGTAAGTCAGCGAGTCAGTGAGTTTGTCTGTCTGTCTGTGTCTTTCGCCTGTTCTTCTTCTTCAGTGTGTGTTCTCGCTGTGTGTTGATTTATTTTTATCGTTCTCGCCGGGCAAACACACACTCACTGCGCGTCCCACTCTCTCTCCCTCTCTCGCCTGCGCTATCTGGTACTCTGCTGTGTGCTCTCTCTCTTTCTTTCTTTCGTACGCACCGTCAGCAGCAAGCAAGTAGCTGCTGCAGCAGCAGCACAGACATAGACAGACATAGAAAGCAGCAGCAGCAGTCTCGAAGCACGCCAAGCGAGCTCATCGAGTTTTCGGCGTCAAGGCGTCTTTTTCTTTTTCTTCTTCTCGGTCTGGGAGCAGACACTCCACCATTTGCTGCCGCCACCACCACCACCACCAGCACTTCCTCTCTTATAACTTTCGGTGTTCCTTTCGGCGGCTCCGAGATTCTTCTGGTGGTGGTCCTCCTCCTCCTTCTTCTCCTTCTCCTCTCTTACACTAAACTCATTTTCTACTTCTCATTCCTGCCCCGTTTCCTCAATCCGCCGACCTACAACAACAACTACTACTGCTGCTCCTGCTTCTCCTGTGCCTTGCCTGCTCATTGCTATCGGCCGTCGTGTCGTTTGCTTCGACGACCACTCGTGTGTGTGTGTGTCGCGCTCTCGCTCGCTCTCACTGTCGCTGTGTGCGTATGTGATTCATCGCAGCAGACGCTGGCTCCTCGCTGGACGCAATGATGATGCCTCATGATCATCACCAACACCACTTCGACGACCGTCATGCCGGCATCATCAACAACAACTACCAACAAATGATGGGAGTCAACGACGTCCTCCTCACCGAATCCATGATGTCCGACCTGAGTATCAGCCCCGATAACAGCGGCGAAGGCAACGGCGGAGGCGGTGGTGTCATCGCCACCAGCAACGGCGGCGACATTGATGCGCAGCTACTACCAGAAGGTTCGATTTGCGGCTGCTGTTTCCAAGGGCAGTTTCTAAATCATTCTCTCCCTTTCTCTGCAGATGCACGCCCAGTGACACCGAGTCCGGCAAACGTTCAGGGACTTCCAATGAAGGAGCTGGAAAACGCCTTGCGTCGGCAGCTGGAGTACTACTTCTCCAGCGAGAACCTCGCCAAAGACACCTACCTACGCAGCCAAATGGACAAGGAGCAGTACGTTCTCATTGAAATCGTGGCCAACTTTCAGCTGATAAAGAACCTCACCAACGACTTTGATCTGATTGTGAACGTGCTGCGGCACTCCTCGGAAGTACACGTCGACGATGAAGGCCTCAGAGTGAGACCGCTTTCCAAGCGCTGTGTGGTCATTTTGCGCGATGCTCCTGAAGAGGTAAAGGAGGAGAACATCAAGAAGATGTTCGAAATGGAAAAGTGCCCAGTGACGCTGATCAAGTGCGAGTTTGTCTCTGCCGGCTTCTGGTACCTCTTTTTCGCCAGTGATGAAGATGCTCAAACCGCCTTTAGGTACCTGAAGGAGACCCTTGTGACTTATCCCGGAACAAACTCTCAAATAATGGCGCGTATCAAGGCGAAGCCAATAGTGAGCCAACGAAACAAGTCTCTCAAAGCGCCCAATGTGATTCGTCCCATCGGCATCGTCACCGCGCCCAGTCCGGGGGGCAGTACTGTGTCGAACCAATCGGCCGCCGTCTCCCCAGTCTCTTCCATCTCCGGATCGGTGAACAACGCCACTGTGCTCATACCGAATCACGTCACGCCGCCCTACCCGGCAATCATCAGTGATACGGTCGGCGTGGCGCCGTACAGCTCCGCCAACACCATCTACTCGCCTTATCCGCCCAACGTGCCTATTCTTCCCAATTCAAGGGTAAGTGTTGCCGTGCATGCACCCACCACCACCACCACCTTCCACTCATGTGTCATTTACTTGCACTCCTTGCATTCCTCCCATTGCACAGATTCCACAGGTTTTCAGCTCTACATATTATCCGCACTCGCCGGCGATGATACCACTTCCTAATACGTCTTCGGGTCATTGCTACGACCTCAGTTCGATTTTCGTTACAAATGGTCTCGCTCCACACACCTATCCCTCTGGCGTGGTCACTTCGCTGACTGCCGGCAGCGTTCCTCAAACGTGTCTTTCAGTGGCCCCCTCTGGCCCTTCTGCTCATCACCAACAGCCACCGCAGCTGCAGTTTATTGCTACCAGTGGCGCCGGTGGGCCTGCCTTGATTGCCGCCAATCCAAGGCCACATGTTTCCAACCCGGGCGGAGGCGGCGGCGGCGGAAGATACGGCTCAAACACTAACTATGGCAATAGCTACTACACGACCCACTACACCACCTATCCAAAGTCTCATGGCGGGGGAAGTAGAGGAGGCGGAGGTGACGGTGGCCATCACCGTGGAAGCGGCAGTTCTAACTCGGGCAGCGGCGGACAGTCCGGCGGCAAGTCGTACCGTAACGGTGGCAAGTACAACAACAATAGCAACAGTGGCTACATGTCGGGAAGTTACCACCACACTGATTACTCTAGTCAATCCTTTAAACAGTCGTCAAAAGGTGGTGGTGCACCTACTGCTGCTGTTTCGGCGTCAGCTTCGGCTACTACTTCGGCACCACTGCCATCACTACCACCACCGACGGTGGCAACATTGGTGGTGGGCGGTGGGAGCAGCACCAAAACACCAACACCGGTTCCCTCAAAACCGACGGCAATCCTCAGTGCGCCCACGGCCGCCAGCAAGGTCGCCGCTACCGCTGCCAATCCTAACAAGTCTTCGGCTACCAGTTCAGGCTCTTCAAAAGAGCCCACAATCGACTGCACTGCTGCCAGTGTTGTAATCGCCAACCACAACAGCAAAACCGAAGGGGGCCCCACCGCCGCACCGGTCCAACTTAGCAAAGTGATGGCCGCCGAGGCGTTGTCAGTTGCCGCTGCCGTCGCCAACTCTCCTTCTACGAAGAACAGCAATTCTACTTCTGCGGCTGTTGTCGCTGGTTCCGCCACAGCCACCCACAATTCAACTACTAACGAGCTTCCTAAGTCAGCTGCGCCAGTGTCGTCCGCTGCTAGCAATAATAACAATACTTCAGTAGTGGCGGGAGGCGGCGATCTCGTGAACCACCACCACCACCACCACGATTCCAGTGCCAGCACCGGCAGTACCAGCAACTACGACAATCACCACCACAACAACAGCCACCACCAACAACACAACAATAGCAACCACCTTCCTCACAAACAACAGCCCGAACACCGCCCATCACATCACAACAGCCACTACCATAAGCAGCACCAGCAGCAGCACCAGTCGGCCAATCATATCGGTGGTTTCGGTGGCAGCCAAACTGACTCGGCCACCACTCGACACCACACCAATTCGGTGTCTTTCGTCTCACTAAGCGAGAGTGACTTTCCGCTGGACGGCCTGTCTACTGCTCCAGTCATCGAGACCTCGGGTGGTGGTCAGCAGTCGGCGGGCTCCTCCTCCTCCTTTACGTACGCCCAAGTTGCCCAGCGTCCAAAGGTGGGTAAGCTACCCGTTCCACAGGGCATTTAATTCTGCCAAGTCCGGTGCTGCTCGTTATCTTGTTCCTCCCTCGCCTCTTTTGCCTCCTACTCTTTTGCCACTGTTTGGTGCCCTCACAAAATTTATATTGTATAATTATTGCTACTTTTCGTGGCAAATCCATTACAAATCCACCATTACCACCATCAGCACCATAACACACTGACACTCACAACACATTTACGCAGTGTTACCCAAGCACACACACTAACTATGAATCAAAACATATTGTTTCACGAACTAAGATTCACTCTTCACTACAATTCCCCGTTTTGTTTCATTGAATAAATGTTTATAACACATTACCACGCAACACTGTCTGCACCACACACACACCGATCCATTCAGCTCACTGTACATCTTTCTCTCTCTCTCTCTCTCTCTCTCTCTCTCTGATTGAGGCACTACCACTATCACCAAAAGCACCACCTCCTCATTCACACTGACCCCTCACACACACTCACCCACACACTCGCTTAATGTGCCTCAACAAATTCTGTTTCCCTGATTCGCAGCAGTGATATATCAGAATCACATTTTCTCTCTTTCCTGGCAATGAATGTCTCCGCCATTTCTCAGGCTCTCAGTTCACTCTGCCGTCGTTGCTGTTGCTGCTGCTGTCTGTGCCAGATTTACCTTCACTGCAGCATCTCTACCGACTGCATTCTCGTCATTTCCCTCCCTCCTTCCGCCCTCTTGTACAGACCCCCTCCCTCGCCAGTTCATTTTGCTTGTTCAACAAGTCACCTTTCGTATTTATTACTACTCATCGTTAGTGAAGACATCATTGCCATTCAACGACAACCATCACCACCACCACCATTACCACCACTTCACTCATTACTTCATTCATTCACTCACTCTCTCCAAAAAAGAAAAAATATTCATTACACTGCAAATGGTCGCGTTAAGTGCTGCACGCAACGATCAATTCAACTGAAAACGAAGCAACGAGAAAAGGAAAGGCAGTACAAAAAACAGGCACTATCAGCACACACACACACACTCACACAAATCAAAACACCCCATCCGGCGTCATGCGCACTCCTCTTACCTTCACTGCGTTATTAGGCGGACCGCGTGAGCGCCAGCCGATGTGATTGACAACCGATCCTGTGATCTTCCACACACCTTGCTGTTGTTGTGTTATTGCTCTCTTCAGATGTTTATTATATAGAACTCTATCACTATTATCGCTATTTCATACACTTATTCTCTGCAACCCTGCCCTACCATAATATTCTGTCACTCCCTCTTTTCATCTCTTTCTCCTATTCTTCAATCTTCAAGTCCTTTGATCGAACTCGCCATCACTAGCAGCACTACCATCATCCCCACCACCACAATCACCACCAGCAACTCCACCTTGGCCACTTCCACCTTGTGATCACGTCAGCAGCCCTGACTGCACTTAACTGCTTTCAGAAGCAGCAGCAGCAGCAGCAGAAGCACTACCACCACTTCCACCTCAGCACCTCATCCTTCCATCCATCCATTCTTTTAACACTTCTTCACCACCAGTTCATCAAGAACACACCCATCCTCAGAGTTGTGGCTGACCGCAGTACATCAGCGCTGACGGCGGTATCTGCTGTTGTTCTTCTGCTACTCACTGGACTACCACTGTTGGGTGCTGTCCTGTACTACTACTGCATTTATCAAATTTTTGTACATAGCTCCCCCTCCCCTCTCTTCTTTTGAAGGCAGCCAAAAGTGCACACACTCAGCAGGCGTGCTCTGTCCAGGTGCAACTGCCCTGCTACTGCTGTCTCTCTGGCCGACTGACTCAACCGTTGTGGGTGTGTCTGAATCAAATTCGACCTTCACCATCACTTCTATCCCATTTCCTTCTCATCATCATAATCATCACCTTCTTTCCGTTGTACAAACTCTGTCCAGTTTTCTCGCCTCCCTTTCTCTTTCTCTCTGACTCCATGTCAACCAAATGGAGAAGCTGGAGGAAATTGTACTCTAGTTTCTCCATTCTCCTGTTCTCCAGAGAGGACTCCTGTTTGTGATCTACCAGATTTCTTTACTTTTCTTTCCTTTTCTTCTTCTTTCTCACTGCTTACCCTTTCGCGATTTTTCTCTACCTTGCAAATTTTTGTAATATTTTTGCTAAATTTTCATTTTTCTCGCAAACTCTGTTAAAACACACCTACACGCCGACACTGACACTGACACACCTGTTTCCCCTGTTTCCAAATTGTTGATAATTGACTATTACAAAATTTTATTTGTTTAACTTTTGACCTTTATTCAAACAGATCTTTTTTTATAAAACAGAACAAAAAAATAAAAAAACGCTCTAAAAACCAATCTTCCCCTTTCGCGGACCCTCATTTCACCAAAAGTAAAAATGACACATTTGAAAGAGTTTGTCAAACCACTGTTTATTTCTACCACACATGTCCCCACAGTGTCGGTGTGACAAGTCCGCTTTTGTACAGACCACTTGTACATTTTTTGTCTGCTTTTTTTGTATACCACAACTGTACAGGCCCTTTTACGTGAATGATCTTTTTTCGTACCTTTTTGTGCTTACCAATGTGAACCATAACTTGTGTATACTGTGTTTGACCACTGCTGCTGGTGCTCCAAACGCTGAAACCCGAGTTCCTCAGAGATTTCAAAGAAAAGAGCGACGGACGATCTGATTTGAGCGGGGAGCACCACTCTACACACACACCCAAACCAAACACTCTCCCTCCCTTTTATCTTTTGCATTTACTTTTTGCTTTTACTGCACGCGTGTGATAATAATCTCAGCCCACTGCTGTTGTTGACCATTTACAAAAATATGATGTAGCCAACGATGATGATGATGATGATGATGATAACGTTGTTGCTAATCTGTTCTAGAGCGCAACGTTTCTTGTTAACTTTTGTCTATATAAAAATATATTCTGCTATTTAACTTCAATAAAAACAATCTTTATCAATGTACCTGCTTTGTGAAAGGACCTTTAATTTTTTCTGATGGGTTTATTGATTGAAATAGCAGATAAAGTTGGCAGGTGCTAGACTGATTGTGTGTCATGGTTTGTGGTCAAGACCGAAGAACAGTGAACATCATCAACAGCAAATGGAGCTGAATTGGACTCTTCTAAGGTAAGTGGATTTTATTATCTTCTTTTTTCAACCCTATTACAATTAAAGACCAGTTTGTTTGTTTGTTACATTTGCATTCTTTTGCTCAAACTTTACTGCTCAAAAAAGTGTAAATAAGTTCGTATGATATTCCTATGGTCTTTTTGTTAGTGCTACTTAGGGTGCCAATGTGTGCCAATGGATGACCGCTTTTGGACCGCCTTCTTTAGAGCAGACCACTGAATGAGACTGCTTTTGATCAGTTTATGTGTTTTCTGAACTTTCTTGTTTAAAATCACTCATTCTCCATGTTTTCATTCTACTGAATCACCACCACTACCATCTGCCTCACCTGCTCACTTTGACGGCCTTTAAAAGAGTTGCACCCAAAAGTGTCATTTACAGTTAATATACTACGAATTATAATATTGTCCCATTGCGGCGGTGTCAGTGATGTGTACACTTTTCAAACTAAAGCACACATATACAGGAACATAATTTAGTTTTAAATTTTTTTTGCCTGTGCCTTTTTGGTTAATTACCTGGTGGCTGATGAGACAGCCACAGCAAATGGGCCGATGACTATGTGCTGCTGTCGCTCTGGCTCTCTTGTTTTGGTTATATTCTTTTTTTGTCGACAATTACTATTTTCCTGATTACACTCCTGCTGCAACCACTGTCATTTCTGGTGCACAAGCAAGGCAACAGCATATTTTTTCCAGTTTATTATTTTTTTGTCATTGCTCTGCTGACAGCCGTCTGACGCACCATCATGATGAAGTCTTGATGCATGTCTAATGGTGGCGTTTGGCTATAAAGGCAAAGAGACCAGATTAACTTGAAGCTCACTTTTTATCACTTTTTTCTCTAAATCCTTCTCTCTTGTTCATCCGCTGCTTTGTTCCATATTTTTCTTCTTCTAAAAAGAAGCTGGTGCGATGCAATTTTCATACTGTGAGTTCCGTTGACTTTCAAAAAAATCTGGTTGTTTTTTGGTTGATTTCAATCACTCCTTCCTCTTTTTCAGTACTTCTTCTGGTGTGCTTTTCGGTAGGCGTCGTCCAGACGTGGTCCTGGTCCGGATTCAGCAGCCTATTAGGCTCAAATGACGGCTCCAGCATTCCTCCGGTGGACAAACTGAATGGCACCTGTGGAAAGAATCGTCTGAAGGGCGGCACCATTGTCGGGGGCGTTGTTGCCGGTGAGGGCGAGTTCCCTTGGATCGTTTCCTTTCAGTACAAGCAAAGGGGCGACAAGATGAAGCACTTTTGCGGCGGCGTCATCATCTCCGAGCACTGGGTCCTTTCGGCGGCGCATTGCTTTTACAAGTATGTCGTTTAAAAGGTGGCTTATAGTTTCAGAATTGCTGATCACGGATTATTGATAACCTCAGACTCGTCGATAACAAAGCCATGGAACGAGTGCGCATCATGGCGGGAACAAATAACATTTTCGACAACACCGGCGACGTTTACGAAATTGAGAAGACCATTGTGCACAGCGGCTTCGAGGACAAGTCCTTCCACGACGACATTGCCCTGCTGCGCACGAAAAAACCGATCAACTTTCGTAAGTCAGAAAGCAATTACAAAGTAAACAGCGTCTGCCTGCCGCCTTACAAAACCGACAAGGTGGCCTACCCACCGGAGACGGCGGTGGTCTCAGGCTGGGGCGCCACCAAGTCAGGCCTGGAGGACACGCCGGAGAAGCTGCTGAAGGTGACGGTGGCGCTGATCAACCACGACGAGTGCCTCAAGACCTACTCGGACGTGCACAAGCTAACGATGAGCCAGAAGACGGTCTGCTACGGAAAGGACAACAAGGACAGCTGCCAGGGCGATTCAGGTAAACTTATTTTGTTGTTTTAAAAGGAATGTGATTATTGGAATCTCATTGAACATCAGGTGGACCTCTGGTGAAGTTTGTCAACGGCCGAATTTACACCATTGGCATCGTCAGCTTTGGCGCCGGCTGTGGCACCTTCCCGGGCGTGTACACTAGCGTCGTTCAGTACCGCGATTGGATTGCCTCCAATATCTTCTAAGAAAATCTTCTACTACTACTGTGTGTTTGGGACATGTGCTTATATAATATTCTTTCTTTGTTTATTAATAATTCACAGGTATTGCTTTGAAATCAAGAATGAGAGAGGGAGAGAGAAAGTGGTGTATCAAAAGAGTGAGAGTGGTGTAACAAGAATAACAAAAAGCTGTGCTACTAAGCTCGACAGTGGAGACGTTGAAAAGGAAAGAGAAAGTGAGAAAACATTGAGTTGAGGACTACGCTGACTATGAGAGAGTTTGCGACGACGACGAAGTTGAAGCACAGGAGGACGTAGAGGTGCTCAGACTGCTACTGCAACTTTCATTGTTCAGTGTCTGTTGCAGCAATCGGGCACAGTCGACACGGCCAATGGCGGTCAGTGCTCGCTGCAGAGTGGACACTGGCCACAGCAGGTCGACTGCTTCAACTGCTTCAGTTGACATCTGAGCCTGATCTCCCATCTGCCGTCGACACCAGTCAGTGAGCAGATCGTGTATCACCGTCTTTCGAGCCTCCTCATTTTCATCCACTTCTGAAGTGACCTTTGTCCTGTTGCTTTGCTGTTGTTCACTTGTCGGTGCTGCTGTCGTCGGTGTTGACTTTCTCTCCAACTGCGCCATTTGTTTGTCGTCGTAGCCTGTTTGCGTGCGTGTGGGAAAAACAAATGAAAAGGGGTAAAGGTTAGTGAATGTGTGCTTGGGAATGTGTGTGTGGTCTGTTTCGTTCGTACCTAACTGTGGGGCAAGCATTCGCCAGCTGATAAAGTCAGTGGCCAGCTTCTCCACCAGCGAGTTGATCACTGAGCTGGACAGCGGATGCTGGGCAGCACTGTCTGCTGAATCAACTGCTCCCTCCACTTCTTTGCCCTTCATCTTCTCCTTCACTTTCACTTCCCGCTCCTCATTTTCCTCGCGCATATCCTCGGGTGCAAAGAGCAGCTCATAGTAGGCTTTGTACGTAGGCTTTGGCCTTGGGTTGAATGCTTTATGGTGATGAATGAACGGGCCAACAAAGGAGTTGTCGGGTGTCCTTGGTCGCAGTTCCTGAGGTTTGAACTGCGACTGAATATAGGACGATGCAGTCTGCTGTCGCTGTGCCGAGGCGGTGTACAGGTGCATGACAGTGCTGAAGGACGATGGCTGAGCATGCGGCTGCTCTTGACCGATGTTTCCATTCCAGTTCTGGTAGTTGGGCTGGCCGCCGTTGTTGTTGCCGTAGTGATGATGGCCGTACAGCGGAGCGTGCTGATACGACGACTGCCGATGAAGATGACTCAGGTGACTGTAGTCGTGGCTGTAGTACGGCGAGTTGATGGTCGTCACCACCTGGGGAATCATCACTGCACTGCCCGGACCTGCACCAAAGCCACTGTCCGCCATCATCAGCTGTGCTTTCTGCTCGGCCTGGGTGGTCAGAAAAGCGGTGGCACCTCCATGTCCTCTGCCGCCATTAGCTGCAGCACCTCTGCAGGCACCCTCCAGCGATCGACCGGTGATGAGCACCTCACTGCAGCGCAGCTGCACCAGAGCGTAGATGCACACGCTGAAGACGACGATGACCAGAATGGCAAAGTAGAAGGGCATTGCATTCTGACCGCCCAGACCACCACCACCACTATTGGCAGAGGTGGGCGTTTTGGTTGAGTACGGAGAGCTGGGGTGATTCCGGTGCTGGTGGTGGTGAAGCTGGCGATAGGAGGGAGACGAAGATGAGGAGGACATTGCTGAGGCAGCTCGGTTCTGTTCATCCTGCTCCAGCAAGCCCACTTCGGCGTTGAGCTGGTTCAGAAGCGAAGCAGATATGCTGCTACGTTCGGCCAGCTCGGGAAAATACTGCGAAAAGTTGGCACGTAGAGTGGCTCGGTCTGTTTGGGAGAGAAATAAAAGACAAAATCTGTGTTAGTTACATGGTTTTACATGGTAAGGAGAATGATGATTAAGCAAGATAACCATGTCTAATATTGAGAAGAGGAAAAAGCCTATGAATATGCTGATTGGGTAAAGTAGACAAAGAGGGAAAACAATGTCCTGTTGTCCTGGGCTGCCGTTTTGCCGGTAATCGACCGATCGAAGAGGAGAATTCAGCAATAACAATTTGCCGACTTTATGTTCTTTTTGTTCTACCATCTTTCATTCGCCCTCTCTGTTGCCCGGCCAATGTGAGTTTCTGCTGCTGCTGCTGCTGCTGCTGGTGCATCATTAGTGGCTCAGTAATCAGGCACCATTAAGCGTCGCTAATCGTCCAATGGTGGTGGACGTGGACGGCATCTTTTGCCTTTTGTTGTTGCTGCTGCTGTTGAGGATGCCGACAGGACAGAGCAGAGCAGAGAGGGTCCCTTGTCGGTAAAGCATTCATCAGCAGCAGCATTCACTCACTCTGTATTGTGCTCTTCCTCCTCTGCCACTGCAAGGGCTATTCTTAAATATATGCAAACACACTTGTGCTTGCAAGCAAGCAAGCACATCATTCACTTGAATAGCACACCGACACTTGTGCCGCAGCTCAGCAGGTGACCCTCGGGCGAACTGAAGCAGCAAAGCGTCAGCTTCGACAGCTCGGCACCACCTTTTTCGCACCTTTCTGCGCCGAGCAGTTTTCAGTTTTCAGCTTTGCTCTCTGCCAAAGGCAGCGTCTTCATGGTCTTCTTGCAGGTTCTTTGCTCTTTATTCTCTCTATCTCTCTATCGACCATCTCTTTCTTAGTGTCTGTGTGACCTTTCACCTTTCTTCCCTCTGGCAGCTCTCACTCTCACTGCTTTTGCAGGCAGCAGTAATTTGCTGCTCGCTCTCTCTGTCTTTTATCTACCTGTCCGAGCGGTGGTCACCTCGGTCTTGGTCTCTCTCTCACTTCTTCTTCTTGCCTTTTTCATCTTTACCGCTCGCTCCAGTGCACTCTCTCTCTCTCTCTCTCTCTCTCTGCTCTTGAAGTCAGTGGATGCAGCGAGTGCACACTCTTCGTGAATGCTGATGCTCTGTATGTAATTTTGCCACTAAAGACTGCGCTGAAGATCCCTAGCCCAACTGAGAAGAGAATCGCACCGCTAATTGGCAGCTGTGTGTGTGTACCTGCTGCTGCAGCCTCGAACAGGTAGTGTCGGTGAAGATGGTTTTCGCGGCGGCTCTTCCCTTTCTCGAAATTGCACACCTCCAGTGTCGGAGAAAGAAGGAGAAATTGTGCAGGGTAGCAGCTTTCTACCGGGATCTATGGTTCAATTAGTGTGTGTGCCTAGGCAGGCAATCAGTTCTCAGTTCTCATTCTCTTTCTTATTCTCTCTCCTCAGTGTGCTTCTTCAGTTCACTCCGTGTTGGTCGGTCATTATCGTCATTTGTGTGAGCATTTCTCTCTCCAGCAGCCATTCTACTCTACTGGGCCTCGTGCGCGAATTGCGTCCAAATTCGGACGTCTATTGATCCGCCCATTGCGGCAAAGAGAGGCATTGCTCACTAACTTTGAACACTGGCCACTCTGGTACTCCAGCAGCAACAGCAGCAGTTATTATGCGGCTGTTTGTGTGTCGGTGAACATTGCCTCACTACTGAAGCTAAAATGTGTTCAAATCAATCAAGGAAGAAGAGATAGAAGAAGAAGAAGAAGAATAGAGAAGAGAAACATATCTGATGATGATACCCAGAGATCGCTCTCTCGTGACCGAATCGACTCGCTCACTCGCTCGGACGTCATTAAGGACTTTGTAATGAATGCGCAATGCTATTGAGGCAGAGAATGCAGAAAGTGCAAAGAGGAAATCATTCTCTCTATCAGATAGTGCAAGGTGCAGTGTAGGTAGAGGTCAGAAATGATGCTTTCTGCTGATGAGAGAGCGAAATAATGTAAAAAGGCAGTCACACTTACCCACACAGATTGTGTCACGGTTACCGTCGCATTCAGTGATTGCTTCTGCAAAGATGAAAAATTGAAAAAATAGAAAAAGAATTAGATTCGATTCAATTTCGATTGAACATTAATTGAGGGGCAGTGGGCAGTGGTGTGCCTTCTGCGAAACTGCAATTGTGCGCTAGGCACTGCTACCGAGTCAATCGATTGACAGCGCGGCACGAATTGAAGTTAATTAGCTGAACTTGTTGCTTTTCTGCGGCGCTACAAGCCTTCCTTTCCTCGTTTCCGCCTGAGCGCACATATTGATTGAGTTGATTTTTTTGCACGTACCTTGATTCGGACCACACTTGGAGCAGGGAATGCAGCCCAAAGTGCCGACATTCGAGCCGGAATAGGTTCCCGGTTGACACTTGCGACAAACGGTGTTTCGAGACCACCTGCACGTTCGCCACACACCTACAATGCAAAGAAGAGGGAAAGGAGAGCAGACATTAGAATGAGATCAGTGGCGGTGTGTTGTGTTGTGCTTTGTCTGCGACAAACTGTGGTCATTTGCGGTCAGACCAGCAGTAAGAGGGCCCGAATTATGCATGCATGTCTTTC
>JAALOO010001133.1_pt2 | contig 18557 bp, 15 predicted proteins | sample 7257641 | NCBI WGS metagenome assembly JAALOO01 (sample SAMN14085613, study PRJNA598686) | mite metagenome | biome: ENVO:01001000; feature: ENVO:01001002; material: ENVO:01001226; isolation source: single female mite from University of Michigan culture on fish food culture... ...
GTGCTTCTTTGTAACGACTTTCTCACTAAAAATTGATAACCGTTTGGAGCGAATAAAGTAATTAAAGGAGGAGAGGTCAAATAGTGCTGGTGAACGTCAAGCACTACTTCCGGATACGAGTTTCTGTTGCTCGAGCACTGATTTGTATCAACCACAATATACTTTTTGTTTTATTTTAAATTATAAACAATTAAAATCTCTCATTTCTTTTCAAAAATGGCATAATATAATGTTTTAATGCAAAACATTGATATCATAAGTTCATTTCAAGTGCTTTTGGTGTTGTCTAGGATGATCTATCTTCCAATGGAACAGCATCACTAAAAAGAGTATATTTTAGTTTGTCAGGATTGCCAGTTTCAAAACTGAGCACCTTGCATGCTTATCGGAAGAGAAATCCTTCCTGAAACACGACTTGCTTCCTTTCCAAATGACGATTTAACGCCCGGTTCAGAAAGCAGCACTCAGTGGAGAGATTGTGCCTTCAATTGTTCCTTGCAAAAAGAGAGAGAAAGAGAATGTATTAATAGAACGGCACAAACCAAAACACAGAGCACTTGTGGCCACTTTTCCTAATGACTGTTTTTCACCAGGTCTTTTAAACTGCTCAAAGCTCGTTTTTCCTTTGTGAAACCTAGGCTCATCCAAGTGTAGAGATTGATCCACAAGTTCTAAAAGTGCACTACTAAATGAATTTTTATTAGTGTGTAACAGTCTAACTAAATTAAGCAAAAATGGAGAAATGCAGTTTGAACTAAAAAAGAGGAAGATAGGGTACAAATGCTTATTCTTGAGACAAATGTAATTTTTTATGTTTTTTTTTGCGCTATCTTATAAGTGCAAGGGTAGAGAAGTGGCGAAAGAGAGATGACAGCTTAAAATGCTATGAAAATGCCCCCAGATATGATTAAGTGCAAACGTGTGAATGCAACTAATTAACAGCTGAAAATAACTTTTACTTTCATAATTCCCTCACTTCTTACCGAATGGGTTGATTTGAAGGAACATTTTAATGAAGGTGCACTATGCACACACACACACACTTGTCTAACTACTCTTTTTGAAGTTATACTGATAAGTGTATTCTGCCATTGCAGCACGGCAGACACAAAAGCATTTTTACCCTCAAAACCAAAACAGACGACAATATAAAAAGAAATCCGTGTGTAAGGATAAAACTCACATTTTTAGAAATGTTTTTATTGATAAAATTTTAAATTGTTTTTTATTCGTTCAAATCCTGTTGTGTTTCTAAAACATAAAATTATTTTAACACTTAATCATTTATTCTGCATATTGTTTGAAACGAATCATTGAAAATCAACAATAACTATTGCGTTAAATTGGTTTTCTCTGTTTTGAAAACCAGTTCGCATATAACTGATATTTTTTAGGTATTTTAATTTGTTTTTGTTTTTTATAAAATACAAAATGTTTTATGTAAAACTTTTCAAAATAAAAACTACTGTCATTTTATTGATCATCTATTTAGGTTTTTTTAATGGTTTTTGGTTTCCTGAAACGTTACTGCACTGGGACCAGTTTTCTTTCTACTAATGATTACTCCGAGAAATGCTCGTACATTTTTGGCGCAGTAAATTTCACCATGTGCATTGTATCCATAGTAACGGGCTTTTTGAAACAGTGAGAAAACGAAGATAAACAAAGGCAATTCACTGATTCTTTGCTGGTGCAAGGTGCGTTAAGCTGCATTCATCATGACCAGTATATCTCCATTGACCAGCACTGACCAGGTGAGCTGCCATATATTGATTGTAGCACAGAACACTGCTAGTTAGAGGGAATGACCCTGCACCAGTGCACCAGTGCACTAGTGCACATCCTCTGCCGCCTGTCAAATTGCAGCTGCAACCGTGGGCACTACTGCTCACTGCCAACGCCAGCACACCTGTCTGCCAATTCTCTTTCTCTCCCCTTCCCTTTAGCATTAGGCTAATCACTTCCAGTCGGCTACTTGCTCCTCTCAAAGATACTTCGAGCGTCAATTCTCTTACCACTGCAAGTTGAAACACGTCTCACATGAGTGGCAATGCCTATCGCTACTGCACACAATACTGTTCAGATGCTTCATTTCAAACTGCTGACGTTTTTGAGTTGACGCCTTGAATCAACTCACAACTAAAATTTTTTACGTTTGCACTTTTGTTTATAAAAAAATTGTAAATGAACAGAATGGTAGTTGAAGAAGAGGTATGCCTTGTAATTTTGCCTGTCACACTGTAAATCTCTACTGTCATTATTTAATCAAAACAAGTCAAACTTGAATTTTTATTTTTAACAATTGTTATTTTTAAATACTAACATGATTATGTTTGCTTTTAGGTTCCTAAGAACCCAGTCAGCGCCAATTCATATGCCACTAAGAAAACCATTTCTCAGGGCATGTTCGATGTTGCACTTCTTACTGCGAACGCAAGGTATGAACCTAAATACAGCTTGTACCAAACTTCACCTGTTTATATTCTTTCAGCCAACTTAAATACTGTTTGCAATTGGGTGACAAAAACAAGTTTTATCTGGTAATGGTCATTCTCATTTCCACATCAATTATTCTTCAAGTCAGTACACGTTGATTTGTAAAATCAGTTCGAGTTTTAAATTGGCTTTTATTATTGCAGGTTCTGGTGGGGGCCATCTTCATTTATCTTGGTTACATCAACTTTGATGATACCGAACGGCAGAAACGACTAAACCGCTATAATAATATTGCTACAATTCTAGTATTTTTGATAACAATTTTAAACGTTTTAATATCGGGTTTTGGCATCAGTACCGAACCTTCTAACACGTAAGATTAATTAAATGTACCAAAACTTGAACAATTGATTGCCATTGCCACTTGGCAAGTGTTGTCCAATACTAGCCACTGTAGACACTCTCTCATCGATTTGCAAAGAGCACTGTGTGGTCCAGTTGACCTCAAATTGTCTCTTTTTTCGTCGTTGCATATAATGTTACCACTTGATGCTGCCCTCACAATGTCTCCTGTGTGGCACATACACACTTTCTTCTTTTCTTCATCGCCAATCATCGGTCAATCGAATGATCTCTTTGTAGCAAAAAGATTTGTATTGAATAGAAATAAATAAAGTAATATTGCAACAACAATAGTAAAAATATGAACAGCAAAAAACAATAGAAAAAGTGTAGTGTATGTATAATGAACTATTTGCATCAGTATCACGACTGTCCCAGATAAAGTAACTAGACAAGCTTGTAGTTTAACCTTTCTAGGACATCTCTGCAGCTGCTTTGAATGCGAGTTATCTCCTTTGGGCCCAACTTACGCGTCCAGTGAAAAGCAGTGAAATTGGAGTTGGCTCGATATGTTGAGTAAAGCTTCTTGGAGTCACCACGACGGCGTGATTTGGTGTGGGACGTCAGAAACCTCACAACACTGGGGGAATAAACTAGATTCAGTTTGCCAAAAAGCTCTTTGCTCATGTTCAGTGGATCCAAGGATATGTCCTCATATTTGACCAGCATCAAATTGTCGCCCATCAGTGCTTTGAGTCGCTCATAATCGTTTAAATCTTGACGCATCTCTTGACAAATATTGGAGATGCTTCGACATACCTTGTCTTTTTTGCACCAATCCACATTTTTTCGCGAGTTGTATACACCACGAGGATCACGAACAAGATACACGATTTTGACATTTAGATGCTCAATTTGTTTCCAAAGAGTTTCTAAATGTTTGACGGGTAAACGAACAAGTTTGATGATGTTATATTTTGAGCGTACACAAACATCACTGATGTAATCGACATCAAAACATGTGTCAGGACGAAAACGACAAACATTCCAAAGGAATTTATTCCACTGAAGTAAAAACGGATCTTTCTTGAACCTCGTAGGGTCGTACTTGTTGAACTTAAAATCACAGTTAAAAATGGCCGAGATCAAATTGAGCGCATCAGTCACGTTCTTTGGGCCGATGCGATTTGCTTGTGTCATAAAATGCAATGGTTCATACCTATTGTACAAATTTTAAGGTTAAAATTCTTATTTGGTTACATCAATAGGCACTTACGAATAAAAGGTTTTCCAGTTCTGTTGCAACAGATCTCCCACAAAAGATGATCCAGAGCGAAAATATCCCAACAGTAAAACTCGGGATACATTTTGAGCATTGTACACTGGAAACTGACTCAGTGGGTTGAAACCATCAATCTTTGATTTAAGTTTATCAGTTTTGTGTTTTTTTAAATTTTTTGTCATTGATTTTGAAAGCTGGCGTATAAACTTGCTGTACGCCCAATCTTTCTTATTGGAGTTTTTACGATTTTTGTGTACATCTGTTTAAAAAAAGTATTATAATAATGTACCCAAACGTAAAAATAAGTAACATACTAAAAATATTTTCATCGTGTTCAAAGGTAGATGCTGATTTATTCCAGTGTCGGCCTGTAAGCTGCAGAGAATCTTGCTGAAGAAATATTACCAGTGCACCGGCGACAATGAAAATAAGAAAAAATTTCTGTTTTTCCATAGCGGCGTCATTTCAAAAGATAAAAATTCTCATAATTCTTTACACTATACTGAACAGTCAATATTATATACGGCAGTTCTTAGAGGTGACGTTTTAAAAGTGCACAAACACAAATAAAATTGGAGCATAAACACAATCTGAAGTTGACAATCGAGAGCCGACACTGCGATTAAATGATGTTGCTGCCCTGTGCTGGGCCGTGCGTTCAGCTCTTCTCTCTCAATTCAATGCATCGCTGCTGTTGTGTTTCAGTTGTTGCACCGTTGTTTGTTGTCTTTGTCAGTAGTGGTCAGTGATGAGCATCTAGTGAGGTAAGTGATGAGCAATGCAGACAGAGCACCGCCAGACAGTGAAGCAGTGTCGGTTTTGCAGACTGGCCGCACTGGCAAACCTGTTGAGTGCAGTGTCGGCGAGTGCAGTCACTGTGGAGTGCTGTCGCGTGAGGCAACGATGACCGTCTCTGAAAAAGTGGCCTTCGTCACAAGAAGTGCAACTATTTACCCCGATACTGCATTCACGTTGTGCACTTCTTCTCTTCAAAACGTAGACTTTCCTTCTTCTCTTTCTCTTTCTTTCTCCTCTTCGTCACTCGACTTTTCTCTTCTCATTCAAAGTCTGTCTGGCAATGGATTATAATTAGACGTCATTGCTTACCAGTGGTCGATCAATTAAAAGCGTGTATCCAATTGCGATGATTGACACTAGGCACGAGCAGTATTGTGCATGACACACTTTCCCAATCACTTGCCCCCTCAGTCAAATATTGATTCAAGCACGTCCATTGTCTGCTGGCCAATTACCATTGCCGCCAAGTTCGCTGCCCCGTCGAGTAACGGCGAATTACAGCGTTGTAATCAATTTCCGCCATGAAGTGATGAGCACTGGTAGCACTGCACAGCACCAGTTGTCGCACTGCAGCTTCCATCGTTTATTCGGATGCTGCCGTTGCCACTGCTGTTGCCTACCAACTTCCAGTGTTTGGTCGGCCACAGAGCATTTATTGAAACTTGCCAACTATACTGATGCCTGGATAATTTTTTCTTCTTTGTCAAACCCAATAACTTTTTCTCGTGGTGGTGCAAACATCCCTGAGTTTGTCTCTCTCTCTCTATTTTTTTTAAAATAGAAATAGCATTATTATTCAATGCGTTTCACAGTTAGTTTTCACATTACTGCCAACTTGTCTAGTAACACAAGGGGCTTTTAGCAAGTTTCACCATCTTCAAATCCAAAATCTCTTCACAAATGATTTTCACACATTCATAAAAAACATTTTTATATATTTGCCAATATGAGCAGAGTTTAACAAATCAAAAAGTACTTTACCAATTTTAAAATTTAATAATACGTTATTAAGTAACAAATTACTGTAACTATGTTGCAAATTGTATTAAATAGATTAAGAACTGGAGGATACACTACCTGAAATTGTATTTTTGCCGCCAAAAAATAAATGTTTGCATTTAGTAGACGTACTTTGTGAATTGACTAGTTTAGACATTTTTTTACTTTTGGATTGTTTTTGTTTCGGCAATGTCTTTGTCAACTCAATGACCTGCCAACATTGTCTTGCCAAAAATGCGGATTCATATTGTTTGTGTCCATTTCATATTATCAAATCTACTGATAGTGTTGTCTTCAATTACGAATACATCTTGCACAAGCGAAGAGCAAATAATCGACACCAAAACCAATGGCCTCATATCGGCATTTGGTGACTTTGACTCAGATCGATTTACTGATGTGTTTTTCATTTCTGATAGAGGGAAATCACTTCACCTGCTTAAATCGTACGAGAAGAAACCCGAATTTAGAGAAATGGCCAATATTTCCTGCACATTTAACCACAGTAGCGACATCATTGTTGGTGTGATTCCGGGTGATTTCAACGGCGATGCAATGATGGATGTGATGGTCGTGACGCAAATCAGTCCAGATGCTCCACAGCGATTCAATATTTGGATTTTCAAAGGCGATAGGGCCACTCTTGAATGCAATACGGCAAAAGCACCCTTGTTGAAAGAAGTGAGATCTCATCCGTTAATTTTGGACTACAACGGCGACATGATTGCTGATTTTATTGTCGAAACGGAAAATTGTACTCGAGAGCTGTGGACATACAACAACAAACAGTTCACCAAAGACTGTCCATCTTCACTTCAGCTGCCGGGCAATCCTGGGAACATGCGTTTCCCTCACTCTAATGCTTTTGTCAACATTCAAAATTGCAATGACGGCATAGAAGTGGACAATTTCAGCACAGATATATTTATTTCTGGGAAAACGAAGATGGAGTACTGGTTTGATGAAGGTGGATGGAGTCCGGCTAGCACTGCCATAATTTCATATCCTGACCAAGAAAAATACATTTTAGGCCAATCTCTATTTATTGATCTCCAAACGGATGGCTGCATTCAACACATTATGCCAGTGTGTGAGAAACAACGATGGTCAAGTATCTGTGACCCTCAAATTCTCTGGTACAATTTTGCTATGAAAGATTGGGTGAAAATTTCCAATTTCGATGACAAAACTTCCAATCAAACTTATTTGTATTTTGAAGAAATCAAAACTGCTTATGGTTTTGAACTGCCCATTTCAGTTCGTTTCGGAGACGTGGACGGCGACGGATTTGTTGATCTTCTTTCAGTGATGAAAAGCACCAAGGATAGCAAGACCAGAGCAGTAATTCTAAGAAATATCAAAGATGACTCTCTGCCCGGTGGAAGAAAGTTTGATCTGTTTTGGACTAGTGAGCATCTCATCAGCGATAACGTGGAATTGGCTTCATTTTTAGATGTTCAGGAAAATGGACGTTTGGATGTGATCATGACAACACGAAATGCTACTGACGGTTACAACATTATTTGGATTCGAAACATGCTCATTGAAACGTCTTGCTTTCTCAAAGTTCTCGTCACTACCGGTTTGTGCGGGAGCGGTGGTTGCCCTGGAGAAAAGGTGCCTTATGGAACTAATCAAGCCGGCCTTTTTGTATGCTACGAAACGTCAGACATGGATGGCAAACCAGTGAAAGGATGCTCGACACAGCTTTCTCAAAGTGCACACTTCGCCCTTCAAATGCCCTACTCAGTTTTTGGTTTGGGTGAAACGCCGAATTTCGTTGAGAGCGTCCAAGCGAGTATTCCCAGTGGCGATATGAAAACAGTGAGAAAAGCTCGATGGACTCAAATTGTTCCCGACGCACAAGTTGTCCTCATTCCCTACCCTCCCAATGAAACTACTTACTGGATTTGCAAACTCTTCTACACCCCCAGTAGCATTGTCTTCTCAACACTGGCTACCTTGGGAGTGCTTTGTGTTGTTCTTGTGCTCATCATTCTCATACTCCATCGAAAAGAGGTTCTCGAAGATTTAGCAGAACACGAAGAGTACAAGCGGCACTGGCCTGAAAGTCGTTGAATCTCATTTTTAACAACTGAATAGTTTTATTTTTTACATTACATGTGATCTGTATACTTCGACGAAGGGTGCTACCCGATTTGCATTTTGACGCATTTAAACTTTACCGTTACTAATGCGCAAACATTTATTGTCAACAAGTATTCTTTCATTTTAAATTAATTTTGTGTACATTTTTTTGTATTGACGAATAACAAGATCTGACAAAGGCGAACCGAATGTTTTATTTTAAAATAGGACTTACTATTGTCATTTTCCCTTGTAACCTAAGAATGGACAGTCACTAGTATAGCAGGCTGACCTTCAAAACACTCTAGGTCGTCTCTAATTGCCACTCCACCATTGCTCTACTTTAAATATCTCAACAACAATTTAATTGAAATTAACAAAAAGCTGATGACTTTTGCGCAGTTGATTTTACAGGTTATTTATTTTTGTTGTTTAGTTGTTGTCAGTTATCTGTCAACAGTCAGGTGTAGCATTACAGCTCCTTTAGAGTATAGCACGGCTGCCTAAAAGCTACATAAAGACTTTTTCTCTCTCCACTAGCGGCTGCAATTAATGCAATCAGCGGTGTAAGAGTGCAGCTTGAGTGAGTAGATGAATGCCTCTGGCGCCTGTGTGCAGCCATTTAAATGACAATTGGTGTGCTCCACTGAGAACTACTGGCCGATCTACCGGTCGCCTACTTTGCACCTGCTCTGCAGTGAGATAAAGACTGGGAAAGACAACCAAAGACGGAGTCGATTGGGACGATTATCTGACACTAGGTCACATGAGCTCATAGAGCACGCGAGTGGCACGCGCCCCGGCTGATTGCCTCAAGTGAATCGACAGTGTTGAGAAGACAACAAAGGTACAGTAGTGGCTGCACAACACTGACGATGGATGCAATAGAGGCAGTAGTGCACCGGCCACTGGGAACCAGTGCCCACTGGTCGAACAATTACTGGGAAAATCACAGAGGGACGATTTACATTACGGCCATTTTTGTTCCGCTTCCCCTTTCGACGCTCTCTGCCTCATCAGTATCAGCTAGACAAATAATAAATCTACAGATGTAGATTTGCAATTAATTCAAAGGCAAAAGGCGTCATATCACATTAGCAGCGTGTACCTGTGAGGCCTAGCACTACCTGAAAAAAAAGTATTTCCAGCTCTGCGGGCAGCAATTTGTACAGAGCTGTTGAGCACTGCTTAATTGAGTGGTGACTCGGCCGCCATTTGCGCACCATTTTGGGCCGGAAGAACAACAAACTGACAGAGAATCCGCCGGCGAATGCAGCTCATGCTTTGAGCTACTGTTCGGCTACACGAAGGCTCGGTAATTTAGTTCAGTGTCGCCGGTCTGACCTACCGAGTGCAAGCTTCCGGGTGTCGCTTGCTCAGTACACGGCTACACTGATGGCTTTCAATCAAACACATGTCGTTACCAAGTGGCTAGCCAGGCAAACAGATTTACCGAGCGCTCAATCAGCGTCGGCTTTATCGAGGCGACGGCGTCCGACAGTGGATGCCCGAAAGCCAACACTGCCGAAATTGGCATTTGTGCTAGCGCTTGAGCAGTTTGAGCAGCAGTCATATCTGTGCTAGCAAGGAAGGATCAGTTTTATTGATGAAACACAAGAGTTTCATTTGAATACGGTATTTATTGTGTGATCGAGCTCATTAATTATCACCATTATTGTCTGGTGAGATAATTGACCAAAATTAATACTAGATGCAATCATTACCTAGCTGCTCACTTGCTGCCAGCATCACCAAAGGCTAAACGGAAAAAAGGCTCTACTTCACTTGACAGCAAATCAGTTGTTTGCAAAACATCTCTTCTAAAGCTTTCTGAGCGAATATACTTTCTTGACAATATTTAGTAGCGTCTAGAATATGTTCCATTCCCAATTGATTCAACAACGATGCAGAACCTCAACACACAGCAAGTGATTGCAATGATTGTTGATCAGACACGCACAGCGACCAAGTTCATCCACAGTGCAGCAAGTGACACACACAATCGAGCACGATTAATTGTCGGCCAATGAAGTGCAAGCTCAGAGTGTTCATAAATCACGCAGCTACCGCAGAGAAAGTTGTACGTTGTTGAAGAGCCGTGTGGCACGTCAACACAGGTAGATTAACTGGTACTGAAACAGTTTCCAATTGAATCAGATCGAAACTAATCGAGCAGACAGAGTAGACTGAAAAGTCCATTTGCTGACTGGGTGACAACGACGACGACGACACGGCAAAAGCATATCACCTCGTGCGCACACGGTGACATCGAATGGAATGAGGCGAGGAGGCAGTTGATCGACGGCCGACTCACTGTTGACACTGTTGTCCGACCCGGTATCACCGTATGCAAGTCTGTCAGAAAAGTCTTCTCTCCCACTTTCCCTTTCCGTCAATTGTCAATGCCTCTCTTTGTTTGTCTTGTTTCTTCTGGCGAGTGCTCCCTGTGCTCCGACATTAAGGCACCGGAGCCAGTGTCGACTAATGGGCCGCCACTGCCTGTGTGTCAGCTAATGTGACAATCAACTGGCAATCGATCTGCCCGATAGAGCAGCAAGTAACGTAATGTGCACCTCATTCACTCCTACACTCTCAATTCGACAGCCCACTCTCACTGGCTGGTGACAAATTGCCGAACACGGAGCAACACGTGTGCTTCTGGTCAATTTACAGTCAATTTATCAGTTAGCAGTCTGAAGCAGTATTGAGCTCTGAGAGTATCGCCATGTTTGTTTAATCGCCTCAAAGTGTTGTCTATCAGCACATAAACGATACTAATTAGCATGAAATCAATTGCCAAATTGGCAATTTAACCAAATTACGGTCAGTGGCACCAGCAGAACATGGCTGCTGCTGCTCTTGCTGACTTTGTGACCGTCCGGAGAAAGCAGACCACAGGTGCTCGGGTGGTGATAGGTGGTAGGTGATAGGTGGCCTTTGCAGTTGGGTCAACCGTTGTGCTTGTCTCCGGACGACTCGACTTTTGCCGACAGTCCGTTTTGTTGTTCCTGCTCTTTCTCTGAGTACTGAAGGTGCTGCTGGGCGCCAGCAGTAAAATGGAACTGGTCCGACCAGGTGACAAAGCCCACTGAGCAGGCGAACAAATGCTCCTCGACTATAATTAATATTCGAATAATTGATTGGCGCCTTCAATTAGTCGCAAGAGAGAACTGAAGGCAGAGAGGGAGTGAGGGAAGAAAAAGAAAGAAAACAGTGAGAGTGTGCACACACTGAAAGAGATCAGCACATTACACAACATTACCGTAGAGTTAGGTGAGACAGGTGGGCAAGTGTAAGCGGCTGCTGCACTGCAGACTGCTAAATGAAAAGAGCCTCACTAGAAGACCGGGGAGAGCAACAGTTAGCGGCAAACAGAAGCTCAGAAGAAAAGGAAAAAGAAAATAATAAAGCAAAAGTAAAAGTGAGCCCGGTGGTCTAAGCTATGAAGTTTAACCACCAGCAAAGGAGCTGTGTATAAAAACGAGAGTACTGCACTCAGGAGTCTCAGTCAGTGTCAAGTGTCGCCAGGTATTAAACAAAGTAGTCGCCAATTTTTGTGTATCATTTTTTACACGTGTTGCCAGCAGAAAATGTACAAGGTTCGTATAGCAGTGGAGCTGCATCAAGTTTAGAATTGCGAAGTGTATGTTTGGCAAGTCTGACGCTTCCTTTCCGCTTCTTCTTAAGATTGTGCTTGTTGCCGTTTCCTTAATTCCACTCGCCCTCGCCAGTGGGTACGAAGAGCACGGTTATGGTGGTGGTGGGGATCACTACGACAAGGGATATGAAGCTCACGTAAGTTCAAAAAGATTCTGCTCAATTGAATCCATTTGAATGTGGTTTCAATTTGATTTCTATTTACATGTAGCAAAAATATCGATTCAGTGTTTACAAAAAGCTTAGTTTTGATATTTTTTGATTTACCTGCCAAAACCTAGTGAAAAAAAATTCAAATTGCAGAATCAAAAACTATTAATCGATAGCACTAATGTTTTTGTTCGTTTCCCCTCCTCTATTGCAGTATCCACCTCAGCCATACAAGTTTGGATATGACGTTAAAGACGGTGAGTGATGCAAGAGAAATTGGGATGACAAAAGAGACATCTACGAAAATAGTTCATTTACCTGAAACGAAATTACTGACAATTTGTTTTCCTTAGGTTACGGTGGAACTTTGAACCAAAAAGAAGAGGGCGATTCTCACGGAAACAAGAAAGGTAATTTATACACATTAGCATGTTTTTAGTGACTGTCAAACATACAGCCAAAGGACTATCAATCAGACATGGTGTAAAAAATACAGACACAAAGTAATAATTGCCTTTAGAGTATTCAGTACTGACAGGTGGTACTCTATAAATTGGCTGCAAATTACATCGTTTACCTGTCCTGTCAGCGACTGCAGACAGCCTCAATAGACTTATTAGACGAATGCACTGAGCGACATTTTTCTGAGCAAATGATCCACAGAAATGTCTACTGTAATTACCGTGTCGCTTACCGAGTGTCATTCGTTTTTTGTTATCTTCACAGGAAGCTACGGATATACTGACGCTTATGGAATTTACCGCACTGTCGAATACGTCGCCGACAAGCATGGTACTTGATTTGAATCAGTTTACTAGACAGCTTTGCTCACTACTCAAGCTTCATTCAACACAGGTTTCAGAGCGTCTGTGAAGACAAACGAGCCAGGAACGGCAAATCAGAGTAAGTTAAATGTGAGACATCTCTTCGAGACAGGCATTTAAATGTATACATCCCCTTCAGACCCCGCCGATGTGTACATGCACTCCAGCGCTGGACCGGTAAGTGTCTTATCTAATCCTCCTTATCAACTACCGACAACAAACCGTTTATAATGTTAACTTTGTTGCAGTCCCACTATGATGGAGGTCATGGCTCATACAAGGCCGCCACCTACTCCGCTCCGGTAAGCTTGTGATGAAAACGGCTGAGAGAGTACCTGAACTAACGCAAACTGTCCTCACTACAGTCCTATGCTCCAGCCCAGGAGGTCTACGCCCCCATTGTGAAGGTGGCCGCCCCAGTGTACAAGGCCCCGGTGAGCTATGCCATGCCGAAAGCCGTCTACAGCAGTGACAATGGCTATGGTCAGTCCTCTGCGGCGTACTCCGTGCCACTGTACAGTGAGCACTACTAATCGTGCAGCAACCAGTCAACGTTGATCGTCCAGTCATGCCCAAACACACCCAACACGCGCATCACCCCACCACTTCTCCCTGCTCTCATCTGTAGCATCAGCCATCATCTGCGAATCATTCATCATCCCATCCTGAATCTCATCCAAGACCACCCATGCTCATCACTCCCTTTTTCATCAGTCAGTCTGGCAATCTCATCCCATTTCTTTTCCTCCTTTGCCCGTCACTTCATTGCCCATCACGTCACCCAAGTCATTTTTCTTTACTCCTGTCCTAGCCACTAACAAGTAATAAAAATGAATACATATCTACCGTGTACTGACTAATTCACCTTGGGGGCGACTGTTCTGCCCAGTCTGCCAAATGAGTGCCGTAAAACGACCAGAGCACTGCCGTCGGGTCATCACTAATGCACTGCTGATATGAACATTTTAATTGAGCAGATTTTCAAAGTAGGCAGCCATTAATTGTTACAATGGCCAAATGCTACTGTTTGATTGACTTTGCTGTATGGCCAAGTGTCGCCTGACGCCCACTAGATTAAACCATCATTAAGACAGTGTCATAATGAGACGAGTCCTCTCCAAATCTTCAGGTCGCCAAAATGCAGTGTCAATTATCTAATTAAGTCTCTGTTGATTGCTTAAAGTTCACAATAAGGAAAAACTTTTTTCCGTTTATCGCACTCGAGACGGAACGACAGTGTTGTCGAAACACAAGCAAAAGCAGCTTGGGTTAGCATCCATTGAGATTGACCAATGAGGAACATTTCGCACATGTGCTCGGCATATGGGAAATGATCAATGCCCCAAGTTCTAAAGCGATCCGACTGCAATATGTGCCTAATGACCATCGATTACAATTTATGCAAACAGTTGACGCCAAAGCTTATACTATATCAACAGAAGAAAAAAGCATCAATTTAAAGTATTCAAAAGTCACATTAGCCACAACTGCTGATTCAACAGATGCGTCTTGCGAATGCAGTCGACAATGATGTGAATGCATTGAATTAATGGGCGAGCAGTGCACCAAGAGGAGCACACTGCGGGAAAGGCGACATGCACCCGAAGCCGGTATCCCGCTCAAATCGAGAGAGAGCAGCACTCGTTCGAGTACTCGAATACTCGAAGAGTACTTTGTGTTTGCGTGGTTGTGTGTGTGTGTGTGTGTTGACTCGAGCATCTCGCTTCGTCGTCATCTGTTTTCGCCTGACGTTTCACCCAGAGCGACCCGCTCGCCAATTACCAAAACACTAGTTCGAGCTTCTTTGCATTGCCAAATGCCAGCCCTAGTCGTGCCTCGTGCCCTTGTCCCTTGCCCTTGACAACGTCGACACTCATTCTACCCAGCAATACTCCACCAAATTACTATTTTGGTACAGAAAGTGGTGCTTTTCTATGTGACCCTTAGTCTATTTTTTTCATGGCTCAAATGAGCGAAATTGATACTAGAACTAGTGCTGAAAATGAGGAGCAGCAGTTGCAACATTTTTCCAAAAATGACTCTCAATCAACATCGTCTTTCAATTCGGTAATTTCTGTGACAATTCGTTCAGCTGCATTTCTAATCATTTTACTTCAACGACAGTTTAATGATAAGGAGGAGATACGAAGGAGGCTAGCATTCGAAATTGATGATGATGATCCAATTGCTCAGTACAAGCTGAGTCGCAAGTCGCGTAAATCACTGTCGGCGCGCATGCAAAATATCGATAGCTTACAAATATGCTTTCTCAATGAGAATAATGTAAGTGGAACACTTTGGAATAACTTGTTATTGAATTGTTCAAAAATGGTTACATTTTTGTAGGAAAGCTATACATTTGAAGACTTGAACAATCACTCGAGTGTCGACAACAACAATGATATCATTATGCAAAACCGAATCTACTACTTATTTAAGAAACTGCAGAAGGAAGACTTTGATTTAGACAAAGTGTGTCTATTTAGTGATATTGAAAAGCCAAATGACAAGGCCAAGTTTCCTGAGTACCATTCAAAGCTGTACACTGAGGCGAAGCTGGCACTGTCTCAGGTGAGTTGGCTCAAAACACTGCCTAACTTTCAACTGTATAAGCTTACAACTTCTCCACAGGTTAAAGAAATATGCAAGCTTCGAATAAAGTTAGAGAAGCAACACGAACAAGATCTTACGCCGTCAATTTACGATTTAATTCACAATTTGCCAAGTGACTTTCAAAAAGACGTCTCAAAGTTTAACAGGCCGATTCTGAAGCGTCTTCGAATTTCTGAACTGCAATTAATTGTTAATGACATGTTTAGCAAAATTGAAAGTAAGCACTGGTGAAATGAATCAGGTGAAAATGTGGATTTGTAATGTTGTTTTAATTTTAAATAGATTTAAATGGGAGCCTGGTTAAAATGTTAATTCAGCGTGATGAACTCTACATGGAGCAAGACTCGCTTCTTGTTGACATTGAAGATCTCACCAAGTTTCTGTGAGTATTTTGTTGGTGCCTAAGTTGAACACTTTAGTAAATGTTCATTTACAGATTATCAAAGTAAATTAAGAAAGAAAAAGAATATCAAGTTCTGTACATAATAACTCGCCAACCTTCGTTAACAATAAAATAAGAATAACAACTTTGATCACAATGAACAAACCCTAATCACACTCGATACCGACTTCTTCCAGAAAGGCCTTTTTCGGTTTAGAACAATGTTCCAACATTGAATCAATAGCTTCTGAAGCTATTCTCTTGCGTTTCCTCATTTCAGTTTGCAAAGTTTTGTGTGCATTATTGACTTTCTTCTGGTCGTCAGGATTGACGTTCTTGCACCTCTCTTTGTAAGACTTTAACTTGTCTCTAGATTGCGCAGTTTCCTTTCGAATCGTTTTAATTTTGCTTTCCAGTTGCTCCATTGGAATGTGTTCTTTTAGCGTTTTTTTCTTTTTCTCCTTTCCGTCAACTGACTCTTTGAGTTTGCTCATCTTCGAGTTGAGTTGACCAATCAGGAGGTCCATCTCTTTGAGCTTTTCATGATCGACTTGAATGTTTCCTTGGTTAAAAAAGTATATTTTCTGTTTTCCATTGACGCGTTCGCAGACGATACTGTCGGCCATCAAGGCGTCCAGTGCTTTTACAACGGTCGCTTTGTTGAATTTACTTTGCAAGTTGTTGACAATGTCATTTGAGCTGTAAGGGCGATTGGTCTTCTTGAGGTACTCTTTCACCGCCTTCGTCGACTCTCCTGTTGACTTGCTCATTGTGATGTCGGGAATTGACGGAGATTGGAAAAGAATCGCAAAGAAAAGCCGGCGACCAATCGTGAACTGTCAAAAATAGAAACAAACAGAAATCGTAGAAACTCGCCAAACGTACGTTGTAAATGGATATTTCCACTCCAGGTGGCGCGTCTGTGCAATTGTGCACGTGCTTTTCTTCTGCCGCATTTTGTTTTGAGTAAACAACTTTGCTTGCTTGTTTCATATTTTGAACTTTTGAAGCCACAAATAAACACAGCTCCAAAATGGGTGGCAAGAAGAAAGTCCGCAATAATAATATACGAATAAAACTGGAAGAGAAGAAGCGGCGCGAAGTGAAGCAAAGAAATGAAATGAATCCATTTGAACTGAAGCGCAACAAAATTAAACATCAAGTACTTGGCCGAAAAGTTGCCAAAAATGAAATGGGAAAACCTCTTCTAAGCCGATCCCGAGGATTTCAAAAACGGTCTCAGACTTTGCTTGAAGAATACCGTAACAAAGATAAGAGCGGTCGAGGAGTCCAGGATTTGCGCGACACAAACACCGACGAGCGGATCACCTCAAAGTACAAAGAAAGCCAAAGGGAAATCAACTTTGGTCAAGCAGAAGAGATTAAGCTGACTCACAAAGGCAAACCACTAGACGACTTTATTGATGATCGACTTTCATCAGATGACGAAGATATTGACTTGTTCAGCCGAGATGACTTTGTGGAACGTACGCACTTTGGTGGTGGAGATGACGGAGCTCCTCGAAGCTCTCGGGACGTGTTACACGACATCATGCAGGAGAAACACGAAAAGAAAGCAGCAAAGGAAGAGGCAGTTCAGCTGACTGAAAAGCTCGATTCACAGTGGAGTGAACTAAAGTCCTTGATGCAATTTAAAGGGCCGAAAATTCCAGGCGACAGCACTCGCGATGAATACGACAGTCTTCTTACTCAACTCATCTTTGAGGGCAAAAAGCCTGTCCAGGAGGACCAGAAAAGTAAAGCTTCTCCTGAAAAAGCAGCTGTTGGCAAAGTTGTAGAAAATGAGCTTTCTCAAATTGCCAGCACTCCCGATGCGATGCTGAAAGCCAAGCTCAAACAAATCGACGCAAGTTCGGACGTTGAGACCGTCGTGAAGCTGCTGAAGGAGGCAATGACTCTGTTGCCTAGTGTCACTCGAAAATCATTTGACATGCTGAAAGATCGGCTACAGAACTGTGTCTCCTCTCGACTCAAGTTCACCCCCAAGGAGATGGCTTTGCTGATCATGTGTGCCAACTTTAAAGAACTACAAGTTTTAACACACTTGCTCATTTTGCGAACACTAAGCAAGTTAAAGTACAGTAGTTACCATGAAGTAGCAGTGTCGTTGTTCCTGAACAACTTTCTCCTTCGCAGTATCACTAGCCAGGCTTTCTACCCTGAACTGTTTATTCACGTCCACAATCTCATTCGTTTGTGCTTGCCACAAGTGAAAGTCAAGTTGGTGCTCTTCACTCGCCTTGATTATGAAGCCGAATGCATTCTCAGTACTGCCAAATATTGCAACAATCAGAAACTGGCCCAATCGTCTGAGCTTACAGTCACCCCATTCACTCTTTTTGACCGCGCCTTTGTGGATCACTCCAAACTCGATGACAAAACACTTGCTTACAACTTGGCAGTTCAGGTGGTACAGCTGGCGAAGACTTTGATGGACAGGTACTCTCAAGTGGCCACTACTGCCACTATATTACGCTCGATCCGAAATGATTTGCAGAACATATCTTCACAGTCTTCGCTTCCTGATGAAATGAGCGCCTTGTTTGAACAGATCGAAGCAAAGTTTGCCTATCCATCGGACAATGCACCACAGGTAATTGTGAATCGGACTCTTCCAAAACCGTTCATCATACAAATGCTAGAACCGGTATTTGAAGAGGGTTCAAGCAGCAAAAAAGCTAAGGGTGATGATCCTAAGAAGCTCACAAAGAAACTTAAACGAGAGTTTAAAGGAGCACAACGAGAGATTCGAAAAGATGCTACCTTCCTTCGGAATACCTATCTTAAGGAAATTGAAAAGAAGGATCGTACGCGCCAGCAAAAGGTTAAGGAAATCCTTAGAGATCTTTCTGTTCAACAGGGACTTTACAAGAAGAAGAAATAATTTTTGTTGTTTCTTTTTAATAAAATCTACCTGCTTGATATTGATTTTAAAATGTTGTTTCCCACTTGGGAATGTGAATCC
>JAALOO010000717.1_pt3 | contig 18532 bp, 20 predicted proteins | sample 7257641 | NCBI WGS metagenome assembly JAALOO01 (sample SAMN14085613, study PRJNA598686) | mite metagenome | biome: ENVO:01001000; feature: ENVO:01001002; material: ENVO:01001226; isolation source: single female mite from University of Michigan culture on fish food culture... ...
TTTGAATTGTTGTGTGTCAGTTACTTTTCAAATATACAAACACATCCGCACCAATTACCACTTCAATGGCTCAAGCGCATCTTTACCTCGTTTTGTCGGTGGCCATCGTCATGGTCTTCCTTGCAAGTCACTCTGATGCATGTTTCATCACCAACTGTCCACCTGCAGGTAAACGCTCGCTGATGCCAGCACTGGCTTCATCTCAATTCCACAAAGAGGTTTGTTGCTTTGCCTTTCTCAAAATATCATTCTTTGACAATCATCATTATTCCAGTGCACTCGATGCGGTCCAGCTCTGTCTGGTCGATGCTTCGGCCCTAGTATCTGCTGCTCGCCAATGACGGGCTGCAATATTGGCGGTGCCATGGCGGCTCGATGTGCCCTCGAAGCGTACAGCCCCCAGCTGTGCTCTAACTCTGGTCAAGCTTGTGGAGTCAATGGCAAGGGCATCTGCGCCCTCAATGCAACCTGCTGCACTTCAGGTATCTTTCAGAAAAGGAAATGACAATTGTAATTGACACGATCTATTTTCTTTAGACGGATGCTTTGTCGACAAAAACTGCACTGCTGATTCTTCTTCTCTCGAATCGACATTATAAACTTTTACCGTACGAAAAACCATTGTTGCTGTTGTTGTTGATGTTGCTTTCAAACATTCTTGTCATTTACAAATGGACTAATTGCATTTACTAATTCGATGACTATACATTGGCAGTTTTAAAACTGTTCTTTTATGTTCCATTTAAGATTTTGATATCTGTATTCAAAAGAGATTATTAATAATAATCGCCTGACAAGTGTGTTTGCCTTTACATGTCTAATGTCTTTGTCAAGATCACTGCCTAGCTCAAAGCAGACCGAGTGCCGCATTTGCTGTGACTTGGGTGATAGCAATGTGGATGGTCCACTGCTCACTCCCTGCCACTGTTCGGGCTCAATGAAGTACATTCACTTTCAATGTCTGGTCAAGTGCATTGAAACACGCAACTCGGACCACTGCGAAGTTTGTCTGGGCAAGTTTACTCAAATCGAGACCTACACCTACCGACCATCTTTCGGCAAGTTTCTCCACGAGAATCCTGACATTAGGACTGAGCTAATTTTTGCACTTTTGGTTATCATTCTCCTCTTTGTCTCGATGGTCTGCCAGCTTTTCAAAGGACTCAACCACGGTTGTTTTGTGGTACAGCTGATTCTTCAAGGAGGCTTCATCATTTTTTACACTTACTACATGCTCTACTTTTATTTTGAATGGCTTGAAGATAACGTACGAATTCAGGTGATCAACAATATACGCACAGTAAGCTAGAATAAAGTCTTTTTATCAAGTTAATTACAAACACCTGTACAGCTTTTTCACCGCCAAAATGTCCGACTTGCTGAGACCGTACTTTTGGAAAACTTCGAGCAGCGCAGTACTGCTCTTTATGGGATTCATTGTCACTTTGCCGTTTTTGGTGAACGCAGTTGAGCCGTAGTGCATGACACTGTTGTAGTCGTACGACACGAAGATTCTCTCTTCATTTGGTTTCATTTTGTCAAACTGGTCCATTGAGTCAGCCTTGATATTCTCTGGGTGTACCTCCAGGTAGGTGTCTCGATCGGCACGCTGGTGCTCGTGAAAAAATCCGACTGAATGGCCCAATTCCTAGTGATTAAACCTCTCATTCACTGTATTTTAAAATTCGAGCAAAACTTACATGAACGGCAGTGCCAACAAAGTGACAACCATCCCCCAGAGAGACTATTTGCATGCCACCTGCACGACCCACGTTGGAGTAGCATCTGCAGGTGTAATTGATTAGATTTGAAACCAAACTGGAATAATTAATTTACCCTCTATCTTTGGTAATGTTGACATAATCGTACTCAGTCGTGCGTGGTATAAACTTGATGCAAGTGTTTTCGTAATAGTTGTTCATTGCTTTGTAGATTATTTCTCGGTGATGAGCTGTAAAACGAGCAGCTTGTTAGTAAATTAACTTAGAATGTTGCTAATTTTTTACCAAGTGAAGAGTCAATTACAAAAGGAATGACACCGTTGGGCCACAATTGCAAATCATTTGGCAGTGCGTTGCGGAAAAAGTGAGGCTAACAAAAATGGAAATGTTAGTTTTCATGTTCGATCGTTATACTCACAAACCTTGGGAATATATCCAACCATATCACCACCAAAAAGCTTTGAGTTTTGCAGTACTTGAATTTCTAGTGGAACATCTTCAGTGTGAACTGCAACAATAAAAAAATCCATTTTAGATGCATAATGCATATTGAGTAAATACCTGGCAGGGCTTCGCTTCCTTGACTTAGGAAACCCAACAAAACTACAATAAAACACGGTAACATTTTTAGAAGCAGAACTTTCACAACTCTTGCAATACGTTTCTATTTTGTATTGTCGACACTTGCTGTTAGTGATTTCTCTTTACTAATTGAAACAGCCGATTACTGATTAGAGTTTCTTAGTTACTTACTCAAACAAAATGTGATACTGTCACCAGGTGATTGCTCTTTAGATCAATTACAAGTTAGGTATCCCTACACCTTTCAACAGTTATACAAGACTTTAAAAAAGCCTTAATACTTCTTATTAAGCAAATGTATAATTTCTGAAGTTCATTGTATGCTAGATCAATGACAAACGACTGATTTGCTAAGTTGACTTGCCTAAATAAAGTATACCTTAAGAAATGTCAATATAAAAAGTTAAAGTACCACAGGCAACTGCTCATTTTGAAACAAATATTTTATTGTGAAAAGACCAAAATGATTGACATACTGGTTCAGAATAGGATCAAAGTATTAGCTTTATTTCCACAAACAATCAATCAGGATTAGTAAACATTGGAGCAACGTGAAACAATAATCATGATGACATTAATAATTTATTCACCTGTTTCAGTTGATGCACCATTTGGTATTTGCACATGCATTGATGAATCCAATGCCTGAAATAATTATGTAGTGGCTTCATTAGGAGAATTCAAAGGATTACTTCTCAGTTCGATCTGACCAATGAATAGTTTACTTTCGTTGCTTGACTCATTCCAAACTTTTTTGTGGTCAGAGAAACCATTTCCCAATTCTTTCTTTTTATTTATGCCTTACAAAAGCATCAATCATTTATACGTATTTATAAATAAATAAATGACAAGTGTTTTCACAAAAATGTGTGTACAGAATTTATTTTTACTTTATTCATTTTATTTGTAAAACAACAAAAAAATCAATTAAAATTGATATTTATACATTTAAAATTGATTTTGTGTAAAAACATTGTGCCGATCAATGAAACTACATCGTTATTTTTTATCAATCATAAGCGGTTATTGCCTTAAACACAACTTTTTTTATTTTAAAACGTGAGTTTTAAGAAAATGGTTCATTTCAAAACGGCGACATCAATGACCACCAGGCAACTATTTCAAAATGCGCTCAACATTTAAAAAATCTTTAGTTTTTAGTGTTCACCTCACTTCATTGACAAAAATCATTAGCTAATGAATGATTGCTGCAATATTTTAAAAACAAAAATGGTTCAGTTTTTTAATGTTGACAAACAAAAAAAGTTTAAAGAAAACTGCATTTCATAACTGGAAGAAAAGAACGCCAACTGGTCTTGTAAATCAGTGGCATTGTACCATGGCAGATGCAGTAATTAAGCACTTAAGTGAAATGATCTAAACTACAAAGCGCCCAATTTGTCAAGCGAGTTACACGTCCTCACTCAATGTCAGAAGAGAGGCGATTGTACTGCTCGGCCAGATAAAACACAATTGACTGCTACTCACTGGCCTCACTTTCACTCTCACAGCGTCCCAGTGCAGAAAAGCTGTCTTATTTGGATGCCACATGCTGGCGCCATTGGCTCCCACTTGGTCAGCACTCTCAGGCAATCTATGTATCCGCTGAAGATTTGAACAAAACAACAGTTTGAATGCAATCGCTATCTACTGATAATTTTGCTCTTTATTTTTACAGAGATTCCTTCCTTAGATTTGCCCTAAAAGCAAACACAAAGGTCATCGAAGAATGACAAATTCAAACAGTTCAGCCAGTGCATCCTCACCAGAAGAGGAAGTGACCACGGGGTAATCCAAGCTGGGAAGTGGCAATGACCAACTAAAGCTAATTCTCATTGTTGTCGTTGGTGATTTTTACGGGTAAGCAATGAGCTCATCTCTGCTGGCAGTGTCAATTGACGCATCCATCCGTGATGTTGCCGTTTTGTGTGCCACCACACTGCCGCTACGCCTCGTGCACACGCTACAAACACACGCCTTTTTCCCTGATGCTTACTGTTACTTCCTACCGAACGAACCGGTGAATGACCACTAGACTTTATCTTCCACTAGCTCCCTCTTTGTCGCAGAAGGAGATGCTTAAACTTAAAAACTAATCGAAACAAATTCTAGTCGGTTTGCTCACACAAGCACTAGTCAACTTGATTACCGATGGCGAATCGAGGCGTTTAGTAGAACTGGGAAAAAGCTACTAATCAACACGACACTTCAGGCATCCTCAATCTTGTCAGCAGCTGAGCGCCTTATTAGCGGCAATTAGCGCTCTGTCGGTGCCTGCCGCCGCCGCCGCCGCTGCAATCGGTCCCTTGCTGAGCGCGTGTTTTGTTTCAGTTTGCTTACTTGACAACATCTACTCAACACGCTCCCACCGACAGACTGAATGATGTGCTCTTGTGCAATGATGACACACACTCACTCACACACACTCACTGACAGTTGCATTAATTGGCTTTATTCATTTGGCGGCCATTGTGGCGCCCTGACGATGCTAGTAGATCAGCGCTAGCATCAGAACGGCTGAGGCAGGCTGCTGCTGCTCGGTCGAGTGACACCTTTCCGCCAGCGCCGCGTAGACGCTGCAACCTCGGCAGACAATGTGTCTGCTCACTGTGGACAGTGGACATGTCCAGTGCGCCAGCAGCTAAAGACCACCGAGCATTAAGCATTCCGAGCACGGATGGCTGGACCGATGGATAGAAAAGACTGGCTCCTTCTCTTCCATTCGACAAGCAACTGTGCTTCATTGTGGTCACTCCACCTCTTTCCAGTTGATTCAAATGCAAATGCTAAACATCAGTAGTGGTCGTAGTTGTGGTGGTGCTGGTGGACAGTAGTAGAGGATACCACTGGAGATGACCACGGCACTCTTCAGGTGCTGTCATTAGGCTGACTCAACAGGCAGACTCGCCAGTTGGCCACTGTCACTTGGCTGCAGTGCCAGATCCTCGTCACATTCTCACTTTGACCGTCAATTCCAAGCACACACACAAACACACACACATTCACCCATGCTTCCACGGAAGGCAGCTAATCCCCCTTGATTAGCGTAGTTCCAACAAGTAATTATCCCCTGCAATTCCCAGTGACCTTCAACCTCCCCCTTTTGAAGCGTGCCGCATCATCGAGTGCATCATCTCCCGGCGGCGGCATGCGGCACGTGTGCACCGCACAGTGCAAGCCACCATCTCCGTCAGCAGCATCACCGATGTCATCACCTCCGGTGTTTGTCAGTCTCAGCTGGCCACCTTCTCACCGTCGGCAGTTCTCCATCTCACTTCACCTCACTCGCCTGCTCATCATGTTGCCTGTCCTGCTCTCGGTCATCACCAGGGCGCTAGTCACCAGCGACAACTGCTTCGGCGGCGTTGAAACCTACGAACGACTGGCCACTGCCGACTTTGCCCCAGGCACCGTGCTCTCCGTCGGCGTCCTCCTTCAGCAGGACAATGTCGCCCTCACTCGGGACTGCATCAACCTTTGCAAACAACAGCAACGCTGCAACGCCTTCAGCCTCGACTATCGAACGTTTCGGTGTTCGGCCTTTGCTGAAGGTACCCGGCGACATCGAGATCACCTGCAGCCGTCCAAGAGTGCCAATCTCTTTGAGAAGGTCTGCCTAAAGGGCATCTCCAAACAGGAGTTTGACCACGTGTGCGGCAATGAGCGTCTGTGGGCGTTTGAGCGAGTGCAAAACACCTACCTCGACGGTTTCGTCGACAAGGAGTTGAGCAACATGATCGACAGAGAAGAGTGCGCCAAAGCCTGCCTCACCGAAACTGCCTTCATCTGCCGCAGCGCCGACTTTGATGAAGTGCATCGAATTTGTCGACTTTCAAAGGAGAACCGACGCACTCAGCCTCAAGCCTTTAGGCATGTAAATGACAGCCAGCGAGACTATCTTGAAAATCAGTGTGCACCCTCGGGTAAGTTTTACTTAATACTTTTTCGAAATTCAATTTGTACAACCACTAAAAAATGTAAATGGCTTGTATCAATTTTTTCCAAAACAATTTAGTATGATGCTTAATCACAAGTTAGCTTCAATGACAGCCAGCTATTGTGTAGATGCGTTTCAGGGCAGATTGAGCCTGAATTGAGCATGGTCAGTTGTTGACAATTGTCATGCTAATGCTGACATTGGCAGACGTTGCCATTATCAGCATTATACTTTGCATTGTTTTCGTTTTTTATTGTCAACATTTTTTGCTGCTAAACACGGAAACTGTGCGTTTGTCAGGCTGCAAAACAAGCAAACCGTTTTTACAAAGGCAGACATTTCAGGCAGACACAAAGCGGAAGCAATAACTTTGAGGATGGTGCTTTGCATCGCTGGCTCATTGTCAGTGCCGCGAATGGTAGTACCACTTGCTGACCAGACTGGCCTGCCCGCCATTTGATGCACCAGCAATTTTTTGGTCAATCCATAAATTGCAAACAAAAAATGCGGCCATTGTCTGGCGCAAATCTGCCCATTTGTCATTTTTGCGGCATTAGCTCGCAGACAACTAAATAGAATAGAATAGAGCATTGCACATTTTAGATAATAATCAGGGAATATATCAAGTAGAGGTAAATGTTTTGTTTTGTCTTGTCCAACTGTACCAGGTCCTGCCTCGTGCGTCTACACGACCAAGGCCAACACCAACGTGTACTCAATGGACTCGCTGCAGTTTGCCAGCAGTGCAGAGGACTGTCAGCTGCAGTGTGACCGAGAGACCTCCTTTAACTGCCGATCCTTTGGCTTCCTCAACAATCGCTGTATGCTCAGCGCCGACGACGAGCGCACCCTGGGCAAGAGTCATCCGCTGACCTCGCTGAAGGGGGCACTGTACGGCGAAAGGACCTGTGTCGCCGAACTGTGCATTAATGGCGTCTTTACCTACGAGAAGATCACCGGCCATGTACTTCGCTCTGCCATCACCTCTCCCGTTGAGCTGCCCAACTACAGCTCATTTGGCGTCACCGGCTGGTGTCGGGAGAGCTGCGATGAGGCACAGCTCAACTGCCCCGCCTTTACCGTAAACTACCAGAATAATCGCTGTGAACGACTGGATAGAAACACTCAGGGACGCATCAGTGACCTGATTGCCAAGGATGGCGAGAGCTACTTTGAGAAAATTTGCCTTCGCGTACCGCAGATCATGTCGCAGTGCCGAGACAAGTTTTGGGCTTTTGAACGGTTAGTTCACCATCACCAGTTAACAGTATTGCTTATCAGTTAATATACTTAATTGTTCTATCACCAATGCAGTGTTCTCGGCTACGAGCTGGCGCCCATTCTGTACGTGAAGACGCTCAACTTTGTTCAGAGTCGTCGCGACTGCGAGGAGTACTGTCTGCAGGAGCGCGAGTTTCCCTGTCGTTCGGCGCTCTACAACGACGAGACTACAGAGTGCAAGCTGTCACCGGAGGACCGACGAACAAACCCAGGTTTGTACTACCGCTCCCGCAGCATCAAAATCAACTACCTGGAGAACCAGTGCGTCCGCGCCCACTCTGCCTGTCCCTACGTGCGCACCACCGACGCCTACCCCACCTACACTGACATTGTGGAGACGAGCAGCAGTGTCACCTCGAGTGAGGCCTGCGAAAAAATGTGCAACGACAATCGGCACTTTCTCTGTCGCTCCTACGCCTACTACCCCAGCAATGGACAGTGCTTCCTCTCTGGTGACGACTCGGCCAGTGCCGGGGCAGTTTTCAGTCAGAAGCGTTCCAGTATCATGTACTACGAACGGAAGTGCTCCAAACTGTCCACATTCAACACTACACAGCCCAGTGAAGGTGGTGGTGGTGGTGGCAGCGGTGGTAGCACCAATGGAGGCAGTGGGACTGCAGGCACTGCCGAAGAGTTTCGACACACTGAGCCTACCACTGAAGGCAATTCGGGCCACCCGCATGGTAGGTCTAGTGCTTTAGTCATCCATTTGCTTGTTTACATTAAATGTTTGTTTTTTAGAAATCACTGACAGTTCGCCAAACCAGCCGCCCACATCGGGAGCTTCGCCCACGCCAGCATCTCAGACGGGTGGCAGCGTCAACAAGGAGATTGTCATTATGAATGGAACTGTGGGCGGAATTCTTACCACACGGATCACCCGATTTCCGGAATCACTTTTACCTACGCTCTCTCCAAAAGGTATTGTCGCCTTTGTTACTTTATGACACATTCATATAAAAATACTGTTATTTTATCAGTGATGACTTCTTCTGGTAACGATATGGGAGGCAACACAGCTGATCCAATGTCGATTTTAAATAACGGCAACATGCATCCTCCTGGCTCGATGCCAGGTGTCGATCCCAAGTCGTCGTTTCAGGGATCTACAATTGCTCCTATGATGTACCCGACTAGTAAGTTTTTACTTTCGAAACTCATTTTTACTAAACTCATTCCTTCTTCAAATGAACAACAGACAGCAAATGTGCACCAAACGCCCGCTTTCTATTTGAAAAGGTGACCAGCTTTGAGCCCATTGGCGGCCACCTGACCTTGCTGTACAGTGACCTGGCCAGTCCTGGCATAGTCACCGAGTGTGCCCGTCGTTGTGAGCACTCTGCACTGTGTCGTGCCTTCGTGGTCGACTACTATCACCAGTCGTGCCACGGTCTCTTTGAAAACAGCTCTGTCGGCTCCCTCGATCTGCGCCTGTCCATGGGCAAGGATTATTTTGAGGGTTTCTGCGTGCCTAACCACGTTCACTGTGACAAGTTTTGGCCCTTTGACCGAATCATTGACCAGGTGACCGCCGGAGCCCGACCAGAGGAGATTGTGCGCTTCATCTCTCGAGCCGAGTGCCGCACTCGATGTCTGGAGGAGCGCAAGTTTCGCTGTCTCTCTGCCAGCTACAACTCATTCACCCATGAATGTCATCTGTACTCGGAGGATCGCAATTCAGGGGCAATTAGTTTGCAGTTCAACAAAGGAATTGACTTTATGGAGAACCAGTGCGTGATCGGTGAGTGTTCTCCTCGTTTTGTCAACAAACAGGCTGGTAATTACTTTGTTTGCATTTGCCCATTGTTTACTTGCTGCAAACAGATGTCAAATCCTGTCGCTATCATGCCATTGAACGTGACATCAGCATTGTCTCGGTGACCAAGTCCATTCGAGGCACTTCGACGTTCCATTGTGAACAGGCATGTGACTACGAAAAGGAGTTCAACTGTCGTTCGTACACTTACCTCGACAATCCTGACGGCAGCGTCGCTCCAGGAGGAAACTTGTGTCTTCTGAGTGCAGACAACCGCGCCACGAGTCACCAGGGCTCGATGCAGTTTCGCCCCCGAGCCCTCTACGCAGAGAAGGACTGCGCCTACCAGAAGTGGCCCAAACAGCCCTCAACGCCGTACATTCCACAGTTTCCACAGTCTCGGCCCTCCGCTTCTACTCAAATGCGCTTTCACGATCCTCAGCAAACCTCTACGTCTCAACAGCCAACAAAACCGCCGACTGATCACCGATCAAATGATCAACAACCACAACAACAACAACAACAACAGCTGCAGCAGCAAACGCAGATTAATCCTCGGAACATGGGCGACCAAGAATCGACCAGTGCTCACGACTTTAACGGACCCTCAAGTATACCTCAAGACATGTCTCACCTGTACTACGGCAACAACTCTCCGAGCGTGCAGCCAATTCCTCCGCCCATGAGTGCCGATGACATAACCCAACTGCAGCATATTCCACCTCGCTGTGGGCCAAATGAGTTTTCCTTTGAGAAGACCTTTGGCTATGATATGCGTTATGCTCGGCGTGAGCGGGCGCCCATTCCCTCTCGCCCAGGCGTGATCACCTACTGTCGAGAGGAATGTCTGAGAATGGGCGAGCAGTGTTTGGCCTTTGTGGTAGAATATGCCGCCAAGCAACAGCAAAACTGCTACTTCCTCGATGAGTCTGCCATGGAAAATCGCAATCAGCTCAACAAAATGACAGGCTCCTCATATCACGAAAAAATTTGCCTACGCGGTAATAATCTTGGTAAAACATGGGATGCACTTAATGAGATTGTTTTTTGCAATTTTTTCAGAAAAACCATGTGGAAAAATGTGGACATTTGAGAGAATCATTGGCTATACACTGGAAGAGCCGGCCGACAAAGAGATCAAGTCGATAATGCTGCGAACTGCCTGCCAAGACTTGTGTCTCGCAGAGAGAAGCTTCCCCTGTAGGGCAATCACTTTTGACTATGGTCGGCGAATATGTCGCCTCTTTCGAGACACGAGACGCTCTAAGCCCAATTCATTCAAAATGACCAACGAATTTGTGGATTACATGGAAAACAAGTGCGCCAGTGGTAAGTACCACAGTCGGACATTGCCCAACTCATATAGAAACTGTCACACTACATTACACTTTGATTGCAGAACTGTCCACATGTCAGTATCGAGACTTTAAAGATCGCTACTTTGCCTTTGTCGACCGCATCCTGATCGCCTCCTCGCTCACTGACTGTCAGCGGAAATGTGACTCTGAGCAGTCGTTTCACTGCAAAGCGGTCAACTTTGACCCAATCAGCCGAGAGTGCTCGCTGTCCAGTGAGGATTCCGCTGCCCTGCTGGCGTTGCACTTACCTCTCTCGGGAGTTGCCAGCAGCCTCGACACTAGCATTGCACCGGTGCAGCAGGACTCCATTTTCAGCGAAAAGGGAAACTGTGAACAAGGTAAGTGCCTGCCGAGTGCTGCTGCTGCCTACCATATCAAATGACATCACGTTTTTCTCCCTGCCGTACTCTGCTGCAGTCAGCGTACAGTGCAACCAGGAGGACATGATGCTGACGCTGAACTTTGACAGCCCATTCTACGGCCGTGTCTACACCAAGAGCAACCCGACACAGTGCTTCGTCAACGGCAATGGCCAGACGCAATTGCAAGTGAGTATCGCTTTTCGTCTTTACTCTCAGTGCCTTTTCATCGTGAACTCTATTCATTTTATTCAATTTTTCTCCACCAGTTTGCCATTTCACTGAGCTCTCGCTGTGGAACGCACCAAGAGGTAATGGGCAGTAATTGTGCGATCGTTTGTAATGACATCTGCTTCCTGTGTCTTCCAGAGCACCAGCAACTACGTCAACGAGGTGATCGTGCAGCAGCACTCGGTGATCATGACTGACAGTGACCGAACGATTCGAGTGCTCTGCTCCTTTGAAGTCTCCGATCAAACGATCACTTTGGGCACCGTCGAACAGGGCAACATTCCCCTGCCACCGAATGGAATCGACGTCTCGTACGTGCTTACAGCATCTTTGTTGTTGTTGTTGTTGTTGCTCGCTTGCATACATCTTCTAACCACTAACACTCTTGTTCTGACTTGTTCTCTCCCTCCCTCCCCCTCATTCAGTGCCAATTTGCATGGTCGAAGTCAGAGTGACCGTAAGATGGGCGCCACCCTGGTGGCCAACACCGCCGCCCCGCCATCAATCGTCATGCGAATCCTCGACGCCACCGGACACGACGCTCAAGTGGTCAGTCTGGGCGACGATTTGACACTTCGCATTGAGCTGAAGGACCAGAAGGGCTCCGCTTTCGCCATGTTTGCGCGCAATTTGTATGCACGCAGCTCCAACGGCGAGTCGCTCTTTCTCATTGACAACAACGGCTGTCCCGTCGATTCGTCCGTCTTTCCCCAGCTTCATCTCGATCAGGCCGACAATCGATCACTTTACTCGCGATTTAAAGCTTTTCGCTTTCCCTCCACTGGTGTGGTCAACTTTGAAGTGCAAATTCGATTCTGTCAGGAGTTCTGTGAGCCCATTAAGTGTAACCAGGCTAGTGGTCATGTTAGCTCTTTTGGCAGACGGCGGCGAAAGCGAAGTGTGAATGATTTTCAGGAAGTTTACCACGACTTTAACGGCACTCTGGGCAACACTAGTAGCAACGGTGAGGCTGCATCCGAAGACGCCAATCTGTCTGCTGTCAAATCAAATTTCACTATATTGAACATTTCAATGAGCCACTCGCTGCTGGCAGAGCAGACCAATGATTTGCCTGTTGTGTCGGCACTGACTGCCACTGCAGCGGAAGCAGTCAACTCTAGCTTAGCAACCGAATCAATTGCCGGTGAGATGGCTGTTTTGGAAGATGACAGCAACAGCAAAGACGCTGGCAAGAAGCACAACCTGACAAAGTACATTCGAACCCCTTCCAAAAAGACGGGCTTTGCTTATCCATCCACCAATTACCGTTACTATAGTAATCGAGATGGAAACGGAAACGTAGTTGATAATTTAAAAGCAGACAATCATGATGAGATAAATTCGAATTTAGACGTGCCCTCCGAGGAGTCGCCAGCAAACAGCGAAAACGGCAGCGACAAGGAAAAGCTTCCTGAGAAAATCGGCACTATCGGCAGTAATGGGAATTTATTTGACTCTGATTTGTCTACAACGGAACAACCACCGGGCACATTTATTTGGGGAGAATTGCCGACAAGCAAAAAGGCAGAGAAGAAGGCGCCAGAGGAAAGTGGCCCTTCATTTTGGTCGTCTGAGTCTGCCGGAGCTCCTTTGCTGTCTGACCACCAGCCCAAGCACCATCAGCATCAGCACCACCACCACCACCACCACCACCAACATCACCACGGGCGGCATCAGCATCAGCAGCAGCAACCGCACTTTCACCTAAATCAAATAGTCTCTTCCCCTGAAGTACCCCTTAGTCCCTTGTACGGCGAACAGAGAACTGAAATGGAGCGCAAGAAGGAGGAGAAAGAGGAGAGCGGCCACTGGAACACCGTCTCCTCGGCCATACTGCCGCTGCCTGCCGTCGCCACTGAGGTGCCACTCTCACTGGCGATCATGGTGGACGATCAAGTGGGCGACACTGGTGGCGAGGGCGGCGACCTGGCCAGCCCGCATGAATTCGATGAACCAGCAGCGGCCACTTTTGAGCATGCTGGTGCTGATAATCTCCCTTCGCCACTTAATGAGCATCGATTGAACTTAAATTACGCTGACGTCGCTAAACTGGAGACGCGCAATGATCTTCACTTTGGGAAGGGTAAGTGCACTGCGCCTCTTTAGGCCGGCTGCCGGCTGTCTGCCTTCTGCACTGCACTGGCGGGCGCAGTTGACAGTCCGCTAGATAGCCTCATTCGCTCGACTAATTGCCCGCTTCCTAAATTTGTGTTCTCCCTCTCACTCACTCTTTCTCAACTCTTTCTTTCTTTTTTACAGAGAAGGGAAAAGTGGTTCGTGAGAAGAAGGAGAGCAGTCCGCTGACCTGTCCTGAGGAGTGCAACAACACGGGCATCGTCATCTTCCTCACTACCCTTATCGTCACTGTCCTCCACCTGACGCTGGCCACCACGGTGTACCTCTATCTGAGCAAGCTTAAGCGAATCGCTCGCCAGAAAAGTTTTCACCCCAACTTCCTTGCGTCCAACTCACGGCTCGGTTCACTCACACCGTCGACATCCTCCTCCATAAGTAGTCTGGGCGGTCGAGGCACCGGCGATGACACGCTAAGTTACGCTGAAGACGGATTCACTGCGGCGGCTGCTGCTGCTGGCTACGGTTCTTCTATTGGGACACCATTTGTCACCGGTGCAGAGATGTTGGTGCCTCCCAATCCGGTGGCGATCAATTTGGCCGTACGACTGCGAGAGGAGATGGCCCGGCCAAAGGCATCCAAATGGTTCGGTATGCCTGACAGCGAACATGAAGAAGGCCTGCCACCTCTCCAGGCCAGTGGCAACATGAGAAGTGTTTTTAACCGAGAGAATGTTTTCTTTGGTCCCAAAGAGCAACGATTTCTCGGTCTTAATAATTACGCTTTCAATGGCAACGCGTCCGGACCTAGTGGCGGTGGTGGCGGTGGAGGAGGTGGTGGTAAATAGAACTGGCAATTGACCTCTTTCCTTCTTGAAATGGTTGCCATTGCGGAACCGTCTGCTCATCCATCTCACCCCTTTTTCACTCCCGTTGCCACAGCTGCATTTGTGAATACTCCCTCCCTCTTGCCTCATCTTCTTTCTCCACCTCACCCTCTCAGCAGCATGCATTAATTTAATTACCACCCAATTTATTTATATATTGCCCCTTTTTCTCCTCACTCATTGTCTTATATTGTTTTTCTTGAGCACTCATCAGCTGTCGCTTACCACAGCTGTGCCACAGTTGCTGTGCCGAGTAGACGGTGTGAGCACAGTTTGAGCAGTGGCTGCATCACCATCAGCAGCATGTCTGCACACTGTCAATAGCACACTCGCACGGCATTGGCAAACTGACCAGAAATTCTTATAAGGTAAGCATTCTTGTCTACTTTCTTGTCTACTTCTGCCATCGTCAGTAGTTTTCTGCAAAATCACTGGAATGCTCCATTTGTGCTAGACATTTTCTGTACCATATCATCCTTACTCAATCACCACGTATGCCTTTGATAATAAAGTTATTATTCAATAACTCATATACTAGAATTTTCGCTCTTTTTTCTTCGCTGTGCCACCATAATTGGCAATGATTTTCTGTTTAATTATATCTTCCCTGCTATTGTGAAAGCACAAGGACGAGCAGAAATTCCTCAGAGTACGGCAGCAGCAGAGCGAGGGTGGCAACATGCCCAATTGGCTCAGAAGCCAAACCATCAGCAAAGAGAAGACTGGGTGCTCCGACTGGTGCCTGGCACTGACTGCACCAACACCAAATACTGTCTTTGCCTCTTTGTCTCTCCCCAACTGCATTGTTCCCAACAGAATGGCACTTATTGTCAGTGCGCCAGTGTGACCATCACTGGCAACCCTCGACAGACGTGTTCGCTGTCACCAAATTGAGAGTGACAAATGGCGAGCACCGGCTTCATAGCAACACTTGCACAGCCATCGACCTGGGAAAAGGACCTGGAAGCTAGTCTTCTAGATTTTTGTATTCTTCGTTTTTACCTTTGACGGCACTTTGATTACTGTACTGTCTAGAACAATTGACTGCTGTCTCTTTTTTTCTTTCTCTTTCTCTGCGTTTCGGTTCCTGATTTATCGACTTATTAGGCTTAATTGGCACGTTATTAAATTGCCTCCGATGTGAGATGAATAGGAGATGTGTTATACATTAAAAGACCATTACGTGCACTCCTCAGCCACAGTCTTTACTTTCTTCTTTCTCTTTCTCTTTTTCTCTATTTTGTCTTCATTTGTTTCTCTCCCTCCGATCCGATCGTCACTATGCTATTCACCACTTCAATTCAATTTTCTTGATTAGCAGCAAATCAACAAGAAAGTGTCCACTGTGCACTGTGCTTGGGCACATCGCATCACATGCAGTCTTTATTGTTGTCGTCGCTGTCGGTCTGAAGTGCACTGACGCCTGCCAGCAGTAGTACTCCTCGTCGCACCCTCTCCCACTGTGCATTCCATCACATGGAATCGATGTTTTTTCCAAGCACTCTCCCTGCCTGCTGCTGTCCGCAGGCGACTGCAATCGGCTACTACTGATGCTGTCGTCTTCTCTTCTCCTTACCTCGTTCAGCGGCAGTTCAGACGTTCTCCCCACTCTAACTCACGTCTCTTTTACTGCCAAACAGCTGACGTCAATGGGGGTCAATAGTAAGCAGACACGAAAGAGATGTTGCACATCAGTTCGTCATAGGACTTCTCTATCTCTTTCTTTCTCGCTTTATCTTTGTTTCCTACCTTCTTATTTTGAGCTAATTACAGCTTCAGCTAGTGCTCACTTTTTCATTTGATACACTTCACGGACGCTTCCCTCTTTCCCTGCATCCCTTTTACTATTCTGCATTGTGCATAGAAGGAGAATGGATGGAAGTTTCTTTACCTGCCGGCAAGAAAAAATTACTGTTTAAGCACCACTTGCGTCAAGGAATAACTGTGCAACTGAGTATTTACCAATTTAGAAAAATCAAGCTTGAAAAGATGAAAAATTGAAGGAAATAAAAGGCTGAAAACCCGCCTCAGTGGATCGATTGGTCAGCAAGAAGTGGAAATGAGTGAAACAGAGATTCTTTATTGAAAGAGCGTACAGAGAATGTGTTTGTGTGTTGGTTGTGGTGTCCATGACTGCATCGGCATTAGCAAACAAGAATACACCCTTGAATGAGCAGGGAGAAACCCGATATTGACAGAGAACAGACCAGAGGCACTAGCACCGGGCCCGCCGCTGATCGCTTCATCTGTCACTGTCATCGCCTCTAACTCTTCTCTTTGTCAAGAGGAGGAGGGTTGCAAAAGGACTGCTGACTCAGGCGCTCACCAGTTGGTCCAAGTACTCCTTGATCTTCTTCGCATTCTGCTCTTCAATTTCATTTGAATGGCGCACAAACTGGTCAAAAGCGAGTGTACTCGACGGCACCGTCAGGCTCACCGTCCTACTACCGCTCAAAAAATAAGGTCTCTGGTCGGCGTCTATCCACTCATGAATGTTCTTTTTTGTGACGGCGTGAAAGAACTTGCGCTTATTGCCGTTCTTATCGGTTGAGGAGGGCAGCCAACCCTCGACTACCTTGAAAAGATAACTCAGCAGGAAAGGGGTTTCGTAGATTAGACAACACCGAACGAGGCCACTGTAGAGGGTAGGTGTCTGCTTCACCAGAAACTGCAGCATGTCCATATCCAGGTTACTCACACTGAAGTCCTGTACATCTACAATTAGACACACTCCGTCGCACAGGCCCTGCTCGTACTCCAGGTCCAGTAGCTCGGTAAAGTATATGATTCCTCGCTTGATGATATTCTCAAATTGCGGCATTTTGCGATAGTATTTCAGTCGAACTGTAAAAATACGGTTGCCGTTGTTGTCAAAACCTTCACAGTCAAAAGGGTGAATTTTAAAAAATTCAGACGGAAGTACATTTTCTACCGACATGGATGCCATTTTGTACTGTTTTCGAAAAGTGAAAAATTCGGTAAATTTAAGCAGTGCCGCATCCACTTCTTTGTGTGATGATATGAGAAAACGCTTCAGCATCCAATCAGTGGTTTTGTTGTTGTTTGCATCCAGGTTGTTGTTGAGAACATCATCAGGAGAGAGAATTCGATTTTTCACATCTTCAATCTCAATGGTGTCCGGATTCTGTGCACAGAATTCGTACACTTTGGCGCGCAACTGTTCGATTTTCTCCTGTGGCACATCGTAGTCTCGCCAGAGTTGGGCTTTCATGATTGCTTATTTTTGAAGTGGTCGCTAATCAAATATCAAATAAATATAAATTGAAAGAAGCACAGAAGTGAAAGAAGAAGGCAATAGAAGATGCGGAGGTATGGTGGCAGTTCGCCTGAAGGGACAAGTGCTACAAGTGACAGGTGACTCTCACTCTCTATCTTAGTTGACTGACTGACTGTGCACACAGGCATCTCTGGATGGCCAGTTTTATACATTTGAGCACCTTCGATTAGTGAACCCAACGAGACTGGCTGGGCAAGCAATGATTGTGTGGTTGGCCACACTGTCAGTGCCCAGCCAGTGTGTGTGCTCTCCCACTTGTTTTCCACTTGTCCCCCTCACAGGCAGCACCTGTATGTTGTTTAACTGCCCTCATGCCGCATCGTTTCCACTTTCAGTTTTGCCGTTGTTCAATTCAAGGCCGCCCTTCGAGCGTTAAAGCACTGTGCTGCAGTGCTGCTTCTCTGCCTGCCTGCCGCCCTATCGCCTGCTGCTTCTGCTGCTTCTGTTGTTGCTGCAGTTGCCTTCCTGTCAGTGTACTGTCAGTTCAGTTCATGTGCGTGTGTTGTGTCTCCTCTAATCAGACATTTCCATCAGCGCTTAAAAGTTTAACCAAAAAGGTATTGGCGTGAATAAGCATAGCCACAGGCACAGGCAGCTTAGCAACCCTCTTGATGGTAATGGCTGTGTCTCCTTTGCTTTCTTCTACCACGATTGAAGAGCCAACTCCTCAACTGGCTTTAAAAAAGCTATTGCCGCCTGTTCACCGGAGCACAGACTGCCGCCGTGTTCACCATCTTCTTGCGGCGAGATTGCTTGCCTCGATGCTCAAGTGCACTGAACATACACTCACACTCAGACTGAGAGAGAGTGTGTGTGTGTGCACCGCCTTTCCACTCCTAAACATTCGACACTGGTCATTCGACAGTGGAATCGATTGGCGTGAAGAGCACTTGTCGCAGCAGCAGCCGCTCAACCACTGCCACTGTCTCTGGCGGTGTCAGCACACCAGCGCATCGCACCGCATCGATCGCTTTTCTCCAGCTGACCTCACCAACTGTCAATTGATTCAAGTCGATCAGTCTCAGGCCTCCCTTTTTCCCTCTCTCTCT
>JAALOO010001232.1_pt1 | contig 18522 bp, 11 predicted proteins | sample 7257641 | NCBI WGS metagenome assembly JAALOO01 (sample SAMN14085613, study PRJNA598686) | mite metagenome | biome: ENVO:01001000; feature: ENVO:01001002; material: ENVO:01001226; isolation source: single female mite from University of Michigan culture on fish food culture... ...
GAGGATGCCAAGTAACCTCACCATCCTTTCCAAAGATATACTCATAATAATATGGACTTCCAGAATGCTTTTGACTTATTCGTCCCTGATCATCTAATAGTTCTGCGGGATAAATACGGACCGTATCACCTTTAGTACCCTCCATCTTTAAACGTACATTCCCAGAGGCATTCTGAGAGAAATCATAAATCTCGATTTTCTCCTCTTTTAACTCCGCAATGCGTTTCCCTGAAAATTGTTGCATAATACGCACCGGTTCAATCTCCTGTCCCCACAAGTCTGGTCCATCAGTAAGTACAGCATTTTTCCAATTACTATCATCGTATTCTGGGAGATTCCACGTGTCGGGCAATATATTGGAATCATAGTCCTCCCCACCGTACATACTAGAAAATGTAATTGGCGAACGATGTACCTTCCAGCTATTGTCCGTCACAATAACCTCTCGTGAACCATCATGGTAAATGTTCACAACTTTCATTTTCACCTTCGGAAGACCGAAGGCTACTTTATGTTTTTGAAATCGTCCCTTGACTGGAGGTATATAATAAAAACCATTGCCTAAAAGAATACCAATTGTATTATTTCCTTTTCCCCACAATTTTGTCAGGTCATATACTACATAATAGGCCTCTTTATCATATTTAGTCCAGCCGGGTTGCAGTTGGGCATCATCCACCGGTTTTCCATTAAGAAGAAATTCGTAATGACCGAGTCCAGAGATATAGGCCATTGAAGATTTTAATTTCTTACCTATATTTAACGTTTTACGAAACACCGGGAGTTCAAAATTTTCTTTTAAACGAAGTTTACTTGAACTCAAGGGAAGATTATTAATCAGCGAGTCAGGTAAAATCTCATTGGTAATCCATGACGCCCCCTCCCAATCCTTAGGATTTAGTAACCCTACATGGAAAGATTGGGTGTTGCTGAGCCCTGTATCGCCCATGTTATCGCGAACATGAATCCGTACAAAATAAGTTGTTCCGGTATTCAAAGCTTTCCCTTGGTATCTATTATACAGCGATTGCCCACTCTGTATCCATCCCGAATCCCAAAGAAAATGATTAGAATTTTCAAATGATGAATCTGGACTAACCTGAATTCGAAATGATTGCTGCGTGATGTTAAAACCATCACTGACAAGTTGCCAACTGAAGCGCGGGCTCAGCGTATTTACACTTAACGGATTTTCACGTCCTTCAATGAACACCTTTGCTACCTTCAAGTTTGCATACAAACTTGAACCGGAGCACAAACATGCCCAAATAGTAAGTGTAAGTAATAAAAATCTACTGCCGTTCTTTATTTTCCCTTGCCTAATCATTTATACTAATTTTTCAAACCTTCCTTGGCTAACAATTTCACGTTGTCCTGTTTTAAACTGACTACATTAGTGGTATCTATTGAGATGTCCCCGCATACAAAAACACTATTGTTAATTGAAAAATCCTTTGCGTCTTGAATCGAGAGAAATTGCTTGCCTTTCGCGTATATTCGGTTTAAGGATACACCTTCTAGTGGAGACTCTGGGATACCTTCCACTTTTATACATTCTCTGGAACGTTCTATATAAATATTCTTGAATGTGATTTTAGAAAAACGAGGTGTTAATGCATTAGGTTTCATGACGAAATCACGGCTGGCCTGATTCCCGACATGCTGCGCCTGCCCCAGCATATCCCAACTGAGGGCTGTCTTTTCAACAGCCATGCGAATATTTTCAAAAAGAATATTCTCTCCTCCACCTCCACGAGGTCGTCGTGTTTTAAAACGTAATCCGACGTCTGTGCCGGTAAAAACACAGTCGTGAACATAAATATTTTTAGCCATACCCGCTGTTTCACTGCCAATAGTAAACCCACCATGACCTTGCTCAGTCAAACAATAGCGAACAACTATGTTTTCACTCGGGCGATTAACCCGTAAGCCATCGTAGCCACGTCCAGCTTTAATAGCAATACAATCGTCTCCCGTGTTTAATGTACAGTACTCAACAAGTACATTTCTTGAAGACTCGATATCAATTCCATCTCCACGTTGAATTCCGACAGATTGAATACTAATTCCTCGAATGACCACATCCTCGCAATAGGTAGGTACTACATTCCAAAAAGCCGATCGTTCAAGTGAAACACCTTCGATCCATAACCCTTTACAATTTATCGGCGCGATCAACGCTGGTGGAAAGATATAATCAGTGGCTTTTCCATCATAAATACGGTCCTTCACAGGGGTCTTGCTATCTACAATATTCTCAATCACATCATGTGTCATTATCCTTTCCCGGATGCTACCCTTATCTGGACCAAGAATCTTTCCGCGCCCCGTAATTGCTATATTTTCTGCGCCATTTGCATAAATACAAGCCCCTAAACTAAATAACTCAACACCCTCATTTCGTGTAAAAACAACCGGTAGAAAATCTTCAATTTCACTTTTAAATTCTAAAAGCGCGTTGTCTTGTAATAGCAGATGAATATTTGATTTAAGCTCGATACGACCAGAAAGGTGATGCCCGTTTTTTAAAATTAAAACACCTCCACCTTGTGCGGCTAATGCATCGATTTTATCTTGAATACCTTCGCCCGGACCCACACTATCGGTGCGATTGGGGAATTCCGGGCGTGTAAAATTATGCTTAAAATAAGGTGATTTTATAGGCGCTAAATCCACAGGAAGATTTTTTGCTCCCACCTGTCCCACAGTAGGTAAAGAATTATCCAGCTGCTGCTCTAAAGGCACCGTTCTGCAGGATTGCACAAGAATTAGAAGTACGAATAGTTTACAGATCAACAATTTGCTCATTGAAAAATCTCCTTCATAAATCGCGTATTTGCACCAAAGTTTTCTTTCACCATACGAGGAGATAGGTTGGCATCGCGTGATCTTTCGATGACCAGCCACCCTGACCACTTCATCTGGTCTAGGGTTTCTTTTACTAAAGGCATATTTAAACGCGTATTATTTTCTAGCCATACCCCATCCTCATCGGTACAATGAATTTGACAAATATGTTTGCGTCCAAGTATTTTTAGTTCTTTGATTAAATCACGTCCCTGCTTGAGCGGATTGGAAAAATTAAAATATATTTGAATATTTTTAGAACCAATGTCATGTAGTAATTCAAGTTCACCCTGAGCGTCTAGCGCGGTTTCAATTCCAACCACCACACCTGCTTTCTTTGCCATATCTCCAACGACTTTCAAGCGTTCTACTATTGCTGGACGAAGTTCCGGATGTTCAACTAAATCGCCTGTTATACCGAGGGGAAGAAAAGCTATCTTCACACCCATTTTACGGCACGTATCTAAGCAGTCACCCACCATCTGTTTATATGTAGGGCGTTCAGCAAAAGATTGTGCATAAAAACCGGTCATCGCGATTGAACAAATCTCCACACCGGTTTCCTTAGATTTTTTTAGAAATTCTTGCCGTTGATCCAAAGAAGCTAGCTTACTATCAAAAGTATCGCGATTGCCAAGCCCGCCCATATCCAGTTCCAGGCCATCCGCTTTAATTTCTTTCGCTAAATCAAAAGCACTTAACTTTTGTCTCTTCAAGATCATTAAATCTATTACAGCCACCTTGTATCGTTGTTTCTTCGCTGACCCTGCAGTTAATGTCTTTGGTAGGAGTGCAGAAGCTCCTAACAGGAGGGACCCCACAATAAAATCACGTCTTCGCTTATCCATTACAATTTATTTTGAAAAATTTTCTCTAAGTTTTCGTATCCAATTATTGCATTTTTAGGTAGAAGCTCGCCCTTTTTGCCAAAAGTGTAAAGCATTTCTTCTTCCTCTATTGTACATTCCGATTCGTCGTAATTTCCATCTGTTTTTTTTAACCCACCGTCAGAAATACCGAAATGTTTTATTACAAAATCGTACACCGGCTTACGTTTGCTATATCCGAAATCATGTCCATCATCTGGAAGGTGTACATTCTCTATATTTCCAGAGTTTCCGTAGTACCCATATATCTTCTGTAAATAAGGAAAGTCATGCTCAGGCATGTGCGCGGTCCAATCCTTACCGTCTGAAATAACAAGCTGCGGATTCGGAGCCGCTATCGCTGCGAGCTCTACATTGTTCGTGCCTCCTGCCACGGCATGAATAGGCATCCCGCTCTCGCATGGACAACCGCCGTAGAAATACGACGATAGTGACACAACCGGAATACTCATGGTAATACGCTCATCGATTGCGCTCATCAATACCGAATGGCTGCCTCCGCCTGACCCCCCACAAATACCCACGCGTTTGTTGTCTATAGCCTGTTGAGATAACATATAATCTAAAATTCGAAGTGCTCCTAAAGTTTGTACAGTTATCGATAAACTCTTTCGATGATCCTCAGATTTAAATTGTAATAGAGATTCTCCCCAAGCGAAAAGATCATAACTTACCGCGATAACCCCCATTTTGGCGAGCATTGCCGCACGGATTTGTGCATCCTTACGATAGCGATGCCCTCCCCAATGTCCATCTGGACTCAGCATCAACGGCACCTTTCCATGTAGTTTTTTAGGCTTATAAATAGAACCATTTACATAAACTCCTGGTAGAATTTCAAGTGCAAAGTTTTCTACAGTATACCCCGTATATGATCGTTTTTTTGTCAAAATAATATCTGAAGAAGGGCGTTCAGGTAATGGCGAAAGCTTGAGTGCACCTAACAGCTCGTTTCGTAGTGATTCTTTACGTACTTGCCAAGTGGATTTATTATGATACTTTGCCGAGAGTTGATCCAAATATGCCCACCCATCTTTCACTTCCCAACGATAATATTCGTACTCTTTGAGTTTATATTTACCTTCTCCCTCTTTATTTACCTTCATATCCAACGGCGCCAGTACATTGTGTAATGTCTGATCAACATCGGGGCGAAAACGCCAAAGTGCATAATCTAATGTTCGGCCTACAACCTGCTCCGAGTTGTATTTTATGGTTACATCATAACGCTGCTCGATTGCCTTCAACACATCTTCCAGCGGCATAGGATACCTATCATCAGAAGATTGTCCATAGCTCATCGGCACAATAAATAGCATGAGGAGCGTACTTATAAATTTATTCATCATTCAATTCTTCTCCTTTCTTTTTTGCTCTGCGCCCATCGCGCCATCCGGAAAAAAATAAATTCTTATCCAGATCTGGCTTCGGATAAAATAAACTAGCAAAGTAGCCGATGACGATAATCACTAGATGACTGTATACGCCTAGCATTAATTTATGATGTGTAAAATTAAAATCCCCCAAGTCGAGTAGTATCATTTTTTGTCCAGCAAATTCCACTTCCGTGCTGGTTAAAAAGGCATAGGCTGTAAAAATGATACAAACCACAATCGCAATATTTACGCCTTGTCTATTCGCCCGGTGTGAAAAAACCCCGAGCAGAAACACTCCAACAATTCCTCCTGAAAAAATCGCATATAAGGTAAAAATGATACCTAAAATACTCTCACTTCCCAGCTCTACGTAGATAAACCCAATGACCATAGATAATAATCCTGCGATCGCAACGATCCAACGTGAAGCTTTCAGGTATTCATTATCGACCTTGGCAGGACGAAGCTTTTTATAGTAATCTTCAACGCCAACGGCAGCCAAAGAATTTAAATCAGCACTCAAGCTACATATTGCCGCAGAAACCATTGCCGCCAGAATGAATCCGACTACCCCCATCGGTAGTTTGCTCATTATAAAATAAGGAAAAACACTATTTGGACCGATTTCAGCAGCAAGCGGTTGTTGCGTATAATAGACAAATAAACAAGTCCCAATAAACATAAATAAGGCCCATACCGGTACAGTCAATAGTATCCCCATAAGCGATGCTCTAATCGCTGATTTATCAGAACGTGCAGTCAGATATCGTTGAATAACCGTCTGATCCGTTCCATATTTTTGGATTGCATAAAACATCCCATTGATTGCCATAACGACAAAAGTCAATTTTGTGAAATCTAAATCGTACGGCCCAAAGCCCGTACGCCCATTTTCCGATGCGACTCGCCAAATTTCAGGGAATCCTCCTTCAATCGTTGAAAGTAAGACTATTAAACAAAGGATTCCGCTGGCAAAGAGCATGAATCCCTGAAAAACATCAAGCCATATTACAGCTTCTATACCCCCTAAGAGATTAACTGCCACAATAATGCTTCCGACAATGATAATAATCCAATACGTATTAATTCCTGTCATGCTCGAAAGGGCGACGGCAAGTAAATAAAGAACTGTTCCCATTCCCGAAAATTGACGTAAAACAAAAGCTATAGAGCTGTAATAGCGCGCAAAATTCCCAAAACGTTTCTCAAAATATTCATAGGTACTAAGTCCAATTACCTTTCGATATAGTGGCACAATGAACCATACGGTACCAAGTAAAACGATTGGTACCATTAACCCCTGTACAAGTAAAATCCAGTTATTGGCAAAACCTTCCGCCGGATAACCTAGAAAAGTGACACTACTAATCAATGTTGCCAGCAAGGACATTCCTATAGCCCAGGAGGGCACCCGGCCTTTGGCAGAAAAGTATGCTTCTGTAGTCTTCTGATTTTTCGCATATTTTAATCCAAAATATAGCGTGATCAAAAGAACAGCTACTATAATACCATAGTCTAAAACACTTAATATCGGTTTACTCATTATTTTGTTAGCTTTTAAATTCTTTGGGATTAAAATACCCAAAGATCCCGCGACCACGGATAACTACCAGGCTTCATCGTGACCCGCTGCGTGGAACCCGCAACTTGACACCTTGTTACCCCTTGGCTTAATTGCTCCGTAGGTCGAAGAACATCAATGTTCATCTGTTCAAGGACAGCATGTGCTGTAGCACCTCCTTCAATGATCAGCTCCTGAATATGACATTGTTCTTGAAGAAATTTTACCGTCAAACCCATACTTTTACGTATGGTTATAGCTTGATACTGCTCCTGCGGTTGAGCAGAGAACACAGCAACTCCTCTTCGATTTATTATTTCCGTTAGCTTACTTGCTAATTTCTTTTCATCTGCAGGCTTACGCCAGTACAAGATTTGATCTTTTGGGACCCGGCTTAGCCTTTGCGTGATATCTTCATGTTTTGAACCGCAGATATATAGCATCGGCTGATCAAATGCAATTTTTACTTCCGGTAGTGGATCTATAAAATCCAAATATCTTGTAAGTAAATGCTTAAAATAAGCTCCCGCTCCGGCAAACAATTTGAAGTTATGTAACTGACCTGCCCATAGATCTAAATCTTGATCACTAGCAATCGAGGGCACAATATACGTCATTTCTACATTTATTTCATTTGTTCTATTTACCAAAGACACGCCGTTAACGCCAAGCAACTGTTTTACTGAGCTTTGCAACACAGGAAATTCTGGATCATGTGCAAAATCTGATCTCGAAATTTCTACCTCCCCTACGTAATATTTCCCATTTCGAATGACTCTGCCCAAGCTGGGATTTATCGGGCAAAATAGCAGCTGCTGGAGGGAAAATAGATCTTTAAAAAATTCCAACTGTAGCCCGATTTCTCCTCGCATTGCCGAATCAAATTTCAGAAATACCCAATCCCAGATATGAATATCTATTTTTTCTAAAAATAAAGTCTGCAAATAATCAAGTATATCGCTAGATTGTAACGATCGGGTATTGGTATTGATAATCTGTAATCCATCCTGTTCGAGGTCGTCTAAGTGATGACAAATTTTAGTCTTTACACCATATTGGGTGGCTATGCCCCCAATTTCGGCTGCACCGGTTAAATCATCTGCTATCACAAGTACCGCTCCCATCAATCTCTTATTTATTTCTTGCTAATTGCACTGCTGATTCAATAGCTAGAATCATTGCGTCAGGGCTTGCGACACCCTTACCCGCGATCTCAAAAGCAGTACCATGGTCAACCGAGGTCCGTATTATTGGAAGTCCCATCGTAATATTTACGCCCTTTACACTATCCATCTGCTGCTTTTCTGCATTCCATTTAAACCCTGTGAGTTTAAATGGGATATGACCTTGGTCATGATACATTGCGACAATACCACCATAATAACCGGTAGCTGCTTTAGAAAAAAGTGTGTCGGCTGGCACAGGTCCTTCCACATCAAATCCAGCCTCTTGCGCCCGCAGAACAGCGGGTGCGATCTCTTGGTCATCTTCCCATCCAAAGAGACCGGAATCTCCTGCATGGGGATTAAGACCAGCAACACCAATCTTTAAATTAGAAACTCCTAAGCTCACCAATCCGTCTTGTAATAAATCGATAACTTCAAGAATCCGATCCTGTTTCACCAAATCACAGGCCTCGCGTAAAGAAACATGCGTTGAAACATGTATAACACGCATATTTTCTTCCACCAGCAGCATTGCATACTTTTTGGTTCCCGTATAATGTGCATAAATTTCAGTATGACCAGCAAACTGATGTCCCGCTTCATTGATAGATTTTTTATTTATAGGTCCTGTTACCGTAGCTTCTACTTTACCCGCCAGGGCCAACTCAATAACCTTGGTAACCGATTCGAACGCAGCTTGACCCGCGTGAGCAGAAATTTCACCAAACTTTATTTGTTTTACGTCTGCATTTTTTAAATCAAAGACATCTGCAGTACCGGGATCAAACTTAGCCTCTTGTACCTCTTGGATACTATTAATTTTTACTGGCAGATTTAACTGCTCTTTTATATACTCGAACACCGAGGCATCTCCCACTAAAACAGGACGACAAATCTCTTGTACGCCATGATCCAAAACAGCCTTCAGCGCAATCTCCGGTCCGATGCTTGCAGGGTCCCCCATGGTGATCCCAATAATAGGTTTATGCATTATATACTTCCTTCAAATTAATATTATATTTTTTTAACAGCGCATAAAAAGACTTTACTAGCGCTTCCTCTTCCTGTTCGCCTAGGGCATATAGTGGGGGCATCATATAAGGTTCACACAGCCCCATTTGTTTCATTAAAACCTTTAAGCCCCACAAAGATTCTCCAAGTGATTTATTATTTTGATACAAGGCGCCGATTGAGTCGGATTGCTCCTGTAATTTGTTTACCAAATCGATGTCTCCTTGCTCGGCCGCAGCACACATGCGTGTGTAAACGCCGGGGGCAAAATTTCCAGAGCTAGGGATTATACCATCACTTCCGTTCAAAAGTGCATATGCACACGCTCCTGCCCACCCCATGTAATGTCTAAAATCTGAGCGATCTTTCCATAAAACTAACGATTGATCAAGGCGTTCCAGACTACGTTCAGAATCTTTTACACCGACAATTTTCGGATGATAACTCAACCGATCTAGCAGATCAATTGGTATCGACATATGGGTAGTTGCTGGAATATTATAAACGATAAGGTTACCACGCATGGATTCTGCAAGATCCAAGTAATACTTTTCCATTTGTCCATCGGACAACTTATAATACGTTGGTAAGGTCGCTGCAACGTCCGTCACTCCCATATCGTAGGCACTGTTAGCAAAATCTATAGAATCCTGTAATATGTTTGAGGAAACGCCGACATACAGCTTGCTTCCCGAAGGTTTATTATCCACAGCGACCCGCATATAACGCTCTCTAAAAGCAATTGACAACGATGCCGACTCCCCGGTTGTTCCTAAAATAAATGGTGTTGCACCTTTACTATATAAATAAGCAAAAATACGAGTTACCGCTTCCTCGTCTAGACTAAGATCGCGCTTAAGAGGTGCTACAACAGGCACTATTGTTTCTTTATTCATTAATTTTTTTATCATGTTAGTATGCGGCATTAAATATCGAAAGTGCATCATTTAAGGTGATCTCCCGAGGGTTATTTACCAGCAATCTGGTAATTTTCATAGCATCTTCCGCCATTTTGGGAATTGCATTTTGCGGTATATCCACCTCCCGTAAACGGGATGGAATTCCGCATTCTTGAATTAATGAACGTACGCGCTGGATTCCAGCAAGTGCGGTTAATTCTTCTGTTTTTTCCTGCTCGCAGCCCAAAGCAATCGCCACTTGCGCATACTTGCCGGGCGCAGCGATGTAATTGTATTCCATCACGTAGGGTAATAACAGTGCGTTTGACAGTCCGTGGGGTAAATGGAACATACTCCCTAATGGATATGAAAGTGCATGAACACCCGCAGTATTTACGGGGCCTAAACAAAACCCACCTAACAAACTTCCCATGGCAACCTGATGACGAGCATGAACATCATGCCCATTAGTTACCGCTTGAACAATATTTTCCGCGATAAGCTTCATCCCCTGAAAAGCATACATGTCAATAAAGGGCTGCGAAAATTTATTGGTAAATGCTTCTAAACAATGTGTAAATGCATCCAAACCAGTGGCAGCCGTTATCGCTGCGGGCAATCCAACCGTTAATAGCGGATCTACATATACAGCATCCGGCACTAGAAAAGGGCTGATGATTCCTTTTTTCTGATTGTCATCATCTACTAATATCGCATTGGGCGATACTTCAGATCCGGTCCCTGCTGTAGCTGGTGCTAGATACATCGTAACTTTTCTACCTTTCAATAGTCCGTTACCAACTATATCCGATAATAATTGGCTGTTTTGAAGTTGTGCTGCTAATAATTTAGCGACATCTAACACACTTCCCCCACCAATACCGATGACCAAATCGATCGTTTCGGATTTGTACCGATCTAATACACTTTGGAAATCCGTAAATGTTGGTTCTTTTACAATACTAGTGTCCACCTGAACATGAATCCCATCATCTTTCAAATCAGTCACAAATTTCGATAATTGCTCCAATAATGGTGTTATGGTCATCAGGAGGATGTTTTTAAAGCCCTCCTGTTTAACATCTTGCTGAAGCGTCGCTAATACCCCATTCCCGAAAACAAGTTTTCCAGGAAAATTCATCTTTAATATCTGTTCTTGTGACATCTTATCTATTCTTATTTTTCTTCTGCTTTATAGGTCTCAACCACAGGAAGTGTATACCCCTTTACAGCTGGCCATTTTCCGTCTTTTATTGGCCGGCGTTTTAATTTTGAAGGATCGACCACTACATGCTTCATTTTCTCGCGTCGCCAGGTGTATCCGAAATGTAATAAACCATCACCCGTCTGTATTACTGCCGGGTAAGAGTATTGACTAATTGGCGAATCTTCGAGTATCAACACTGCGTCCCAATTTACGCCGTCCTTTGAAACAGCGACATTCAATGGTGTTCGTGCCCCTTTAGGACTGTCTGCCGGAGGAAGCACATGATTGTATACCAAAACATGTAGTCCATTTTTTAACGTTACCGCATCCGTACCGGAATTATTATTCGGTAAACTGGTTTTTTGTAAGGGTGTCCATGTTTCACCATTGTCATTAGACCACGACTCGACAATGGCCCAATTTCTACTTCTAGCCAAAATCTGTAATTTTCCATTTCCGTGATCTAACACACTTGGTTGTATAGCGTCATAATCGCCTTCACCTCGCGCAAGTGGCCCTACGGTACGCCATGTTTTCCCAAAGTCTGAGGTTATCTCAAAATGAATGTTCCATCCATTCCCTTCGGTACTTGTTGGACAAATAAGGTTGCCGTTGCTTAACAATATTGGCTTGTTTTTGACTGGCCCTAAATAACCCTCGGGAAGCTTTCGCGCTTCCGACCAAGTCTTTCCTCCATCATTCGAGGTCTTTAACATACCCCACCATTTCGAAGGAGAGGGGCCAACCTTGTAAAAAAGCAGCAAATCACCCGAAGGCACTTGATATAATACTGGATTCCAAGTCGGCAAACGACTACCGTCCGGTTGGACACCATCCGCGGCAGACACAGGCGAACTCCATTTCCCATCTTGAAAACGACATACGTATATTTCTACATCGGGGTTCCGTTCACGCGTTCCTCCGAAAAAGGCATATACTAGTCCCGAAGATGTTTCTGCAATTGTCGCTGCATGGCAGGAAGGAAATGCTGCTGAATCATAAATAAATTCGTCCACTAATACTCCCTTTTTCCATTTTTGAATTGCATTTTCTTGTGCCCAAACTGTCAACGCACAAGCAGTCATCAAAACAAATAGGCTGAATACTTTATATTTTTTTATCATAATTTTGTTGTTATCGTTTAACTATAAAATGATATTTACCCGATCCGACAGCGACTTTTAGTCGGTCGTCTGTCCTCCCCAAGACAGTCAATTCTGGTAAATTATGTAGCTCTTCTCCATCAAGTGTTATGTTCTTCTTGTCCGCTGTAGGTAAATAGACATATGCACGAGAACCTGCCGGTATTTCAATATCCCACAGTAATGTATTCTTATCTTGTTTCCACTTGGAGGAAATTTTCCCGTAAAGGCTCTCATAAGAAGCCTCAAGCGAATCTAGTTTTGTTATAAATTGCGGATACATTTGGATTTCCTGAAACCCTGGCTTTACCGACTTAATTCCAGCCAAATCTTCATAATACCACACCAATAAATCGCCGAGCATCATAACATGATTTTGTGAATTCATCTTCGGATGTGCGGTGTTTCCATTCCAAAGTTCCCATATTGTTGTAGCACCATTCTCTACCATATAACCCCAGGAAGGATACGTTGTGTTAGTTGCTAATTTATAGGCGAGATCCGAACGTCCTATCCTGGTGAGGGTACGCATAATCCATTGTGTACCGATAACTCCCGTGCTCAGGTGTCCCTTATTTTCTTGTTCTATGATTTGCACGATACGCTCTTGAAGATCAATTCGACTCCAATCTTCAACTAACCCAAAATTCATAGCCAATAAATTCTCTGTTAACGTATTATGGCCGTAAAAGCTATCTTTATTGTAAAAAGTTTTGTTAAAATCGATGCGTAGCTTCTGTGCTTGCTTCACGAAATCAACACTATCCGTTTGGTTATCGATTAAGCCACTGAATTTACTCATCAAATTTAGTAGATGATAATAATAAGCGCTAGAAATCAAAGGATTAGGGTATTTCTTATCGGCAATCTTTCCCCTACCTATCTCTATCGTGGCTGGTGGGAAGCACCAATCTCCATAACTATCTTTGGTAATGATTCCTTGGTGATTCATATACTGGGTACGCATATATGACATCCATTTTTTCATCGAAGGGTAATTGTCCTCGATCACACGCTTATCGGCAGTTTGTTCATACAGCATATCTGCTATAAACAAGTAAGTCCCCGGCCAACTGATATTGTCACTGTAATATCTCCAAAAGGCAGGAGCAACATCCGGTATTGATCCGTCAGCAGTTTGCGCGAGGCGGATATCATTTAACCATTTGATATAAAAGTTTGTGTTCTCAAATAAAAAGCTTTCTCCGTAAGCACTAATTGGTCTATCCCCCAGCCAAGGCTGACGTTCATTCCGTTGAGGACAATCCACTGGCATACCTTTGTAATTGGAAGCAATGCCCCACCATGCGTTGGTGTAAATCTGATTAAGAAGTATGTTTGAAGTTCGAAATTGGCCGATCGTCTTCAGGTCATCGTATACGAACCTTCCAATAAAATTATCCTTAATCGCCTGGCCAGGATAACCACTAACTTCCACAAAACGAAAGCCATGATATGTAAACCGTGGTTCCCAAGTCTGCGTATGTTGATCGTCAAGAATATAAACATCCGTCGATTTAGCATCACGCAGGTTGGTCGTAAAAAGCTCTCCCTTTTCGTCCAGTGATTCTGCATAACGAAGGACAACTTTACGCCCAGGTTCTCCACGAACCGTCATCTGCACCCAACCTGAAAAATTTTGCCCATAATCAATGATATAGCGGTTATCGGATACCTTCTTGATGGATACGGGTTTTATATCCTGCATCACTTTCATCTGGTTGTTCAACTGTGATTCATAGCTTCCACCAGGTTCTTGTACGTACTCGGCAGCAATCCATTTCTTATCATCGTATTTTGAGCTTGCCCATCCTTTCAGCTCCTTTCGTGCATCATACCGTTCACCGTCATATTCATTATTGGTCATGATCGGACCGTCGGAAGTACCTTTCCAAGTATTATCCGTCTTAATGACCTCCGTACTACCATCATCATAGGTTACCATCAGTTGCATCTGAAGCTTTGGGAACCCGAAGTTTTTCACCTTGTATGGTTTGGACTGGCGCATGGCATAGAAACGGCCATTTCCTAAAATGAGACCAATCGTGTGTTCTCCTTTATCAAGTAAGTGTGTAACATCGAAAACATTATATTTAATATTTTTGGTATAATCAGTCGGCGTGGGCGCCAAAACCTGATCTCCTACCTTTTTCCCATCTAAGTAAAATTCGTACAACCCCAACCCCATTACATAAGCTTCTGCTTTTTGAACTCTCTTGGTTAGCGAAAATTCTTTTCTAAAATAGCGTGCAGCCAGCGTTCCTGCTTCTTGGTCATCCGTCTCAAAATACTTATCGAATCCAATCCATCTACCCAACCAATCTTTATAATGTAGAAGTCCCATCGTCCACGTTCCTTGTGAAGACCAAGCGCTTACTCCTTTATTGGTCGTAATCTTCACTTTCCAATATACCTGAGTTCTTGATTTTAAACTCTCGCCTGCATATCGAACAGCTATACTGTTTGTGGATTCCACTGGTCCAGAATCCCAGAGATCCCCGTGATCCTGCGCCAATTTTTCTGGGCTAGAGGCCACTAATATGTGATAGCCCGTTTGGTTCACACCACGTTCATCGCGAGCAGCTATTTTCCAACTCATTCTTGGATTTTGTATGTCGATACCGCTCGGATTTGAGCGCAGTTCACAACGCAAATCCTCCACTAACGGTTTTCCGTATACAGAAACATGTAATAACATGACCAGAATAAGTAATTTATTTTTTAAGCTGTTCATCTTTTCACTCGCTACTCAGTCGAAAAATCGAAATACAACACCATGTGTAATGCACGAATCGGCTCTTTCTCAAAATCATAATATACGTGCTTCATACCCATTGGCCCAGTTGTTTCGGGTTTTTGTGTTTTTGTGCCAATAGCAGATATTCCATTCATAAAAGAAATGTCTCCATCAGGGAATGTGGGTTCCATATTTTTCCAATCTGTATCCTTTTGCTCTTTGGGCGTATACAATCTTAAGAATACGTCTTCTCTATCGGTGAACACCTTGAAAATCTGATTTTTGAGCTTAAATATTGTCCAGTACATATTGGAATGATACCCTTTAAACTCAGGGTATTCGAAAGGTACTTCTCCCGTGGCTACATCATTATATGTTTTTTCCCAAACACCAAATTCATTGCCCTTCATACGGTTCTTCCAAACACGGTACGGTCCTCTTCCCATATATTCTACACCTTGCATCTGCTCTTCTGGTAAATCAAAACTCACTCCCACAAAACGAGTAAAATAACTCTCAGGAAAATATTGCACATGCATTTTTAGCTGTCCAGATGGATATATCGTCCAGCGCAGGGTATTATAACTTTCTTTTTTATCAAATTTTGACGAAATGACAACGGTATCCCCCTGCTGTTGAAGGGTAAAATCCTTATAGTTGTTTACCGCTTCTTGTAAAACAGGACCGTTTTTAAGCGGGATGGTACCCTTACTGTTGCTGACTTCTTGCAATAGTCCAGTCGTTTTATTAAAGGTGTATCTTATTTCTCCGACCCTTACTATATAAGCATCCCCCGTTTGCTCTACTTTGACCTTCTTCTTGCCTTGTGAGGTCCACCGCTGTGCAACCTTTTCAGGTAAGCTAATGGGAAAACTCCAAGTGAATATATCTTTGCCATGTGGATCTGTAGCCGTAAGATAAAGCACATCATAGCTTTGCCAGTCTGTTGGCAGATCAACGTGTAATAGACCCTTTTGCAAAGGATCTATTTTCGGAGAAACGATTGTTCCCTCCTTTTCCTTATCTCCACCCGAGGCCTTCTCAAATTGACGCAATGTATAGGTAAATGTACATGCAGCAGTATTGGTGAATGCATATCTATTTTCGATTAAAAAATTACCATCAAATTCCTTCGTCATTTCGCGTGGTTCGAAGTAAATGGGGCTCCAAACCTCTTTAATCGTATAAAAACTTCCTTCTTTTTGGTAGTAGGGGCCTACAATACCATCCGCGCCACGATTACCATCCGTGTCGACAGAATCTTTCTTGTCGGTCCTTATTATTCCTTGATCTTGAAAGTCCCAGAGGAAGCCACCGGCGGACAACGGATTTGCCCACATCGCTTTCCAGTAATCTTCAATACCAGCACCGTGGCCCCCATCAAACATACCATGTAAAAACTCCGTCGGCATCACAATATTATGTCCATGATCATAGCTACCGATGCCATAATTGTACTCCCGGTAGTGTGTAGTTTCAAAGCCACCATATACAGCCCAGGGATGAATTAATGGTCTTTTTTGTATATCTTCCGATAGAAAAATCGAATCTAATTCTAGATTATGCCCACCCTCGTTTCCATTTGCCCAAAAGATGATAGACGGATTGTTCTCACTTTCCAAAATCATCTCCTTCAACAATTTCGTACCTGTCGGTGTGTCGTAGTATCCATGCCAACCACCTAACTCATTCATTACGTATAAACCTAATGAATCGCAGACTTCTAGAAAATGGGTATCTGGCGGGTAATGCGCCATACGTACCGCATTCATATTCATCTCTTTGATAAGTTCTACATCATGAATACTTTGCTGTTTACTAGTTGTGCGTCCTGTCTGCGGATGAAAGGAATGTCGGTTAACGCCTTTGAATTTAATCTTTTGCCCGTTAATATATACGCCATCACGTTCTTTGACTTTGATCGTTCTAAAACCAATCTTTTTCTCCACCTGATGCACCAATTTTCCCTTATGTAGTAAGCGTACTTCGGCACGATAAAGATTTGGATATTCTGCAGACCATAATTTAGGACTACCATACACTGCGCTAAGCAATCCACTATTTTGGGAAAGGGTAATCTGCTGTGTTTCTCCCACAGAGTTACCTGCTGCATCGTACAAACTAAGTTCCACCTGATCAGCTTCTCCTTCTGTAAGTACCTGCATTTGTAAATGTCCATCTGCTTTAGCATCGATGGATATCCGTGACAAATGATCTTTGGGCAAAGCCTCTAAAAAGACAGGGCGAAATATTCCTCCGAAAACCCAAAAATCACCTTCGCGTTCAGCCGCGTTTACAGATTTATTTGCACTGTGTTTTTCTACCGTAATTTCCACCTCATTCTCCTTCCCTAATTTCAGGAGCGAAGTAATATCATATCTAAAAGTGTAGAAAGATCCTTGGTGAACCGGACCCGCAGACTGCCCATTAACCTTTACATGTGCATCAGTCATCACTCCCTCAAACACGATATTTATTTGCTTATTCTTCCAATCGCGATCAATTTTAAACTTCCGTTTATAGGTACCAACTTCTTTCCCTTTATTAGCTTCCTTATCAAAGCCGTAATTATATTTACCAAATCCTTGCGGCTCCCAGTTAGAAGGTACAGGTATTTTACTCCAAACCCCAGCTTTCATACCGCCTGACACCATAAAATCCCACATCACGACGTCATCTTTCCCTTTCCCCGAAAGATATTGCACCTGGGTGTGTTGTGCAAATACGACTTCCGTGAAAATGGACAAAACCAGAAGTAATAAAATAGAATGGGAACGCTTCATTATTGTATAGTACTTAATATTAATGATCACTTAATGTCTCTGCTTGAAATCTAGAAATACTGTAGGTGGCCTCCTGTTCGAAATCACCAGCATTTTTTACATCGAAATTTTGATCCGTAGGTGTATCTGCGTCTGGAAATCTTTTACTGATTCCCGATCTAAATGTCACTTTGGCGATTTCATGTACGGGTTGAAAAAATAACTTTATGCCTTTCTCCTCACCATTGACCCATAGTGAATATGATCGGGTATTAACGTCAATCTCTAGCACAATATCATAAGTCTTTCCTGCTTGATAATCTAGTACTCCTGCCTCGCGATAGCCTGCTTTATTTTTTAATTGCCCGTCTTTGTCAAAAATTAGACGCCCAGCAGCTTGACCTTTTAAATTTGCAAACTCAATTTCCAAACGGCCATGATCTGCCTGCTCAGGCGTGATTGTGAAGGATATTTTTGTTCGTTTAGCGGCCGGAATAACACGTTCTGCTTTTGCATAATCAAAAGGATCTTTGTCCTTTAACTTCAACTTACCATCCTCTACTTTTACAGGAGCCCAAAGAGGACTATAAATATTCCAGCTGTTAAAAACCTGTTCCCCATTTACACCAAAATTATCGTTCACCGCACCGTTCACGCTTGATGTGATTGGAACAGGAATTTTCGAAACCCACATATCTTCCTTATTGACACTATAGGTTACCCACATATCTGATCCCGGAGGATTTCCATTACCTTCAACGATGCCCCTAGGATATTGCGGACCGTACGATTTGAAATTTCCGCCGTAACGCATTGTCGTCATATCCCCGTGTACGAGTAGTAGATCTGTATATTTTAAGCCGTCATCACTGGTGGACACTGCCAGTGGCCAGCGAAATTCAGACGGATTATACACAGTCGCAAAAC
>JAALOO010001234.1_pt1 | contig 18481 bp, 15 predicted proteins | sample 7257641 | NCBI WGS metagenome assembly JAALOO01 (sample SAMN14085613, study PRJNA598686) | mite metagenome | biome: ENVO:01001000; feature: ENVO:01001002; material: ENVO:01001226; isolation source: single female mite from University of Michigan culture on fish food culture... ...
AAAACAAGCGTAACCAAAACAACTGAAGCGAAATCTGCTAAAATCTTAAAATAAAAATAAAAACAAAGAAGTTCCCCTCCACCTACCTCTAATGTAGTACTTGAGCACCTTTCGACTGCTAAACTCGGCCACCAGCAGCGCCGTCCGGTCGTCCGTCAGCTCGATGCTGGTCGGGTACCACAGCTTGTCCCAGATAATTGCCCACTGGCCGCTTCCAGTGTCGTACTGTACGACAAAGCCCGTCGTGTCCGGTTCGATGACCATCGCCGTCCACTGCGTCACGTCTCGCTTCGAGCTGGCCACCGTAATGTAGATCATGTGCCCTCCATTGGAGCCTGCCTTCTCGTCTATGACCAGGTGGCCCATGTACCGCCCGCCCACCTGCTCCAGGCTCAGTAGGGGCGTCAGCTGAACGCGATCCTCCGCGTCAAAGGTCACCGAGTGCAGGCCCAGGTAGGCGTCCACAAAGTAGAGGACGCCACCGGCGTCAACTCGCACGCCGAGGGGCCGTCCACAGAGGCTCGAGTCCCACGGTTTTCGCTCGCACATCTCATTGTTGATCTTGGCAATTCGGGAGGCGTTTCCAGTTCGCAGGTTACCCCGCCAAACAGCCCCACCCGCCGTTCCAGCGTAGATCCAGTCCTTGTAGATGGCCAGCGAGGTGGGCCCAATAATCTGGCCCTCAAACATTCGGGTCGCCCCGGCGAGCAGGTTGTTCGGCTCCAGGGCGCCGGTGAAGGCGTCGGGCAGTTCGAATCTAGGAGGAAAAGAGGGAAAAAAAGTTGAATAGCTGACACCCCTAAAGCGTAAACAAAACTTTGTACTCACTTGTACGTCACCGGAACCTCATTGCCCGGTCCTCCTGGCGTCAGCGTGGCCGCTGCGGCGGCCAAGGTTCCCGCCGCCGATCCTCCTCCCAGCGCGGACATAATCGGCAGCGGACTGATCGAACCGGAAGTGGGAAAACTTCCACTGAGAGCTGAAAGAGGAGCCGGGACGTAGCTGAGGAGGTGCTCAGTGGAGGCGCCGGCGCTGGTGCCCACCACCGAGGAGCTGGGCGTCATCAGCGAGTACTTGTGAAAGACGAGCGGGTTGATGCCGATGCCGCCGGGGTTTAAAAAGGTTGCCCCGCCACCTCCATTTCGACCTGCTGAGGTGATGGGCGTGGTGGTGGTGAGGAGCAGTAATAAGCAGGTGGTAATTTTGAAGGTGCTGATGGGGGTGATGGAGGTGGTGATGGAGGTCGTGGAGCTGTTTCTGGCCCCTCTTAACCACTGGGACCCACTTTTTCGACGTTCTAACATGGTGGTGAGATAAATAAATGTCGAAATTCACTTCGATGAGAAGAAGAGGAACACCGACTAAAAATGTGTGGAGTAAAGTTGCCACCAAAATTAATAAAATTGAAGATGAAAATGCAGTGGGAAAATCTGTAAATGTAAAGTAAGGACGACGAATTTCAGCAGCACCAACTTCTTGGTAGCTGCTTTAAATATGAGAAGAAGAGGACGAGGAGATGGTCAACTAAGAGAGAAGAGATTTCTTGAGAAGTGTATGAGAGAGAAAATGTAGCAACCTGAAGAGAGAAGAAGAGGGAGAAGAGAGTTAGCATGATGGGCACAAAAGAAGAGGAGAGAGGAGAGAAGTAGTCTTGAGGTAATGTCGAGCAGTCGGTCAGGAGGAGAAAGGAACAACCACCACGGCACTACCATCACTCACAAAGGGAACAGCAGTGTGTGAGCTTTACAGATTCAGAGATTTAGTCAGAGAGCGCTAAATGTCAATAAATCACAGGCAAGCAGGCAAATCAGCAAATCAGTGGTAGACCTCACCGCTGACAAATCCTCAGCTTTGTTTGCTGTGTTTGCTCCCGAGCGTCGAAATGCGATTTTCTAGCTGTTCTCCCAGAGAGAAACTTTGAGAAAAACTTTGAAGTTTACAGGAGAAAAAGGTACTTTCCTAAAGACACTAAGCTTCTAGAGGATTGCTGCTCTTGTTCATTGTTCACATGTTCATTCACTCATTTGCTCAATTTGCTCATCAGCAGCAGCAGGCTCAATGTTTCAATCAGACTTAGCTGGAGAAAAACAAATTAAGCAAAAGTATCTGTTTAAAAGTAAAAGTAGTTCAGTGCACACACAGTTCGGATCCTTCTCCCAAAATCAAAATTAAAATCTCCATTTCATCATCCTCAGCAATATTAAAATAGAAACTGCACTCATGGTGTGACCATTATCATCATCACCACTACAGCTAAATTCGGGTGGTGGAGAGTACAGAAAAAAACAGAAAAAAGACAATGCCCCGTGCACTACCGATCTTCTTTCCCTTTCTTTTCCTTTCTTTCTGCTCATCATCATCAGCATACTGGCAGTATTATTGACAGGAAGATTGAAACGGTGAGCACAGAGCACCGTCGGGTGTGGTACAGAGTGCAAAATTTAGTGCATTGTCTGCCAGTGTGTGTGTGTGTTTGTTCTTCGCTGATGATTAGAAACGATCACAGTGTGCAGTGTGCTCTGGTGGAGCACTGCCTAAAGCCGAGATGATGCTAATCCGAGCATAAAGTGTGTACAGATTAGCAGACACATTAAAAAAGACTTGAACATAACATTTTAATGCTGAAGAGAGCATTTAATGTTCACACAGTTTGCTCTTCTTCTTCAAAGCTGAGCACTAATTGATTGATCACACTGCACTGCGATTTGATTTGATTTGCACTGACCATCACCACTTACTTCACTGGTAGTTCACTAATTCACCTACTAATTCACCTTCTAAAGTTCACTTAACTCAATTACCGGTGTGAGGGCAATTCAGCGGTGGCAGCACTTTATTATTCACTTTACTCTCCGCTGGACACCTTTGTACATTTTCCTTTTGAATAACAGTGACTTTTAGTTCCTATTTACTACAACTTCTGGTGACTAATACCACCACCAAAAGCACAATAAATGTCTCTATTCAGTGGAATAGCAGGGGCAATATAGAAGCACCGTGTGTTCCTTTAAAGAAAGAGAGCAGAGAGCACTTTGCATTGAGAGAGCTTTGTTCGTGGTTACAGACTGTTTTCCAGCACAGTCTGTGACTGTGTCCAATGGAATGCACAACATTTGCCTCTCATCATCATCATCATCATTTCCACTTCTTTTTCTTCTTCTAATCTTTCCTCAACACCTCAGCACACAATAATATATTGCACAGAGTACTACTACTACTACTCTATTGACAGGGTGTCATTGGACAATAGAGGGGAGAGAGAGAGCACAGGCAAAACTCTGACAGGAGGCAATCACAGCAAAAGTATGAGAGAAAGAGAAACTGAAACTAAAGGAGAAAAGACCGAGATTGATTTGTCAAAGTACTCACAGCTCAGCTCAGGTAAAGCACACAACTTGGAAAGCTGAATGAGGGCGGAAAGAGAAATAGTTGGAGAAAGTATAGTGATCAGAAGAAAATGGACACAATTTGATTAGTCTGCTGCAGACAATGCAATACACTTCTTCTTCTCACCGGTACTTTGAGAAGCAGAAGTACGGCACCCAAAACAGTTCATATCGTCCACTTCCACCTTAAAATTACAGTTTCCTTATTTTCCTTCTTTGAATATTAGCCCACTACCGAAATAGATCAAGATGCTGCTGCTGCTGCTGTTTGTCGATCACTACCACCACCACCACCACCTTCTTTTGGAAGATGGCTCGTTAAGGAAAGTTGAGAGAGAAAGTTGAAACAATGGCCACCGATGGCATCGGATCTATTTGCTCCACTGTTTCACTCTGTTTCTGGTGGGTTACCCCGACTGGGCAGTGACTATCACCGACTGAAAAAGCATTTTTTCTACTGCTACGTTCACTTTTCAAAGAAGAAAAAGAAGAAGAAAGTGAAAGCTGTTTCTGCTGCGTGGGCAGTATCATCATCAAGAGTAGATCTTCGGAGGAGAAGGAGAAAAAAAGGACTACTCGGGTGATTAATTAGTTACTGGCGCAAAACTACTAACAACTCACTCGCTCATTCTAAACTCTCGGCTTCCAGGTGATTGATGGATGCTCGATTTTGTTCGAGTAAAGTAAAGAACACACCAAAAAGTACTACTAGAAAAGAGTGCTACCCAAAGAAAGTGCTGCAAAAGTTTAGCAAACAAGAAGTGCATCGCATTCATTAGCAGCAGCAGCACCAGCCAGAAACCATTTATCACCCGGTCATTATTAGTGCACAGATGGAAGCTACGCACAAATTAATCGGCGAGCAGCAATTTTTCAGCGAGAAGGTTTCAAGAGAAGTTGTTGAAAAAAGAAGTGTGTTGCTCTGCACAGGTGATAATTGCATCATCACTTTCAATCATTTAAAGTAGAGTAAAATAGAGTAGAGCTCTGATCAAGGCAAAAAACTCTTGAAAACACATGAAAATACAGCTACAAAAAGGTAAGACACAATCGGCGTGATCAATGATATCCGAAATAGAAATCGCAGCGAGGTGACAGGTGACAGTGAGTCTCTAAAGAAAGCCTCACCAAAAGAAGGTGACAAGGGTGAGATTGTCAGTCAGTACTCACAGAGTACTCACTGACTCCCTTGCCAGCTGAAAAGTGTCAGGGTCAAATGTCAGTAAATGAGTGAGAAGAGAAGAAAGAAAGAAAGACAGAAAGACAGAAAGACACAAGGTTATCACAGGCAGATTTCAGCCCACCACCACCACAATCAGATTGTCAGGTGGTGGTGGTGGGCTGCTTTTCACACAGCACAAGATTCACAATCACAGTCACAGTGAAAAAGACAGTCAATCACCGAGTCACGAATTTGATCTCAATCAAAGTGCCGCTGCTGCAGCAAAAACAAAGACACAGCAAATGTGCTGTTCATCCATTGATTGCACCCATTACCACACTAGCTCATCTCAGTACAATTCGATTGCCCTCCTCCTCCACTCTTCGAAAACACACAATCAAATGACAGACAAACTGTCATTTGCACGCCTGTTTGGCTGAGTTTCGATAGTGGCAGTAGAAGGATTTCTTTTTCTTTTAGAAAATTTAGAAATTTAGAAAAAGAGAGAAGCCCACACACCGGTAATTCAATCAGCCTGCTCTGCTGATCATCATCATTATCAGCAGCAGCAGCAGCGATTACCTTGATTCACCACGGTACAGCACTAATACACGGAAGTGCACAGTGAGCAGATGATGCTTCACTGAAGCTACTGTTTGCAAAGATGGCTGAAAGTGAAAAGCTATTGAAAAGCACTAAACGAAAATTGAGGATTCTAGAATTTATCTTCTAGAATCGATCTCAGAAGCATCACAGGATAAGTGGACAGAGCAGCAGCAGCAGCAAAAATCGAAAACATCTCAATTTTAAAGGCAGGAAACAGATTATATCGATTGACATCCCCTCTTTTCTGTAAAATCAAATAACCACCACCACTCAAACTTCTCCTCAACTTTAAATCTAATCAGTCAAATTGCGCCGATCAACCAACAGTGTTGCCGATTGGCGGAGACTAAAAAATCAGCAAAGTTGAGAGTTCAGTTCAGTTCAGTTCGGGTAAAAATTGAACATCACAACAGCTCTGTCCGTCTGTTCGGTCTATTTTTCGCTCCACTTTTCCCAGCAGCACTGGTGCTGTTTACCCGGAGAAAAATTGTGAGCCCTTCAGTGTGTGCCATTGGTGTGGGCACTTTATTAGCAGCTAAAATAAAATGTACACCGCCGCCGCCGCTGCTGCTGCTCATCTCATTCGCCACGGTCTCATGCGCGAAATAGTGTGCTCTGAGTGTGTGTGTATTTTACGATTATGCAAAGCGAAGAGAGTAACTAACAATGAAAGGAAAGAAAAGGAAAGGCCGCCGCCGCCGCCTGAGAGAGGGCAGAGAATTTGGCTATAAATAATGCAAACACACACTAGCCGGACACTTTATCGAGGAGAGGAGAAGAAGGGGATCAAAGTGCAAACACCTCGTTTGCTGAAGTGAGAGAGTAAAGGTAAGCGAGGTAATCTACATGTTCTTCAGATGTTGGCCAATCATAAAGAAGAAGAAGAAGAAGAAGAGTAGTAGTCGAAACTGTCTGCTGACCACCGGTGGGGATAATCTTGCCCCTTTCCTTTCCCTCTGAACTAAATATGATTATCCAGGCAAATATTTACAGAGTCGATAGAAAGAAGGGAAGGTAACAATATATCTACCATAACTTTCTCCCGCAATTTTACTGCTCTTTTGTAGTGCAAACAAAAAGTTGTGTGCTTTTTCTCCAAACAAGGAAGATGGTTCCTCTCTTCGTTCAGGTCAGATCAGCTTGCGTGATCCAGCTGATTGGATCCTCTAGAAGAAGAAGAAGAAGTACAAATGCACCGAGACCAATGTCTTCTCTCAACTAATTTACATAAGTCGCACTCTTGGTGGTAGTGGAAGAAGAGGAGGATTCCTCTACTAAAACACTCTAAAATTAGAATTCAAAGAGTAGAGCAGAGTAGAAGAGTGGACACACAGTGCTGATTTAGATGGATTAGATGCAGGGGGTGAAAGGGGAGACAGTGAAGTAGTAGTGGTGGTCAAAGAAAACTGTCAAAATCATTTCCATCAAATGTGTCAGCAGCAGAAGAAGGAGTTCACTGGTGATGTTGCGGTCAGTGCGTAATAATACGATTACTCACTGTGATTTACTGGTAACCAGTCTCTCTCTTGTTTTCATCTCCCCATTGAACATAATGGGACACAGGTGTTGACAGGAAAAGTGCTGCTCAATTAAATGTCCATTTTTGAAGATGGAGGAGAGAGAGAGAGAGAGAGAGAGAGCAATAAAGCGAAAGACAATCAACCTTCGACCAAGTTTAACTCCATCTTTTTACAGCTTCTTGGTCTCTTTCTCTGGACCAAATGGACTACACTACTGCTAATAAAATTATTAAACTATTAGATCAAGTCTGGCCGCTGCTATTTTTAGCAAGTTGTAGTTGTAAATGATGATGAAACGGTCAAAAGGGGGCAACCACCAGCTAAATGGATGAATGAATGAATGATCTGCATGGATAGAGTTGGCCGATCGATGTGTTCCCTGCTCTCGTCTGATCAGACAATTAGAGATCACAGACAATAGATAGTAAAAAGCTAGGAAACAAAAACAAAAGAACAAGTACCTCTTTTCTAGAATGCCCCCACTGTACAATTTTTTTTCAGTTAATCTCTCTCGCACAAAATAAACCCCCACTTTTTTTGTGTTCCCCTTTTCAACTTTTGGCCGCTCAAAATCGTCTTCCGTCTCTTGCAAACAGAAGAGGAGAGAAAGAAATATCGACCACAAAATTACCCGACCAACGCCCTTGCGGTATTGCGCACCGCTGCTGTACAGTGTGCCGCCGTACAGAGCATGGCCAATCAGTCAGCCCAAGAAGAGAAAGACCACACCCAAGTTCAAGCAAAAGGGAAAAAACAGAGCAATATTCTTCTTCTGCTTTCCCCTCTTATTTTCTCTCACCTCTTTGCTCCAGAAAGAAAGTTATGGGCTTGACGCCTAATTCAATGAATATTTCTGGTGAGGTGAGCAGCACTGTTTCACAGTGTGTCTGGCCGTCTGAGTCAGTCAGACAGACAGTCAGTTGCCTGAAAAGACTGAATACAAAAGACTTGAACAAGTGAACCCGACAAACAGAACAGAATAGCAGAAAAATCAAAATGGAGTCCAATGAAACGACCACCCAACTGCTAGGAATGATCATCTCCAATTGGAGTTCAACTACCACCACATTTTCCCCACCCCCAACAACAACAGCTTTCACCCCAACTGCTACAACTTCCCCTGCCACCTCACCTTCAACCCTAATTTCGACGACCCTTCTGAGCACCATTCTTAGCACATCTTCATCCCCGTCACCCTCATCACCCTCCCCCTCATCACCCTCCCCCTCATCAAACAACCAGCACTACCACCACCGAAACCTCTCCCTGCCCCACAAGGTGACCGCCTTCTCCCCCGCCGTCGTCCACTTTACCTACTACGAACTCAACTTCTACGACATCATCTTCTTCGCCTGTGGTAAGCCCACTCCCAAACTTAATCCCCAAATCTCCAATTTCTAATTCCCGTCCCATTCCCCCAATAGTCTTTTTCCTCAAATTCTTCATCACCTCCCTCTTCCTCATCTTCGCCCTGGTGGCCATCAACGGCAACTCCTATCCAGGGCTGATTGCCCGCTCCACCGAGGCCCACCGCCTGGTGGCCAACAGTAATGATAATAATGGAAACGGAAGTAGCAATCAAAGACAAAGTGGTCTTCGAAATGGTCGTCGAACTAAACGTCGTCACCACCACCGAGACCTCATCTACACAATGGCCGCTCTGAGCATCCTCTCGGGAAATGTCTCCTGCCTTTTGGGGTACATTGCCGCCCTTCAGCGATTCATCTTCATCCTAAGCTGGAATGAACGGGCAGCGGTGATAAAGAAGCACTTCTGGAGAAGCTACTTCACAGTGCTCAGTTGCTGCAGAGAACCAACTGGCCAAAGGACTCAGCGAGATTCGGTAGACCTAGAACCACCGACAACAGCAGAAACCCCCGCTCGACCCTTGATACCTAGCTCCACCTCAGTGGTAAACGGCGGAATCTCAGTCCACTTTTCCCCCAAACGCAGTCGATCATTCCATCAGGAGGAATCCGGTCGACTGACGCCTCGAGTCGTCTTCATCGACTCTGAGCCGGACATTGAAACAAGTCCTGCAACCGAGGGAATCCCAACCCGAATACCATCCCCTCCTCTTCCTCCCCCTCCCCAGTCCCAACCCTCAGCGAGCATCACCATCGAACCCACCGGAACCGGAAGTACTGAAAGCCCTCCTCCCTACACCCCGGTCCTCCGCCTGCGAGTACTGAACCCCCTAGACGGCACCTCGCTCATAACCCGAGCTCGTCTCGACCCCCACTCCATCTGCTCCTACATCTCCCCAACCATAGTCACAACCCTGCGAATGCGTCGCCACTTCATCTGGCCCGTCTTCTTCCGACCCGAGTCCTCGGGCCTCCGAAAATCCGAGTACGTCTTCCAGGCTACCACTGCTGTGCTGCAGTCCACCGAGCCTGCTGAAGAGATCACTGGGGATATCACCGAAACATTCACCCTAAATGAAAATGAAGGCAGCAGAAGAGGCAGTACCCTAAACCCAAGATCAGCAGCTCAGCTTTCCTCCGAACCAGTCGAGCTGCTGATCCCCAGCCAAAGCAAACTATTCCCTTCCGCCCCTAAACCCGGCTCCTGGATCGCCTTCCTGGCAAAGAACACCTGCGGCATTGGGCTCTCAGATGCACCGGAAGTGGGTGAAAACGATGCTCAAGAGAATTCGATTAATTCAATCGGCCTCATCATCGGCCAGGACCTCCTCTATCGACTGCTACTTCCGGGAGTAGGGAGTCAGCTAAACTCCCAACAACACCTGGCCTACCTAGTCGGCCGAGAACTGCTCTTCATCCGCACCACCTTCGGCTGGACGGTGAGCGGAAGTAGCCAGGGGCTGAGCCTCGGCACGGAGCTCAAGGTTCGCCAGATCGAAACCGCTCACCTCGGAATAGTCGATGAAGAGGGGGAGGAGCAAGGAGGAAGAGGATCACCTCGGCGAAGAAGAAGCTTCGGCTGCTCGGAAACGATGCGCCTCCTCTGCTGTCCCCTACAGGTGCTCGTCTCCCTGTTAGGTAAGTTCGAATTCCCCAAAATAATCCCAATTTTTATTCCCAAATTTAAAATCTCATCCCATCCCAAATCCCAGTCCTCCTCATCTACATCCTCATCCCCTACCTGGACGCCCTGCTCTACCTCTACAACCTTCTCTTCCACCTGGCGATCACCTTTGCCCTCGCCCAGCTGCTCGCTGTCTTTCTCCTAGGCCCAATTTTGACCCTAACTCAAATGACCCTCTCTGGCTGCAAAGTACCCCGACCCCAATCAAATCAACCCAATCGCCCGCCGACCCTGCTGGGCGCCCTAAAGCGAAACATCCTCTCCACATATTCGGTCCTATCAAAACCTTTACTTCTCCTCTACCGGTGGCACCTGGCCGCCGTCTGGGTCAGCCTCTACTGGTTCCTCTCGATGGGCCGGGCACTCTTTGCCGCCTGGAACGGCGGCGCCGGCGAGGGCAAGGCGGTGATTCGATTCAGCGCCAACTTTACCGTCAAAAGTGTGGACAGCTTTGGAGGTGGAGGTGGTGGCGGAGAAGACACCGAACACTACCAACAAAACTTCCTCTCCCCCTCGATTCACGTTCGACTAGAGCCAGCAGCGGAAAGAAGTTCCCTCTCCGCCGACCTCCTCGACTCGGAGACCTTCCACCGACTGCTGGGCGAGTGCTGCAGTGGTGGACCGAGAGTTAATCGAATCAGACAAAATAATCGAGCAAATGGAAACCTTCTGCCCGCCCTCAAAGACCCCACCTCCCTTTCGGTGCAGCTGACCGCCGACCGAGAGCTGGTCTTCTCCGTGGTCGAACCCGATCACCCTGGAGACCTCCAACGGAGTTGGATCTGCCTCGGAGCGGACTTTCTCGAGGCGGTCGGCGCCGAGCCGGCCCTAAACCGTCTCCTTCGTTCCATGCTTCTCCTAGATATCCCAAATGATAAGCCCAACTATGATCCTAATCCCAATCCCCAAAGCTCCCCTAGACCCTTATCAGTTTGTCTGGAGAAGGCCAGCGAGCCAACCGGTCCCTGGGCCCTGGAGCACCGCTTCTACCCGCACGGCTGGCTCCAGGTGCTCAGCTGCGCCTACTGGTTCCGCCGGCCCCACCTCGCCTACCTGCCCTTCTTCCTCGCCTACAGCCTCCTCCTCGCCGTCGTCTACTTCACCCTCATCGCCCCCCACGAGCTGACCCTCCTCTCCCTCCGCCCCACCATGTTCCGCTACATTGGCAACTTCCTCCTCTACAGCGTCCGCTGGGGAAGTGCCGCTGCAGCAAGTGGAGAAGGTTAATAAGAAAGTAGTCAAGTTTGGTAGTTCTAAAGTAGTAGTGGTCCTAAGCTAAGCTAAGCTAGCTAAAATAAACATGCAAACAATTTTGAATAAGTGGTAGCTGCTGCTGATGCTGCTTTACTGCTGCACTGTACCAAAAGAGTTGTACAGTTGAATTACCTAGAAATAGGTTTATAGAGAGAGATTGTCCACAGACTGAGAGACTGAGACTGTGTGCGCGAGTCAAAGTGATGTGTGTGAGTGGTATTGTGGTTTGCGTTCACAGATGATCAAAGGAGATGATTGGGAAAGGAAAAAGGAAAATGGGGTACATACCTTGACTGGAGGGCAAGGCCTGGGTCTGTCTGTTTGTCTGTCTGTCTGTCTTTGAGGTGTGTCCAGTGAGAAGGAGGAGGAAGGTTTAAATGTGTCATGTGCGCGTCTGTTCTGTTGTCAAATTGGGAACAATTGAGAATGTAGGAGTTGAGGAGGGAAGGAGACATCGATCATTGGAGGAGGAGGAGAAAGAGGAGGAGAAGGTATGGGAGGAACGGGAGAGGAGGTAATTCTTGAGACGATATTTCAGGTAAGTTTGTACGTGAGTGAGAAAGTGAGTGTTTGCACGACAAATCAATTCACCACCACCACCACCACCACTACTACTACGACTTGTGCACATTAAAGAGTATGGTGGCGATGAAGAGAAAGACGATGGTCCACGAGGCGGAGACGATAAAGCCAATGGCCACGTCAAAGTGGTGCAGCGGGTCCCAACCCCGATAGAGCATGTACCGCACCGCCTCCAGCGACTTCGCCTGGCTGAAGAAGTTGGCGATGAAGACCAGAGGCGGGGGCATCGTGTCCACCGGCCAGACAACACCTAAAAATAAAACGTAAAAATAAACTCCACAAAACTCCCGAAAAAATCGAAAAACTTACCACTGAGGAGAAACTGCGGAAACATGCTGCCCATACAGGCGGCCAGCGTGAAGCTCTCCTCCTTGGCAATGGCCGAGATGAGCACCCCGTAGCTCATCCCGCAGACGCCCTGCATGACAATCAGAACACTGATCCAGAAGACCGGCCCAATGTTCGGTATCTCAAAGATGAAGAAGGCAATGAGGAGGACGCTGAAGGTCTGCAGAATGACCACCACCGTCTGGGTTATGACGTGAGAGAGGATGTACTCATTAGGGTTCACCCCCGACACCAGCGACCGCTCCAGCAGGCCGTCCTTCCGCTCCAGGACCAGGGTGAGGGCGGCGGTGGCAATGGAGGCGAAGAAAGCCAGCGAGAGGATGAACCCGGGCGCCATGAACTCGGTGACGGTAGGGTTGGCCTGGCCGAGGATGGGCTTGCCAATCTAGAAGAGAAAAGGGGGTGAAATTGGTGAAAAAGTTCGAAAATAGAAAATTAGGAGTTTGGTAGTGTACATGAATGGGCGGATCCGCCAGCTTCTCCTCCATGCCGTGCTCGACGAGCATCCGCCGGGCAAAGGTGCCGAACGCCTCGTAGACCTTCTCGCGAATGGAGCCGGCGTGGAATTGAGCTAGAAAGAAAAAAAAGATAAAACAAATATTAAATACCGATTCCAACCAAAAATAGACCGAAAATACTTACAGCTCATATCGAGGTACAGGTTCACCCTGGCCATGTCCAGCGTCTCATTGTCAACTACCAACAGGTCAACTGACTTCTGGTAGAGTGCGGCGCTAAAGTTGGAGCCAATGGTTATGAGGGCCCGGCTCTCGCCGCCCCACACTGCCTGGTAGCCCGCCTCAAAGGAGTTCACCGGCCGCAGGTCAATGGTGCGATTGTCAATCGACTGGAGAAAGTCCCGGCTGTACTGCGGCGGCTGCTCGGCGTTGTACACCGACACGGGGATGTCGTACGGTGGGCGGCCCAGGCAGAGGAAGAAGAGGCTGCCTGGAATTGAGGAAAAAATGGGGTAAAAAGAGTTAGGATATGATAAAGTCGATCCTAAAAGGAAATACTTACACTGAACCGCCGGGATAAAGGCGGTAAAGAGCATCACCGGGAGGTTTCGCCACATCCGGATGAAGTTCTTGGTGAGCAGGGCGGAGCTTCGGGCAAAGTGATCCAGAATGGCATTCCGCTTCATCAGCAGCCGATTGGCCATCACCTGCGCGTCCTGCATCTTCCGGTGCTGCTGCGTGTGCGAGAAGATGGGCGACGTGGGCGAGTGGGCGGTAGTTTTGTTATTTGTAACAACGGGAGAAGTTTTTTCTGAGCTGCTGCTAATGTTTCCGTTTTCGAGGTCTTCGGAAAAGCACACCACTGCGGTTTCTGTGGGCGGCTGACTGGGCACCGGAACTGAGGTGGTGACAATGGCTGCTGTACATTGATGTTCAGTGCTCGAGGCAGCAGGAAGAGCTGTGCTTGAAGAGCTGCCTGCCTCCTCTTCACCTTCCGACTTTTGAATAGAGACGGAAAGAAGTTCTTCCTCATCTTCTCCTCCCTTGATCATCATCATCTCGACGTCTTTCTCCTTCTCCAGAAGCGGCTTCTTGATGATGGCTTTCTGATCAGCTGATTGATTATCACCTTCTTCCTCCGAGGTCTTCTTACTGCGACAGAGGGCGAGAAAGACCTCCTCGAGGTTGTTCAGGCGCAGTCGGCGAATCAGCGACTCGGGGTTGCCCTCCTCGAGGAGCGATCCGTGACGCATAAAGGCGACCAGGTTCGCCAGGCGGGCCTCCTCGATGTAGTGCGTCGTGATGATGACGGTGATGCCGTGCTCATCGGTTAGAGATCTAAACAGAGGGGAAAAGAGCGGTTAAAATTTTTCAAAAATATTAAAAAAAATTTCTCTTACCTCAAATGCGACCAAATGGACTGCCTCAACACCGGGTCGATGCCCACCGTCGGCTCGTCCAGCACCAGCAGGGGCGGCTTGTGCACTAGAGCGGCGGCCAGCGACACTCTTCGCGCCTGCCCTCCACTGAGCTTCCCCACCATCGCCGACTTGTCGGGCAGCTCGAGAAAGGAGATCAGGAAGGCGATTCGCCCGTTGATGACCGCCGCCGGCAGTCGGTAGAGGCGGCCAAAGAAGAAGAGCGTCTCCTGGATGGTGAACTCATTGAAGAGGCCAATCTCCTGGGGCATGTACCCGACGCCAGGCCCGGGGACCAGCGCCCGATGCGAACCAGGTACTTCTCCAAAAACTTTCACGATGCCTCTCTTGGGCTTGAGGGAGCCCACCAGGCAGTGAACTAGGGTCGACTTGCCGCAACCCGAAGGGCCGAGGATTCCATAGCTGAAGAAAAGGTCGAGATTAAATAAGTTCGAAAAAAGGAGTTCCCCCGAACTTACATACTGCCCACCGGCACCTTGATGGTAATGTCATTGAGCGCATTGACCGCCTTCTTCCCCCTCCCGTAGGCAAAGGTGACATTGGTGACCGTGGTGGCGTACTGCGGAATGGCCCCGGCCCCAGAAGAGCTTGAAGCGGCCATCGTTCCGCCGCTGATCGACATCACTTTGTCTGGTGTCTTGCTGCGGAAGGAAAGGCAAGTGTGTGTCTTTGGCAAACAGTTGTTGTCTCTCTTGGCAGATTAGTTATTATGCGTTCGTTTCTGGTGAGTGAACGAGGAACTTCTGAGTTTGAAAAGAAAGAGAAAAGGGGAAAGCTGTTAGCGAAAATCACTCAATCACTCGTTCAATCAATCAGTAAAAAAGAGACAAAAGGTAACAAACAATTAAAAGAGCAGCAGTTGATGAGTAGTGTTGTTGATGTTGCTCATCAGTCTCTCGCCAGTAAAGGCCAAAAAACAGAAAAGAGTGAAAAAAGTCCCGACTGAGTGAGCAAAGAGCAGAAAAGGCAACATTCGACAGAAGTAATGGTCGTCCGACCAAACACACACACACTTCAGCAAGCACACAAGCTGCTGGAAATAATGGTCGGTGGTGGTGGTAATCGAGAGGAAAGGCAGGCATGAGCAAACACACAGCTAGCTGAGCATAGATGAACAGACAACTACTCTTTACTTCAATCACCCCCGAAAGTGCAAACTGCCTCAGCTGAACTGTGCTGCTTTCGAATAACAAAACCAGTTTCGAAAGCACACTCTCTACAAATTGGCCCTCTCTTGTACGACAGAGAGTGTACGGCGGCACAGAGAGGTATTGTACAGCAGCAGCAGTGTTGTACACTGTACAGTGTACAGCAGAGGCCACTTAACACTGAAAGGGGAGGGGAGCAGGCGATGATGATTGAGTGGCAGTGAAGTTCTGCTGCTGCTGCTGCTGCTGCCTCGACCTTGCAGGGTACGAGGGTGCTCGTTACCATCAAGATCATTTCATTCCCCTAAAGCGTCGTCTGATTACCTATGCAAGGAGTGTGGAATAGTAGTGGTGGTGCTGTTATGCATAACATGCATCAAGACAAGGACGGACAGAGGACATGGCAGTGCACATTTAGAACATCGGTGTGGGAACATCAGAAATCATCGAAAAAGAATGCGAACAGGAAAGTGCGGAAAGATGAGCTAAAATTACAGAGAAAGACTTTTGCCATTTAGAGCATACCCTCCTCCTTTTCCTCCTCCTCGAAGCAGATGGGAACAACAACATACCAAAAGTATAAGAAGAGTAATTCAGTAGCAGTGAGCAGATGGGACGCCCACCACCGAAAATGCACTCAATATTTCCTGACAAGAAAAACAGAAGCCTAAAACAGCCCAAAGCATGGTCAGTCAGAACACACAAGAACAACAACAAGAACAACAAGAACAGCAGCAGAGCACATTATTATAAGTGGGGGCTGTACAGCGGCGGCAGCATCGGCAAATCAGCCCCAAAGTGCCCAGCTGCCACCGACAGAGACAGACATCTAAGAAAACATCATTGAGAAAAGAAAAACAAAAAGAAACGGAAAAAGCAATTCCAGTTAGAGCTTGCCACTTTACGCACGAAAGAGGGAGAGACAGAAAGAAGTGATCGAGAAAAGTGTTACACATCAGAGATGAGGAACAAGCAAAACAAACAAAACAAACAAAAACAGTGAAAGATGCTACCCGAAAATGGAAACAAAGTAGACAGGACAAGCCTGAATGCACTTATCTTGTCTCACAAGGGAGACAAGCAAACACTTCCAATGATTAGAGGGAAAGGAAAGTAATCCGCTTAGAGGCACAGGAGAAGGAGGACATGCTGTAGACATTTTTGATGTACGAAAGGAGCACTTTCCGTCGACTACCACTCCCACTTTACGGCTACCCCTCCCCTCCTTTACCGATTCGAGGGCTTATGAAATGGCCATCTTTTGTGAAGACCATTCAGTAGGGGATTCAGTGGAGCGCGTGCTGGTGCTGGTGGTCTGTGTGTGTGTGTGTGTGCATCATCCTCCTCAGGGCATCGGCACCATCAATCATCATCATCACTATCATCATCATCATCACCACCATCACCCTATACCGCTACACTGTTATTCACCACCAAAACGCTTGGCTGAAGGACAGCTCAGGTTCAGGGTGAACAGAAAAAGAATATAAAGTGAATCACCATCATCATCATCATCATCCTCATCAAGATCATCAGTAACCAACAAAATCTGGTGGCACTGACATTGAGGCAAACAAGCAAATAACAAAACAACCAAGTCAGGCACACTCATACAGCCTTCAATTCCTGCTGCGAACTAGAGTCAGGTAGAGATAGAAAGCAATGTCAAGGCACTGGCCACCTTTCCTCTCTCTTTCTCTCTGCTGTCACCTGCTCTGAATCCCAATAGTAATGAGGCATGGCAGTGCCCGAATCACGACACCGTGTCGCCGCGCCTTCCCTTCCCTCCTTTCCCTTCCCTTCCCTTGTCCCGGTGCTTTCCCAGACGACCAAGACGTATTAAACGCAATGCCAGTGCCAGTAAATCGTACGTTCGACAGCACAGGACAGCAGTGGTACCCAATGGGGTATTTATAGAAGGCAGCAGAACCATCTTCAATTTTTAATGAACAAAAAGTGGGTATATTCTACCAAAGACGACGTCAGGACGATAGTTCCACACACACACACACACACACACATGCTGCTTTTCTGGTTCTGGTCGTCCAGGCAAGACACACACAGACAAACATGCCTGACATTTAACGAGGCAATTACCAAAGAGAGGAAGAGAAAGGAAAAACAGCAGCAGCAGCAGCACGCATAGCTCTCACCTGAGCAGCACCAACTTTCCTCGACCAAAAACAGAGACAAAAACAGCCTCTCTTTCTTTCTCCCTTTTTCTTTGTGCCTTGTCATCACATGCTCTCTCTTTTTCTATCACAGCGACAATATTAGAAGAAAAAGAAAGTCTGAGAAGGCCAACAAGAAGAACAAGAGCAGAAGCACCGGAGAGGAGGATTGACTCACTTTTCACTAGAAGACTAAACAAAAGGAAAGAAGTGGCAATGTCATCGTCGGCTAAGGTCTGCTAAACCAAACAGATCTAGATCAAAGCTTTCCCTTTGATCAGATTACAGCGGGAAAGTTGGTCTTTGAAACGGGAAAAGAGCGTCCAAAACCCCCAAATCCAAACTTACATTTCACAACATTTTGGCAAATGAAGTGGAGGAGAGTAGCGTGTCGCCGATTTTGCGAATGAGCAGAAAACTGTTTTTTTTTCAGTCAGTCAGTCATCTGCAGTCAAGTTCAAGTTTGTGCTGCTGCTGCACTGAAGTTGTGGTTGTCGTTGTTTTCAACACCGGTCGATCAGTGGGGAGTACTGTAAAGTTGTAGATGAACACAGAACAGTTCCTTCCAAGAAAACAGGCAGAAGAAGAATCTGATGACACACACACAACCACACACACCTACGCCGACACTTGGATCAATCGATGTGCCGCCGACGACGGTCCAAGAGCAGAGAGCTGAGAGAGAGAAGAAGAACGCGGTTCGGCGGCGACAGAAGAGAGAGAAGCACTAACTGACGAGTAAACCGACGACACCGCGGCGGCAGAGGGGAATCGCACCGAATCAACCACACACACACACAGCCACTGTCAGAAACGACGAACAATAGCACTGAGAAGAAGAGCTCTCTGGCTGAGGCAAAAGCACAACTCACTGCCACTGCTGCCGCTCCGAAGCAGTTGTGTGAGGACGGCACAAATGGCAAGTGTGTCTGGTGAACGAATACACAGCTGAAGCTGAAGCTGAAGCTACCATTACCACAATGGCTGCTGGTGGCACAAGTGCACAGTACGGTAAGCAAGGGGAAAGAGAGAGAGAGAGAGAGGGAAGAGCAAAAGTACGGGATAAAGAGGATAGCGCATGGGCGCCGACGAGAGAGAGAGAGAAAAAGAACGGCGACAGGATTCACAGCTGCTTCTACTGCCTGTCACAGCCGACTCGAATTGAGCGAAGGAGAAAGAGCAACCAAGCGGCTGCCCGGAGAGTGTCGATGATCTTTTTCGAGAGAGAGTGACTGGCTATATATCATAAGCGGAAGAATTAAGGAATCCCAAGAATCCAAGAGCTGCATGGATCTGCGCATGGGATAGAGAGAGAGAGAGAGAGAGAGAGAGAGAGAGAGAGAGAGAGAGAGAGAG
>JAALOO010001235.1_pt1 | contig 18457 bp, 19 predicted proteins | sample 7257641 | NCBI WGS metagenome assembly JAALOO01 (sample SAMN14085613, study PRJNA598686) | mite metagenome | biome: ENVO:01001000; feature: ENVO:01001002; material: ENVO:01001226; isolation source: single female mite from University of Michigan culture on fish food culture... ...
CAACCATCCGACAAAACTCGCTATGCTTGATCTTTATTTATATTTTAGCCTTATACCTAATTTATTTATCGTTTCTCATCAACTTGGTCGCATTCTCGTGAACTGCTCTGTCTCAACTTTCAGACTCTTCTACTGTTGACACTACCACCAGAGCACACACAGCACAACTATTAACAAGGGCAAAATTGTAAAGCTGCTCGAGTCAGCACAGAGTGAACTCTGTACAGTGGTTGTGTGTGTACGGTAATCGGATTTGTGTCAGATCAGAGCGGACGGGCCAGTCGTATTTTGACACCAGCACTAGGAAGGCAAGGATGAGGTCTATTGAGGGCACTCTTTTCAGAAAGGGCTTATCACTAGGACTAACTGTACAGCAGCTCCAGCTTTATCTCGTGCCCAAATATCACCAGTGCGTTTAGGTTTAGGTTTAGGTTCAATCTATGTTATGTCTTGTTTGTGTGTGTTTAGTGAAACACAGACACAGACGATGTGTAGCCAAGGACACAAATCGAGTGCAGTTTGTGTGCGTGTGTTTGATTTAGCTTAGTTTGGTTTGGTTTGGTTTGTTTCGCTTCACTAGCTGCACTTGTTTCTTTTGCTTCTTCCCATTGGTCAATCGATGTAGAGTAATAACTGCCCGTAAAGTGGCTTCCTTTATCTACATATTGAGAAAAATGATTGCCAGACAGAAAAATGTCAAGCAGAACTGAAAATACACGATTGTGCACAAACGTTGAAATTGATCAGTGATTTCCTCTTTCCGGTGTTTGTACAAAAAGAGACAAAACCAGAATTTTATGTTGCAATTTCTGATCTGAAAAAACAGACGTTCATTGCCTCACTTCTTCATTTGCAAATGCAAATGACCCATGAGTCTGGGACACACAGCAGCGGCGGCGGCAACAACAACAAAAATTTCAGTTCATTCACCGCAGTAATCGTAATCGGCTATTCAACAACTTGGCCTTCCTTTCAGAAAATCTCATTATTTTCTGAAGTGCAAGTGATCTGAGTTGACCACAAATCATCAAAAAGCAAGTTGCTACCATTCAAGTTCATTCCAGTACTCTACCAGTTTACCTTTGTACTTTTTGGGCTTTCACAAATGAGCGACACCAGCCACACAGCTCGAAGACGAGCCTCTGCTGAAGCTGACGGCGGAATAAGTGACGGGGCAAGGGATGAAAGAGGGGAAAAGGATTTCAGCCGAGTACTGGCCACACAGAGAGGTGAGGGCTGGAAGAAAGTGCAAAATGTCATTGGAAAGTGGAATGCCAGCGGTTTGGAAAATTTGGGCTCCGATGGCGGTGGTAGTGGTGGTGGTGATACACCGGCAACCAAAAGAAAACGGAGAAAAGGCGTGGACATGCTGATCACCCTGAGTGAGGCCATCTTTGGTAGTCACGCAGCCATCAACTCCAGCAACAGTTCCTCGCTCTACCTGATCATCCACTACATCCTCCGACTGATCGTCCTCGTGCTCTGTCTGCTGGGCTGCTTCGTTCAGATCGGCACCATCATGAGCATCTTCTTCAACTACCCAGCTATTGTCTTTGTAGACCTGCATCCAATGGAGAAGCTGTTGCTGCCGTCGATGACAATTTGCAATGATAACCGGGTGATGCGTAGCAAACTGGCCAAGTACGACGCCGAGTTCGCTCGAGAGTGGAGCAAGCTGGTCAACAAGACGGAGACCGAGGAGAAGGAGAAGGAAGAGGGTGCTGCTGGTGGCAAAGGAAAGGGCGGCAAGGAAAGCACTGACGGTACTGAGGCAACCAGTCAGTCGGCCAAACTGGTAAGTATTGAGTCAGTATTGAGGTTATCTGGCAAATGCTCTAAATCTATGGTAATCGACGTTGTCGTCGACGATTTCCACCCTGCCACTGACAGGTCCAGCAGCAGCTTATCGACAACCTCATTCGTACAATGCTCTCCAATTTGACGGTAATTGAAAACGATGTTTCAGACACTGTGGGTGCTGCTAGTTGGTTCTCTTTTTTCCACATTTTTGCTTGCTCATTTGTTTGAACAGCTAAGTATAGCACCACTACCACCACCAGAACCAGCGTCACCAGAGATTACGACAAAGATTTCGACTCTACTGTCATTATTTTTCGATTTCATGTTCTTTTCACTCTACTATTAGGTATCGCAGTTTATGGCGTTTGGCATCACCGTCGACGATTTTCTCGACGTCAACTTTTTCAAGTGCGCCTCCGATAAGAGCCATCCCACGCAGAAGTGCATGTATGTCAACTTGAAAAAAGTGCAAAATAAAGGGGGAAAATCGACTAGGCGATTTATCACTCTTTTTGTTAGGTTTATTTGTTCGTTTGGATTTTACATCTAAATCTGATGACCTTCTTTTCTCTTTTCACTCCACAGTCAGCTGTCTAATCTCCTTACGACGGCTCAGGAGAACGGCAACTGCTTTACGCTTTTCCATCGGTCTGGCACGACAAAGGACGAACTGGATGAAATCGCCATCAAGGCGGGCCTCTCAGAGTCGGCCGTCGTGCGCGGCTCGGCCAATGAGTCGGTTAACATTGAGATGAGCCTGAAGCCCTTTGCTCCCAATGAGATTATCCGATTTCGGGTCAACTTCCAGGAGGAAGAATACACGACGCTGAATGAACCCGTCTCAGGGCGGTTCATCATTCACGACAACCGGGAAATTGCCGTTGTACGGGAGAAGAGCTACCGAATTGAGCCGGGAAAGTTTTACATTTTCTACCTGACAAAGGAGACGGATGAGCTGTTGGAGGCGCCCTACTTTACCGACTGCCGCAAGTACAATGCCGGTGGCAAGGAGAGTGTTTCAGAGGCTTCATATGGAAAGAAGGCAGATAATAAGACGGTAGTAGCAAATGCAACCGCCACGGCCACAGCAATCAAAGAAGAAGCAGCAAGCAAAAACAGCAGTGCTGCTGCTGCTAGTGATAATTTGATACTGCTGGAGGAGCCTAGCTCAAAAAGCAACTGGTATGGAAAAACAGTTTTCTTTTGTTTAGTTATAACATACTGTTTCATCTGTAGCATCCTCACCTGCATCAGCCGAAAAACCATCGCTACCTGCAACTGCTGGCCCCCTGAGTTGCCCTTTCTCTACACAGGCAGCAGCGACAATGGAACAGTGAACGGAACCACAGCTAACAGCATGAACAGCCTGCACTGGTGTGACTGGCGAGAGAAGCCGCCGATAGTGAATGCCAGTGACAAGCCAAATCACCTCACCTGGTTCCAGTACTGCTTCAACACACACGAGGAGGCCTGCAATGCCGCCTGTAAGCCTGACTGCAGGTGAGGTGCCGGTGGTGGTGGTGAAAAGGGGCCACAAGATTCCACGAATTCTAAAAGCAAACCTACTCTGATTGTTTTGCGCCCAAATTAACCCGTGCACTACTGACTGACTGATTTACTCTATTTGCCCACTCTAGCATTGACCGTTATCGCATTACCAAGGAGGATATTGAGTGGCCGTCAAGGGAGCGAATTGTGAGTAGGCTTGTTGTTGAGTAGCCACGCACCAGAGTAGACAAGAATGCAGACAATAGAGAGAAAGCAGTGGTGAAGCAGTGGTAAAAGCAACCGAAATAAATATGTTGCAATCAAATAACAATAGGAACGCAGCGAGGAGAAGGACGACCTGAAGAAGCTGGCCGCCTGCTGTGCCGTCATCTCCATTCGCTACTGGACTGCAGAGCAGAAGATTAACAAATACAAGCCACGTTTTGAGGTAAGCGTTTCTTTTTTCCTTTTCAATTCTAGTTACCGGTTAACCACAATTTATTTGTTTCCATTTGAAATAAAAATACCACCAATTGTCTGCTGCCAAACAATAATAGGTCGCTGAGTTCACCTCCTACATCGGTGGACTGCTGTCCATGTGGCTGGGTTTCTCACTTTTTGGCTTCTACGGCCTCAGCGAGAAGGCCATCGTTCGACTGGTGAACAGCTGCCTGGAGAGACGGCGACTGAGGGCGGCCATCAAAAAGGCAAAGAAAGCTGCCGGTGCAGGACACGCCAAAGGCAACATTTCCCGACTGTGGGAGCAAACCAGTCAGCGGCTAGTGGAACGATCAAAACGGCTCAAAGAGCTCACCGGGTCACTTGCTGGCTCGCCTATGTCCATGTTTGGAAGTTCCAGTCCAGCTGTGGAGGCCAACGGCTTGGGGAGGCAACAGCAGCAGCAGACCAGTGTAAAGCAAGTTGAGCCACATTTGCCGTACAGAGCCAGCAACCGAAGAAAACCCGCCGGGGGTGGTGGTGGTGGTGGTGGAAGTCAGTCACCGCTAGTTAGGCAAATTCAAAACTGGCGTTCAATTTACTGAGTTTCATCTCGACTAGCAAGTCCGGTTAGTTTTTGCTGAAGAAAAAGATAAATGTACTAGTTTTAATAAGGTCAAGATGGACTTTACTCTTGATCTATCGGTCTGTCTGTTTGTCGGTCTGTGTGTCATTCGCATGACTGCCCTAATTTGCAATGATGCAAACTGTGTTAGCTCCACAGCTAAATATCCTTTATATCCATGTTTGTTACTAGAGTTATTATCTAGTTGAACTACAGTATTTAAGTGTTCGTATATAATTTTAGTATTATTAACAGTAAAATGTTGTAAAGGAAAAAACAGGAAAGAGAAATGGATGAGACTGTGGTGTTGGCACTGGTGCTGGCAATTGATGGTGGTGCAGCTGGAAATAAAGTAAACAGGCAGACAACCCGAGTCAAGTGTTGATGTTATTGCTGTTGTTGTCAGCAAAGGAAAACTACTGGCCACTTTACTGCCGGATTGGAGAAAAGAAAAAACAAAAAGAATGTAGTGTGTATTTGGCGAAACGAAAAAATATCAGGAAAAAGCAGTCTGCTGCTTCTATAAATCTGAAGGGGGAAATGAGTGCGATGAAATGCAATGATGTACAGTCAGGAGACAGAGCTGAAGATGACAGAGAGAGAGATGAACGACAATGGGAAATGATTTTCTTTTTTGCTTTCAACGGAGTAAATGAAAATATGCCGACGCAACCTCAGTTCCTACTACCACTACCAGCACCAGCATTGTTAGCCCTACCAGAGGACGCACTTGTTGGCTCGGTTCATCTTGCTGTCCTTCTTACAGTTAAACGCCTTGGTGAACTCATCAAAGTTGGCCAACGAGCCAAGCACTCGAATCGATGGCGGACTGTGCACATTTTGTACGTTGATTTCACTTGGATCCAGACGGGCGCACCACATCTATTTTCGTAGCGATCGGGTAGCAATCACAGTTGAAGTAATAAAAGGCCAAAGCAACAAAAACAACAAAAGTAAATGAAGAAAAGCCCGATTAGAATGCGGAGAAACATATAAAAAAATAAAAAGAGGGAAAAGAAGAAATGCATCAAAATCAAATTTTCTAAAGGTCTACTGTACATGTACTGTACATCTCAGCAGCAGCATTTAGACTTACAGTAGCAAAAGAGATGAAGAAAAGCTGATCCGGGGTGAAATTTGCCAGGTCGACGGGCAGACGCTGCATGCCCGCTTCGGGATTCTCCAACTTAAACTTCTGGAATGCACTGTAAGACTGACGAACGCCACCGTTGTCAGCTTTTGGAACGGTGAGATTGTCGTCGGTATGTGTTGTTACGTAATTTGGACAGTGGGAACAGAAAGGGAGAGAGGAAGGGGCAAAATTATAAAGAAAAGGGAAAGGAGTGAATAAATTAGCATCCCGAGAACTGGAAAAACTCTCGAACGATTACAGCTTTAGCCGTTTCCACTGTTAAAGTGGAAGAGTTTGTCAAAGTTGCAGGCAAATTGTTCATTAACTCGCTCAGAAAATTCCGTTGAATTTTTGCAAAGTACATCTCTCTGAGTAGTTTAGCCGAGGTGGTACCATCAATTAGGGATGATAAGTAGGCAGACAAAACACACACACACAAAAGCTGTCTTTTAAAGCCCACAAGTCACAGTCTACCTACAAACTGTCTTCTCAAAATCTAAAAATACCAAAAAGCTACTACAAAATAGAATGTCACTAACCGATGTTTTCCTCCAGTGTGGCATTGCCGTCGATATGAATGGACTGTTCCTGGTAGCCGGAGTACTGATCCACAAAGCACTTGGTCTTCTGGTGAAAACTGGCCAGCGTCTTGTCACTCCACCACTTTTTTAAAGCCCCCTCAAAGTCGTACAAACGACCTAAAAAAGGTAAACCAAATTAAAAAAATTAGTCTGCTTTTAAAAATCTTCTTTTATATTTCTTCCAGTACAACTCACCACTGTTATCCATTGAATGCGTCATCTCGTGCCCGAGAATCATGCCCATTGAACCAAAAGTGACGGCTCTGTTTTTTCAACAAAAAGAAAAAAGAAGGGTTTTGTTGTTTTGAGTAATGGAATGTTAAGAAAAAATAAAAATTTAAAACATGGGAAAAGGAAATTTGATAAGACTTACTTTGGAACGCCGTCCTGGTAGAAGAAAGGCGATTGCAGAATGGCCGCTGCACAGAGAGAAAAATCACAGTTAGCGGCTTTTATTTGTTTTTTTGTTGTGTCTAGGGAGGGGCAAAAATGCCTCTCAATCTTCCACTCTAATTGACAAACCTGGAATGTCTGCAATGTTGCACCGAAAAAGCAAAGAAAAAGAAAATGAGAGATGATGATGAAGAAGTTGGAAAAGGGTCAAATAGGACAAAAAATGAAGAAAAAATACTTTTTATTACAACCGCTTTTAAAAAGTCACCGTCATCAGGAGTACTTACAGACGCCATTGGTAGTGAAGTAGTAGAAGGCATTCACGTCGATTATTTTACGGTGACCGGGCCAACTGAATAAAATGGAAAATAAAAAAAGAGAAAAGGTGCACTCTTGTTAACTAGGTTTGCTTTTTGTGAAAGTCAAAACACTTTCGTACCTTGTCAGCTGAGCACTGCTGCTGTGCAGCCGCTCCGTCAAATCGCGATTCTCCAGATTTTGGCCCACTCTAGTCACCTCAATTACCGAGCTGAAGTAGTTTTTAGGGTTGATTTTGTTAAACTGCACGTAAAAACTGTATGGTTACTGAAAAGTCTATCTATTTTTAGACTTCCACAAATACCTCATGACTGTACTTCTCAAACTCCGCGTTAACGGAGTACCAGTCCGGTGAGCCAATGTGCATTGACATGTGCTCCAGTTTCTTCAACGCCATTGCAATGGTGTCCTTGTCCATCCACTCGCTCTTCGTCAGTGTGGTCTTGAAGGCGTCCCTCAGGGCGGCGATGATGCTGTCCAGCTCTTGGCGCCAGTCGCCGGTCAGTTTTGCCACTTTGTCCAGGTAAAACTTGCCCATCAGCTCTGGCAGGTAGCGGGAGGTCTCCTCGTAGCAGATATTGCCCATCACCTCAGGGTCGGTCATCGACTCGGTCACCAGCAGACTGACCATCTTTGGAGTGGTGTGACTGGCCGCCGCCATGACCATATTGGTGATCAGGTAGTTCGCTATGACGGCCCTTTTTGTTTTTGCCATGAAACCGGCGGCCTTCTTCAGGTACTCAATGTCCGGCACAAAAAACTCCTGGTCGTTTCTCATGGCAATCTCCTTGGTGAACATGTCCTCGATTACCAGCGTCAGATTGAAGCCACCACCGTGAAGTATCTCCTTCAAGTGGGTAAAGTTGAAGAGGTACTTTTCGTAGCCGTCCTGGTACTCCTCCATGGGCACAATCGGCTGAGCGCTATCTTCCAGTTGAGCTTGCAACGTGGAGATTGCCTCCAACTGTTCGACCCAGTACGCCTGATCAGTGTTAGAGGCTGGAAAACCAGAGTGATCCTTTAGCTCCTTGATGATGGCCAGGTACTTTTTTTCAAGGTTCGGATCAAGTTTGATTTTTTTCGGCGATTGAGTTGGTGCAATTCCATCCGAATCAGCTTGCACTTCTTCAGCCTTTGCCTGTGATCGTCTGCCGACAAAGGTGTACTTGTACTTGTCGCTCATGAAGGGAACCTTGTTGTATCCGCCAAACTCGACAATGTTCTCCTTGATCTTGTACGGTGGGCCAATCTTGATCAGCGTCCGGTTTGGGTTTTTCAGGTCAGTCACCGCCTCAATGCGGAGAATGTAGAACATGTCCAGCTTGGTCATCTGCACGTAGGCTTTCTCCCAGTGAAAGGATGCCTCGCTCCAGTTTCGCTCCACCATCGGCCAGCCGCCCATGTCTTTGATAAGGCTGAAGAGCGACCCATATCCAGTGGTGTTCCGTTGATCTATATTGAAAATCAGCGCAAAAATATTTTTTGTTAGCAAGATATTTGTTGTCTACAAAATTAGCTACGTCTCTTACCCTTATCGAGACAACCATGAAAGAAATCGTGCAGTTTACTGAACACCATGCTATTGTTAGTGTCTGCCTGGAATTCTTTCTTATTCTTGTTTAGTTTCTCCTTGATCTTGTCACGAATCTCGTAGAAGACCTTTACAAAGTGGCTCCACGATTTGACGCGCAATGGAATGGGATGGTCCTTCAGGTACGAGCCGCAAGCGAATTTGTAGAAATCATCGCAGGGAGAGGCGTCTAGGTCAAGTGAATTCAGCAGATAACGGCCTGGAGAGTGAAATATAAAATTCAATAAAAGTGTAAGAGAGGCAAACAAAAAAGCACATACAACGACAACAGTAGACATTGCAGAAAAATTGAATAAAAAGTAGTAAAAACAAAAGAAAAAGTATAGTTTGTAGAAACAAAAGCAAGATCAAAGTTTTTTTACAGAAGAAAGAAAAAGCAGGGCACTTACTGGCGTCGATGCATTTGTCAGTACGGCAAACGTGCTTGTCCGCGTCATCAGTCGTATTGGCTGTTGTCGGCTTCACCGTCGTCGTCGTCGTCGGTGGCTTTGCACTTGAAGCAGAGGTGGAAGATGCAGTGGTTCCTGATGGGGCCGTTGGGGCCCCAAAGGCAACTGAATCCGCGTTCACTTTGTTGCTTCCACCATTACTGCTCAGACTGTTTACCTCCCCTTCTTCCTCATTCCCGTCGTCAATATCTAAAAGCAATTTGTTATGTGAGTGTGTTATTTAAATTTATTATCATAGGCTGCTGCTGCTGTTGTTGGTTCAGCTTTTCACTATCTTTTTCTTGTTATTGTTGCATTAGATAAATGGGGGAAAAGTAGGGGAAAATAACAAATCCCCATCTTTCAAAAGGGGGCAAAAGGTTATCTCAAGGCCATTATGTTAAAGAAGATTTTAAAAAAGTCTTTCTCCTTCTTAGCTCAATTTAATTTAATGCCTGGTGCTGCAGATGTTGCTTTTAAGCACTCAACTACTGTTGATGGTTTCAACTGTGCTAGCATTGGTGAGGAATTAGTAATTTCTACTTTCACTATCATTCTAAAATTTGTATAGTTTTTTTGTTTGAGTGAAACAAAATCGTTTGAAAAAAAGATGGACAGCCGCCATCTGAAAGAAGAGGGCAACGTCTTTTCGGACACCAGAACTGCCTCTTCTGCCTTGTTTATCCGATTAAAAGCAAACAGAATTCGCACAGCAGGATTCGGTGTCTTTGTTTCACCACAAACGACTAGCAAACAAAAAAAAGAAAAGAGAGGTCACTTACAGTTGTCGTTCTTTCCCACTGTCAGTCGGTGGGTTCGTTGATCGCTGTCAACTTTGTTGACACTATTCTCCTCTCCTCCTCCTCCTCCTCCCCGGGCTACTACTATTTCTTGCTGATTATAACTTTTGATGACGACATTTTGCCTTGAACTGGGTAAACAGTTTACAGGAGAGAGAGAAGCTGCAAGGAAGGCAGTGGAGAGAATCAGCAGAAAAAGTGAAGGCACCGCTCGGAAGTATCTTCCGGCGGTCAGTGGCCGTGAATTGAATTGTTTGGTGCACTCTCTGAGGGCATTCTCTTTGCGCACACGGCATCTACCTGTGGCAGAACGAGAGGACTTATTTAGACGACTTCTGCGCGGCTGAAGGGTGACAGAAGTAGTAGAAGTGGTGTGGTGAGAAGGTTGTTGAACAGCATCTGATGTTGATTTGATTGTTATTGATTGATGGCGATCGACGGCGGCGGTGGTAGCAGTGGTGGTGATGGTGGTGATGTTTATGAAAGTGTTGGTAGTGGCGGTGGCGGTGGCAGTCGTACATGTGCACCGGCTGCACTCACTCAATTGATCATCCGTCATTATTAGCTTCTTTCTCAGCTGCCCCCTCACTGGCAAACTGTACGGTAATTGTCGTCCTCGTCGCTGGAGGTGGTACTCACTTTCAACTGTTCCCATTGTACTCTGCACAAATAGAATGAAGTAGTGAAGGGATTCAAGTTTCAAGTACTGGTGTGCCGAGAGCTGCTGGGCCCGGGCTTATTGATTAGCTGAAGTGGTAAAAGTTCTGTAGTTTTTTATCTGCAGTACGTGATGAGTTCTTCTAAGTGAGGGCTTTCCGCTGTACAGAAGAAAACATCGAATCCCCTCTGTTAAAAATGTGAAAGAAAAAGAAAGAAAGAGAAGAAGATTCAATAAACATAACAAAAGTACGCTATTTGCACTTATTCGCCATTTTTTGTCCGCTGCTCATCATCATCATTGAATTCAGCCGCAGCAGCTGATTTGATCACCGTGTCATTGACATTTTCTTACACAAACTTCACTGGAATTCATTAGAGTGCTCTGAATTCACACTACCCATTTTTGCTATGAAAAAACTCATTTTTATTATTACCTTGTGGACGCGAGTAGTGCAATTGTGATTTGCCATTTTCAATAAGCACGATGCTCGCTCAAATAACACACAAACACACAGGCACACTGAAAAACCCTAAAACCAGCGAAAGAGCTCATTTGTATGCGCCGTCTACCCGTCGCTCTTGATTTGCTTGGCCGAAATTGAGAAGGGAAGAATAAAAAGAGACGGAAAACACATACACTGAATTGTTGTTGAACATTTGCACGTTGCCGTCAGCACAATGAAAAAAGAAGTAGCAAAAAAATAATAGCAATACCTTTGACTGAGAAAACTGGGAAAAATTCCCTTGCTTTTACTCTCATCTTTTAGCACTTATCAAAAGTCGCAAATTGATGTCGTTCGATATACGACGAGAACACACAAACAGACACATTTGCATCAGTGTCAACAAAAATAAGTCTGCAAAACTTCAACAAAAACAACATCAGCGACAGCAACAGCAGTCAATGAACGCTTCAAATGCTTTTACTTCTTTTTTGTCATGTAACTCAACATTTTTTCTCTTTCCCCTTTCTAATCAGATCATCGTAAAATTTGGTAAAGATTTTAGAGTAGGCTGTTCACACTCGGAAGCTTTAAGAACAAATATTGACGAGTAGTGGGCTGGTAATCGGCTTCGACAGCATCAGCAACACTGCTCTGCTACTAATTTTCACTGTTTCACATCATTCTCCGTTTTTTTCTATTAAATCCAAACAGACTCGAGAACAGAGAACAATAACAAAACAGCCTACATTGATATTTTATCGTCTGTCAACAGAAACTGTTGCTGTTGCTGCTACAGTCTGTCATTTAGATGCTTTGTCTGATCAGCAGTGCTCAAATTTTTTACGATGTCATTGTCGCAGTGCAAGCGAGATTGGGGACACGTTTGTGCCTGAATGCACAAAAGCAATGCACTTAATTGCAAACAGTAGCGCCTGTGTGCGCATTACCTAAGGGGAGTTCACATCGCTTACATGAGTGGGCTGCTTTGGTAGTGGCTGGTTCAAACGTTGGTGGTGATGACAATTACGGTGGTGTTTTGGGAAGACAATTGAATAAAAGGTGAACAGACTTTTCTTTAGAATTCACGCGCTGATGTCATCCAAAAGCTGTTTTACTCGTCTAACGTAAACACGCACTAACGGGCGGAAATAGTACAGTTCAGGTTGAGGAGAATTAAATTGCGTAAAAGAGGATCACAATTAGTACGTTCACACATAAATTAGATTAAATGTACGGATGCTTCTGGTGGTCACTGGACAAGATAATGGCACCAAAATGTATTGTATGTCTGACAATAATCAAACCGGTGAAAAATTGTAATAATGAAAAATGCAAATCAATATCTGCTCAGCGGTGGTGTGATGAGATGCCTCAATTCTCTCTCTTTCTACCTCCTCCACAACGAGTTGAGAGCTTAATAACTACTAAACAGCAGTTTTATAGTGTGCAACAGTCAAATGTGGTTGATATCAGATCACATCTGATTGGCTTGCTCGCTGACTGGCTGCACCAGGGCCACCAACAGAGCCGCTGTTCACACAGGTGGTCACACTGCAGACACTTATCAGAAGGCAATCAGAGCCACCCACCCTGTTAATGGCAGTGAAACAGTACAGCAGTGAACCTGAGCCAGCCTGTCTTAGCGGTAAACAAAAAAGAAAAAGAAAAAGAGGAGAATGAATAGGCGCCCGAGTTGTCTCCCCTGCCCAAGTGAAGAGGACCTCGAGTGATCAATCTGTAGCCGACGGTAGCCTAAATGGCTGCCACTGCTCGCCTGTACAATGGTCTCTCTGTACGGTGTGGACGCTGCGTAATCAGGTAGCGTATAAACAATCACTTTTAGTTGGTGTAGGCTGATAAAGACGACAGTTCTTTTCTTTTCTTTTCTGTCTCACTTCATTTACCTCAGCTTATTATCAACATCATCGGCAGACTATCAATCAACTCCACGCCACTTCACCTCAATGGCGCCCAACTAGTGCAGCATCTAGCATCATCATCATCATCATCCTTTGCAGCAGAAGGTGATCAATTTGGCGGTCGCTAATCGCTTTTTGATGGCCATCTCACTTACTTTCGCTAACTTACTCTTACTTGCACTTCAATTAGCAGCAAAGTTCAAACAGCTTTTTTCTGCTCTTTGCTTTTTTAATTACCCAACAACTGCAACATGGGCACCTTTCACTTTCTATTTTCTCACACAGACACTCCAATTGGACTATTTACTGTGTAATTGCCATTTAGTCGATTCTATTTTCGGTAACACTTCAAAAATAGAAACACCAGCGGCAGAAGCACTAAATGTCTGAGTAGCAGCTGCGATTCTCTCTAAACTTTCTCTCTCTTTTTTTGCTCATTCGCCTACTCATTTGCAGCTAAAACAGCAAATTGATTTGGTGGTGGGAGATGCGCTAGACTTGCGTCGGAAGCCTCTCTGCTTTCTAGAAACTGATAATACTACGACCCCCACCCTCCCTCAGTTTTCATCTTTGGCATCGGCTTATAACGGTATCAAAACACAACTGTTTGTTTTAGCAGCCCCTTCCATACAGCTAGCACTATCTTCATCTGGTTTTCCCCTTTCCATTTCTGTGCCCGTGAATGCTGCTTCCTATCAGAGCTCTATTTTTGGCTCTGATCTATCTCTCTGTCACTTGTTCTCACTCTCACTAGCCAAATAGGATTGTACTACTCTCTGCGGCACGGTCGAGTGGACAGGCCGATAGATATCGACTATTTACTTGGCTGTCCGCCTCATTCAGCAGTAGCCTGCAGTGACAATTAGATAATGAGGCAATTTTGATGCAATTTTAGCGTGTGCGATAGATATTTTCTACTCTTTTCTCCATCTATCTGGTCATTCTCATTTTTCCTGCTTTGCCATCTCAATCACAGAATGGGCAAACCTTGTTACTGTCATTGAACTGTTTATGAGGTAAATCCTTTTTTTATTTTTTCTACTCTTTTCTCTACTTTTCTACTCAAGTATGAAACATTTTTGCGGGTTCAACTATGTGTGTATGTGTGTTGTCCAGAGAGTCGTCCATTGTGATTGCATGCCCAACCGCAATGTGTAATGCGGATGTGCACAACGTGTGTGTGGGTACACAATGTGTGGCACGCAAGAGCGGAGCGATGACACCAGATGAGGGAAAGAAGAAAAAATAGTGTCGAGGTGGTCACGACTACTAGAGCTTGAAATGTTAACGTACAAGCAGTGAAGGCAACGGTAGCAGGCAGCAAGAGCAGCAACAACAACAACGCTACTTTCTATATTAGGCCAATTCTCATGCCTCCAAACCAAAGCTAACGTAGAAAGCTAGCAAACCAAGATTTAGATGAGGACTACTGCTGACGCTGTCTGGGTGCACCATCACCATCATAATGTACCACTGATAAGGAAAACGGTGCTGATGCTTAAAGCTGATGCCGTCCTACTGTGCGTAAGGACTAACCGGTGGACCAGGCAACGAAGATGAAGAAGCAGTAACTAAGAATGCTACTTGCAGTCGTAGCTGTTTCATCTCACTTTCCAATCCAAGTGCATCCTAGACTATTGTCTGCTCATTTGGATGGTGCACTGAAAGAATGCGAATAAAAAGAAGATACCCAAATGTAAATGTGTGCCACTGCCAGCAAGCACACATGTGCATCATCAACTGCATCTGCGTTCGCACTGCAAATTAATCGAATTATATGGGCAACATCAACGGGGGCTCAGTTTGCCCGTCCAAAGCTTCTGCTGCTGTTGTTGGCATTAGGATTAAGCATGGCCTAGTGGTGGTATGTCGGTATTCACTTCTGCAGCGAGCACTGCTGTTTTTCTGCTCGAGTGTACAATGAGTGATTGCCATGAAACAGCTTTTTAGCTTTTGTGCATTTCTGAGCAAGGAAGATTTTGTGCATTTCTTTCCCAGTTGTACTGACGGTCAGACTTGACTTGAGAGTCAACAGAAAGACACAAACACAGCTACGGAAGGTCTCTAACTGCATTTTTTCAAGTCCATCCAAGTGACTTTGAGACGTAAAAAACTCAGTGCGTACGTAATCAAACTGTTCACCAACTCGTATTCCACCACTGTCTAGACAACCAGACAATGTTGCTGCTGATGCTGATGCTGATGCTGTTGTTGCGGCTAGTGCTAGTGTTGCTCAGTTGTGCTCGTTTGCAAATCAGGTAAGGGGACACTTGTTTCGGACGCATTTGTCATGAACGCTATGCACATCATAATTACTGGTTGGAGAGACTGTGCATACTTTAAATAATTTAGTATTGTTTGAGCATTTTTGATTGCACAGACCGCCGACTGCTTTCAATCGTTTTATCTGCTTTTTGGTTTCCTCTGTTATTGTTGTTGTTGTTGTTGTGGTTGTCATTGTCGTCATCGTTTGCATGCTTGTCAATTTTTTTCTCACTTCTTTTGTTTTCTTTTTACTGTCAATTGGAAAGAAAGCGGGACAATGTACACACATCGTGTACGACGAGCTTTTAGTTCCGTCAACTGCAGCAGCAGCAGCAGTGGCAACCGTAATGATCGACTCTTGAGTATTTCAGAGCAATTTCTTCAATCAACAACAACTTACAGGGAAAAATTTTCCTACTTACGTCAGACTGAAATTAGCTAATTCATTGTAAAAACTAAATGAAAACCACTGTTAAAGTGAAAGTTTAATTTAATCATTTAGTTGTTGCTGTCGTTGTCGTGGTTTTCTTTAGTTACGGCAGTAGCTGTAGTACTGAAAGCACTCCTCCCAAAACGGCCAATAGCTTTTCCTGAATCGAGCCAGGCCGTTTTTCCACTGAACAGTCTCTCAAGTCATCATTATTGTGTATTTGCATTTTAATAATAAAAAATCTTTGCAGTAATCGAGTATTTGGTTGGTAGTGTAAGATTGAGTGTGTTTGAACAAGCCAAATTATTTTTAATGTTTGCTTTATGAAAGGAAAATTTGAGCAGTCAAAGCAGCAACCCAACCTTTTTTCCTTTTCATTTGCCAAAACTTTTTTCTTTGTCTGTTTCTGGGGCACTGTGCTCATTCAACAAACCAAAAAGACTGTCACTCAAGGGGAGAGGCATTTGAATACCTAAGTAGAAAACCTGCACAAAGTTTAGAGCTGAGCTAAACAGATGCAGCAAAAAAGATGAACGAGGTTCAGCTTTCGTACAACAATTTCAACTTGAGGACGGACAATTACAACAGAGATTTTCTTCTCTATTTTCTCTTCTTCTCAGTATTTAGATGAGTTTGCAGGCGGCAAACGGGAAAACTTACTTTCTTTTTTTCTCCTGCAAAAAATCTCCCGATTTCCCCGATTAAATTACCTTTGAATTGCCAAATTACCGTTTGCCTGCCATGTTTTCTCTGCGTCTGCCACCTACATACCACTGCCACTCTTAGCCGACTTCCAAAAACATTAATTAATTACCAGTGAATGAAACAGTGAAAAAACAACGAGGAGTGAAAAGTAAAGGTGAAAAAACTAGAAAGAGACTACAAAAGGCCATTCGTACAAAAAACAAAATTACGTGACGGAAAGAGCACTGCAGATGATCAGAATAGACAGCGCAAATGAACGTGTATTAGATGTACTAACGTTTGAAGGAAGTACAAAAATAAGAAGATGAGCAAAGTAGAGTGTACAGTTTTCACTCAGTACAGTTCAGTCAGATGTCTCACCGAATCAGATCAGCACACAATGCGACATTGTCGTTGCGACAAGACTTGTCCACAAGAAACCAGTTTGGCAATTGAAAGAGAGAAGCAGGAAGAACCAACAGCAGATTGCCTAAGCAGATTGCCCTTTAAGTTCAAACAGCAGTGCTCAATTGAAAACGCAAACAAGAAAACAGAGGAATAGAACAATAATAAAAAAAACAAATTTTCCATTTTGCAGAGCAGAGGGTAAGGAGCATTTTCACCATGGCAGCGAGTCAAAAAATGGTTGCTCTATTGTATTCTTTTCATTCATTTTTTAGATTCAAAATAAATTTCTTTTTAAATATGGAAAATTGCATTAACTTTGTCGTTTTTTCGGTTTTTGTTCTGTGTTTTTTTATTGCAGCTCCAATTACTCACTTTCACAGACTACTCGTTAGTTCTTCAACAAACTAAGCTGTCTGTGAATACAAAAAATCAAAACAGACAGAGTATCAGATTTTAGCTAGCTTAGAATCTCAGCGTCACTAGCACTGTTTCCAGTTGTCTCCCACTGACGTCTTCTTCAACAACAAATTATCGAAAAATAATCTCCCAACATGCGCCACTAATTGGCCACTAATTTTCGGCGTTATATCCTAATACAGACTCCTTGTTGGCATAATTAGAAGCTAAAAAAATTGTACGTTGAGACAAAAATGCAGTTGCCTAAAGTGTGGCTAAAAATATCCGCATAAAAGCCCAGAAAGAGAGCTTGTTGATGCAACTACCGCTGCTGGAGGGGGTGGATGATAAAGTGGCAAACACAAAAACCATCAGCTGACAATAACACACATAGACTATACACACGCACACCTGGACACGGACATCCGCCGATGATGAGGTTGTGCAAAGTGAAGAGGATTTGCTGTTGTAAAGTGAGAGAAAATAAAGGAGAAAATGTGTGCATCATCCCCAATTGGCGTCTTGCCTGCATTCTCCGCTGGATCCACTTTACAGCACCGCAGTGAACAGCAGCTTTTTATGATAATGAAAGTCTCGCTTTCTCGTTCTCCTTCCCCTTCAGTTCTCCCAAAGCGCACTGGGACGTTAATTAGGAGCTCGATGGCTCCAGACAGAAATCCCCACTGTCGTTGCTAGTGGTTGCTGCACTACCGTCTGACTGGCCACTGGGCTCCGGTTCACCCTCAATTCTCGGCTCATTTTGAAAGGCTTCTCTTCTCTTTGCTTTTTGCTTGAATGCACACTTTTTTATTTACTCTTCGTTTGATGAATACCATCATCATCATTACCAACATCATCATCACTATCATCACCACCTGGCGCCTTTTCCTGTTTTTTCACTACAGTGTGGGTGATGTTGTTGTTGGTTCTACCTACCTACTTACCTCTTTTTATTTGTTTTCCCTTTCGGTCTAGCTGTTTGTTAGTTGTTGTTGATTTTTTCTTTTTCTTTTGTCCACCGAAGAGGAAAAGCTGCCCATTGCCAAAGATTGCGGATATACGGGTTTTTTCTCTTTATTTTCCGAGCTAATACTGAAACTGGCGAGATTGCTTCGATGACGCAAAAAACAGGAAAAAAGACGATATAAAATTGGGGTAGTATATAAAAGGGAGTGTAAACAATTTGCCTCTAAATGTAATGTCAATCACGTCGGCGGAATCGTAAGCGACAGCGGCGACGGCGTCAGTGGCACCGTCGGCGACGTCCTAGAATATCAATTAGAGCAGCAACAGCAGCAGCAGCAGCTGCACCAGCTCACGGTCAAGTGTGCAATTACTGTGCCAGCTCATGCGACAGACGTCCAGCAGCAGCAGCAGCAGTCCTCTCCGTGTCTGATTAACCACCCAAAAATAAGAGAAGAGAGAAAAGGGGTTTCCAATTGGAACACTGACTGTCACCGTTTGAATGACGGCGAGAAAGTGAAACCAAGCAAATAGACAAGCAGACACACTGTATCTTTTTGGTTTATTTAGCCAGCGATATGAATCGATTACTAAATAGTCGGCAAGATGACCAGCAGCTAATAAAAAGTTTTATATCGTAGAGTAGCGGCCACCAGGCCGCTGGTGACGTGGCTTTGCTCACGCGAAGTTCG